>MDTD01177305.1_pt1 | contig 156444 bp, 143 predicted proteins | sample 811221 | NCBI WGS metagenome assembly MDTD01 (sample SAMN05326646, study PRJNA326480) | marine metagenome | isolation source: seawater | place: Pacific Ocean: South West | collected 2011
AGGAACTATTGACTTGTAGATACTCAGTACGATTCTGACAGTTGCATGGCATAGCAGATTTTGCTATTTTGCAGTAAGTAAAAGCCTGAGGTTGGCCACGCGCTATAGTCAGACGTTACAGGCCATACCTGCAAATCGTGAAGACATTTACTAAGATCATTGGACTAGCATTTCTTCTTGGGTGTAAATCATCTAGCTACATATATTATCCACCTATTGAAAGTAAATTCTCCGTTAACGAATGTGGTTATTTCGGCAACTCAAAACTAACATACGAGACTTTTGATAAAGGAAATGAATTCAGTTTCATTGGTTATTACGCTGTAAACAACTACGGAGAAACGAGCTTACTAAAAGTTAAGGAATGTAGCGAATATTACCCGAACGGCAATTTAAAATCAAGAGGTAACTACCAAATTGGAAGTTATTCACAGTGTTGCAGCTCAGGTCCCTGTCAACAATTCTATAACTACAAAATTGGAGAGTGGACTTATTATTATCCGAACGAACAACTCAGGGCAAAATGTAACTATCAGACAGATATCTTCTACATCCGAACTAGTTGCGAGGATGGAGATTCCCTAACTTTTAACAACATCCAGTTGGTAGAGGCATTTGATGAATCTGGAACATCTATTCAACCAACAGCCGAACTTCTGAACGAACTCAATACCGTTTTATCAGATCGATACTATTTCAAGTTAGATCCTGGCAACAATAAAAGAATCATAGTAGAAACCGAAAGATAAACGGCCTGTAACATTGTGTATGGCCGCATGTGCTAAGTGCTGCTAGCCAGGGTCTGTGGGGCTCCACCGTTAATCTGTCGCTGGGAACGGTAATCTATCTTTTGACTTGCGGAGCGCAGGAGTTTTTTAATCTGCAGAGTGTAGTGCCTCTTGGATTCTTTGCCAACACCGGCAGATTCACTATTTTAGAGCTATTAGCCAGTGTAGGCACACGCGCCATACACGGGCGTTACCTTCAATTGCTTCCTTGAGAAACATTCTACTTTTAATCGCTACTGTTTTAGCAGGTTGCTCACCAAAATTGACACCTGAACAGGAGGTGATTAACGCTACATTCATGGAAATGGTGGGTACCTACTACTACAATGAACCGCCACCAGCACCGCCATATAAACCAATTCATCCTGACTCGATTTACAATGAAATTGAGGGTGAGATCGAACTTAACATTGAATTTGATGGAGAGATTTATGAACCTAAGGACAGCTTAACTCTGGCGAAGGAATGGGAACTTGAACGTGATAGTTTGTTAAAAGCGTTCAACAACTTCGATTGGGAGCAGTACCAACAAGATTCTATCCAATGGAACAAACTTATAAACAATCCAAAACGAGACAAACGGAACATTGTGTTAAAAGTCTATGATTCTTTGATTGTTCCGAACCTAGACTTGACAACCAGGCTATCGGAAAAAGGATTTCGGAATAATATTCAACTCGATGATTCTTGGAGGCAACTACTTATCAAACTGGTTGACACTGAATCTAGTAGCAAACACTTTAAGTTCGAGGAACTTACTAACGTGGGGGATTATCAACTTCGTCCAGTGAACTTTGAACCAACTGAACAGGATCGTGCGGTCGCGACCTTAACATTCTCAAGAGTCGTCTTTGACGAAAATGGAACTAAAGCTTGTTACTACTACAAAGAATACTGCGGACCACTTTGCGGATACGGCTATCTAGTATTTGTCGAACGAACCGATGGAATTTGGAAACTCAAAGAGAAACATCAACTCTGGATATCTTAAAATGAAGGTAACAGGCGATTGTGGAACGCAGCTCTTCGTAGATACCGTTGTGCTTCTGGTGCACTTCCGCTATTTTAGCAAGAAACAAGCGCCATCATAGTGTATAACGCATGTGCTAAGTGTTTCAAGCTATTCTCATTTGAAGTTGGAAGATGGTCTATTGGCCTGAAACCAGGATGATAATAGTCACTCGGCGCAGCCGAGCGACTTAGGTGAGAAGGTCTGGCAGGGGACAGACCTCGGAGTAGATAAGCAGTAGTCGTGCTTTTGCTTTAGGTCGGCACCTGTAAAGCATTAATGTCGGTGACAACACCGACATTAAGCTTAAAGACGGGCGCTTGTCCCATTTTACGGGTGGCCTGTGAGCCACAGGCCACGGTTTAAGAGGAAAAGATACCGACATTAAGCTTAAAAGATTAATTTAAGGAGGGAGTCCAGTAGGGACGACCTGTCTGTAGAATTATCAACCAACATGGTTAGCTCCGTAGGAGCGGCCTGTTCCTGTATTTCAATTCCCCTGGTTTGTACCCTCACTGTCTTGTCACCGACCAGAAGAGAGGAAGCACCTGCAAAGCATTAATGCCGGTGACAACACGGTGACAACACCGACACTAAGCTTAAACCCACCCATAAACCACCCAACACCAATTGCACTATTCCAATACAGCAGCATTCAATCAAAACCTGCGCGGGTTTTGATCAAAGTCTGCGCGGGTTTTAGTCAAAGTCTGCGCGGGTTTCAGTTAAAAGCTGCGCAGGTTTTAGACAATATCTGCGCAGACTTTTGGAAACATCACAAAAACGCCCTTTAAAGGCAATGAGGGATGTTTTTCTTCAAATCATATCGCTGTTTTTCCCTCCGAACTTCATTATTTCCCAAAAATCCGATAGGATTATTCTAAGATGGTGATATACTGTTGCAATATCCTTCTGATGGGTCTGCCCGGGGCCAGACCTTGGAAGGAGGAGCTATATCACTGCAAACTGCAAGAGTTGTTCAATTCCATAAAAAACCCAGGAATGGACCTTGCAATAAGCTTTGGTATGCACCAAAAATGCGCTATTTGCGTACATTTGATATATGAAAATCGCTGGCCAGGAAATCAAGCCCGGGGAGAGCAAACGCATCAACGTCAATATCGCCAAGCTCCCATCAGGCACACTCATCGACATCCCCATTTTTATTCACCAGTCCAAAGTCCCGGGGCCGGTCCTCATGCTCATCGCCGGGATGCACGGCGACGAGATCAACGGCGTGGAGATCATGCGCCGGATCATCTCAGAGAAGAAATATGTGGTCAATAAAGGTGCGGTGATCTGCATACCCATCATCAATATTTATGGGTTCATCAACTTCTCCCGAGACGTTCCGGATGGCAAAGACATCAACCGCTCCTTTCCGGGTAGCAAGACCGGCTCCTTAGCCAGCCAGGTAGCTCACTTCCTGATGGAGGATATCATCCCGCATATCGATTATGGCATAGATTTTCATACCGGTGGTGCCCGTATCAACAATTACCCCCAGATCAGGGTAAAGCTCGAAGACAAGGTAAACCACAGGTTGGCTGAAGCCTTTGGCACCCATTATATCCTGGATTCACCATTCAGGGACAAGTCCCTACGCAAAGAAGCCTTCAAGCTGGATAAGCGGATCCTGGTATATGAGGCCGGTGAGTCATTGCGCCTTAGAAAAAACGCCATTGATGAGGGGATCAATGGGATGTTGCGGGTGATGAAGCACCTGGATATGATTGACGAAGCCCCTGAAAGCCCACGAAAACCAACCATTATTCACCAGTCTACCTGGATACGGGCCAAGTCGGCCGGACTGCATGTGGCCTATGTCAGAAATGGGTCGATGATACAGAAAAGACAGATCCTGGGGGTAGTAAGCGATCCCTACGGAGACTATGAGATCAAAATGAAATCACACATAGACGGGTATATTATAGGAGTGAACAACAATCCGGTGATCAATCGCGGCGATGCTCTTTTTCACATTGGACATTAGCGTTAATGCTTTTTTATCCAATCGCTCACCAACGCATAAATTTCTTCCCTGCACACATCATTATGAGGTTCATGATATGCTCCCTCAATGGTTTTCCAGTCAATCTTTTTGTTTCCTGAAGCGAATTTTTCTGAGGCCGTCCAGTCTATAATGCCATCATCTGTGCCATGGTAGACCAATCCTGGTTTTTTAATTTTATCAGCCTGCTGCAACGCAAGTACGCTACCTGCTGTGATGGCATTGTATAACGCAACAGAGATCTTGTCATGAACCATGGGATCTTCCACGTATTTTTCTACCTCGGAGGTTATCCTACTGATTTTTGCAGGGTCCAGGCCAGTGGAAGTTGAATAAGAAGACCAGATTTTACCTACAAGAAGCCCTGACTTTACTTTCCAGGCCGATGGCTCAAGCTTCAGTTTAAGCCAGGGAGCTGATAAGATGAATCCCGTGACCTCCCTGGAATCATTGGAAATCATATAATTGGCTACGAGATTTCCCCCCATGCTATGCCCCATCAGAAACAGGGGGCTTTCCAGGTCCTGTACCCGGGCAGCTTTGAGCAGTTCTTCGATGTCGCTGAGCAACAGGTCCAGGTTTTTTGCATGACCTTTTTTCCCTTGAGATTTACCATGACCTCGCATGTCCATACAGTAGACCGCTATTTGATCATCCATGAGCTTTGATGCCATCATTCGATATCTGCCGGAGTGCTCGCCATGTCCATGGATGATGCATAGAATTTTTTTGGGTTTTTCGGGAATCCAATACCGGTAGTACAATCTCATGCCATCCCGGGCAACTAAAAAACTCGAATCAATTGGCATATCGTTATAATAATTTCATTTTTTTGATATATTATCAGACTTAATCAGGATATTGCTAATCGTGCGTAAGATATTAGATGATATACTATATTCCTTGCCTGTTCAACTGGTATTTCATCATGTCAAAAAGAATATAGCCCTTCTTTTTGTTTGGGTCTTGCTGATTGCCTCGGTCTATGGAGGCGTTGGCAGGATTTATGGCATACATTTTCTCTTTCTGGATCCTGAGTATATAGATCAGGTAAATTTCCTGAGCTTTTTTACCGTGGGTCTGGCATTTGGGAACCTGGCGATGGCTTTCAACATTACTTGCTACATCCTGGATAGTCATCAGTTTTCATTTCTAGGCATCCTGGAGCGACCTTTTGCCAAGTTTTCGGTAAACAACAGCACCATACCTTTGATTTCGCTGGTCTTATATCTGATCGCCATCATCAATTTTCAGCTACACAATGAGTTCAGCACGGGGCTGAATGTGGTACTCAATATCATCGGACTTTTGGTTGGTATTGTCATCATGTTTGTGCTCTATTTCATTTATTTCAAGTTCACAAACAAGGATATCTTCAAGTTCCTGGCCGGGAGTGTAGACAAAAGACTACGCAGGTCCGGGATCAGCAGGGACAGGGTGATGAACAAGCTGAAGGAGTCCAAGGAGAATAAATATCCTGTAAGACACTACCTGGATCTTCGACTTAGGGTGCGTTCAACGAAAAACCTGATGGACTTCTATGACAAGGAGGCTGTGCTCAAAGTTTTTGATCAGAATCACTTCAACTCTGTGATTGTAGAATTGACAATCATCCTGCTGGTGGTTGCTTTGGGTGCTTTCATGGAGGTGAAATACTTCCAGATCCCGGCGGCAGCCAGCACGTTGTTGCTTTTTTCATTGCTGGTCATGCTGGTAGGGGCTGTTTCATATTGGTTCAAAGGATGGGGGATAGCTTTTGTCCTCGTGCTTTTTGTTTCTGTGAACACCCTGATAAAAACCGGCATTGTCAAAGGGTTTTATCCGGCCAGAGGCCTTGATTATTCTACGGAAAAGGCCGAGTATTCTATACAGAGTCTACATGAATTTAACAATGTGGAGCAATACAACAAGGACAAGGCATTCATGCTGGGTATCCTTGAAAATTGGAAAGCAAAGCAACCTGAAGACAAGCCAAAGATGATCCTGCAGTGCGTAAGCGGTGGGGGACAAAGGGCAGCTCTGTGGGCAGTCAATGCCCTTCAAAAAGCCGATAGTGTGCTTGATGGGTCATTGAATGACAGAACCATATTAATCACCGGAGCATCTGGAGGGTTGATTGGGAGTGCTTATTACCGGGAACTTGTATACAGGAAGAATCTGGGTGAACCCATACACCCGGAGTCTGAGGAACATCTGGCAAATATTGGCAAAGACAACCTGAATGCCATTATTTTCAGTCTCGTGGTAAACGATGCCTTCTCCAGGTTCAGGAAGTTTGAATACCTGGGAAATAAGTATAAACGTGATCGGGGCTATGTATTTGAGCAAAATCTGAATCAAAACCTGGGTGGGGTATTGGATAAGAAGTTATCGGATTATACCGAACCGGAGCGAAATGCAGAAATCCCCATGATGATTATGTCACCAGTCATTGCCAATGACGGGAGAAAATTGATCATTTCAAGTCAGCCGTTTTCCTTCCTGAATCTTAGCGAACCGAATTCGGGAGACGGGGTATTCAAGGTGAGGGGAGTGGATTTCAACAGGTTGTTTAAAGATCAGGGAAGTGAAAACCTGAATTTCATCACTGCATTGAGGATGTCAGCCTCTTTTCCTTATATCACACCGACCATCTCCCTTCCCAGTGAGCCACCCATCGAGATCATGGATGCTGGTATCTCAGACAATTATGGCCTGTCAGATGCTTTGCAGTTTGTCTATGTTTTCAGAGAGTGGATTGAGGAAAATACTTCCGGGGTGGTGTTGCTTATCATTCGTGATACTAGAAAGATTTCTCCAGTAGAGCAGAAATCATCTCAATCTTTAACCGATCGGTTAACCTACCCTATAGCCAGTGTGTACAACAACCTGGGAAATATACAGGATATCGTAAATGACAGTAAAATAGAGCTGGTCAGGGCAGCCATCGATCAGTCAATAGAAATGGTTGAACTGGAATACAATACCTATTCAATCTTTAATGAAGGGGAATTCTTACTTTCATCCAGAGAGCGCCAATTGAAAGAGCTTGAAAGAGCCTCCTTGAGCTGGCATCTCACCACCAGAGAAAAGCAGAATATCATCGAAAACATCCAGCGGGAAAATAATCAGGCAGCGCTAAAAAAGTTGAACAGCGTAATAATGGATAGATAAAGCTGTCAGCTTATGGCATTTCCAGCGAGAGTGTCCTGGATTTTTTGGGAGCTTCATCCTCATCCTTTTTGATGAATTCCACAATGGGATTGGCAATGATAATTTTCATGGCTTCTTCGGTGGTGAAACCCATTTCGATGAGTGAAGCATAATACTTGCGGTTTATTCTTGCCACCCTTGCCAGAATATCAGATTTTTCCAGGGCATTAAGTTTTTTCTCAACTTCAGCCATGTTGTCCGGATCATCCAAAGAACCGAACTCCGCCTCTATGCCACTGAGTAGTTTTCCCAGTGATGATCTGGTAGTGTCTTCCAGTGGCCTGGTATATCTTTCAGGGGCAGTACCATCCAGGGTAATTACCGTACGGGCCGTTTGCGCATTCACAAGGGTAGTGAAAGCCAAAAACAGAAGCAAAAGAAGGTAACCGGCGTATTTCATGTGATTTGTCCCAATAAGCCTCATCTTATCCAAATGTAGTGAATATTTAACCCATTCATGGGCTATTCCAGTAAGGATTTTAATTTAATAGAGACCAATTTCTCTTGCCCGTTATCCTTCAACACCAGCTTGACTGTTTGGCCTTCCTGTCGGAGCATTTCTTTGATGTCGGGTAATGCCAGCTCTGCTGCCGGAGTGTTATTGATAGAAACCAGTTCGTCGTTTAACTTGATGCCTGCTTCATCGGCCGGACTATCTTCAAATACCTGGTGAACGAGAAGTTTCTCTTTGTCTGGCGATAGCTGGAGGTCAATGCCGCTGCAGTTTACCGCAAGCTTTTTCCCGTAATTCGAGTTCTTTTCAAAATACAACATCTTACCGGGGATGTCGAAAGTGATGTTGTACATGCTCAGTACCTGGTTTCCAAGGATTCCTGCTACGTTTTCACTGGCCTGGATCCCGCTCCTGGCAGTGCTGATCCCGATTGGCAGGTCTTCGATTGTTTGTTTGCCGAAAGAAGCGGATAATACATGTCCTTCATAGTGCAGGTTTTCTTCTTTGCTGATTCCCTTTACAGGGTAAGAATAGTGTTTGCCTGTTTTATGTATCACATCATATTTTTTGGCGTAGGGCGAATTGAAGTCAAGTGTGGTGCCCGCACCGGTAATTACGTAAAAGTTGGCAGTATGGGCTTCATTGTTGTTCAATACCACGGAGCCTTTAATTACCGGAATGGAGGTGTTTAAAACAAATGGGATAGCATCTCCGTTTTTTGGTCCTTTGCCATGATCATAAATGTCCATGGTCTGATCTTCATAGTTTAAGCGGACGGTATGATGGTGCAACAGGTCATATCCCACGATCCCGTCAATATTCCTGCCCATGCTGATCTCCAGGTGGTCCAGGTCCGTGGAATAAATCTTGATGTTTTTTTCCATGGGGAAGTGGTTAATATCCAGCTTGTTGTGTTTTATCAGCTCGAGAACGGCCGCTGGTTCATTCATTTGAATCTTTTTCCCCGACAGTCCCAGTTCTCTTGAAATATCCTCATCAATGACAGTAAAGCCTGATCCTGAATCAAAGATGAAGTCAAGGGGCCTGGAATCATCCACACTGGCTTTGATGATGATATGGTCACCATATAGCTCAAAAGGAATGGTAGTAATCGGTTTCTGGGCCTGACCAGCCAGGATAATTACCGAAAAAAGGAGGGTTAATAAAGTTTTCATTTGATTTATGCAGACGGTTAGTTCATTCAAATTATGAATTCCTGAGCAGAAAAGGAAGTTTTACCTCCTGATTCTCAATTGATTAATGCATCAACAATTATGCCAGTAAACGTGATGGAGCCTCTGATTACCAAAAAACTATTCACACCCTATTATGTAAATTTGCGTTGTTTCCTTAAGAAAATTTTATGTCTAATACAGCCCCTTCCTATCAACCCAAAAACCACGTAAGGATCGTCACGGCAGCATCGCTGTTTGACGGGCATGATGCAGCTATCAACATTATGCGTAGAATTATGCAGGCTTCCGGATGTGAGGTGATACACCTGGGTCATAACAGGTCAGTGAAAGAAATTGTCGATTGCGCCATCCAGGAAGACGTCAACGCCATAGCGATCACTTCCTATCAGGGCGGACACATCGAGTTTTTTAAATACATGTATGATCTTTTGCATGAGCGGGGAGCAGACCATATCAAGATCTATGGAGGTGGTGGAGGGACCATACTACCGGAAGAAATCAAAGAATTGCACGAATATGGCATAGCCAGGATCTATTCACCAGACGATGGCCGTAAGATGGGCTTACAGGGCATGATCAATGACCTGATCAAAGGCGTAGATTTTTCCCTGGGAGAGCAGCTAAATGGTTATGACCCTTCTGTTACTGTTCAGGACAAGAAACAGATTGCTCATCTCATCTCATCGATGGAAAATTTTCCGGAGCAGAATCAGGCTTTTTCTGAGAATATCAGGGGAAAAGGAAAGGCTCCGGTGCTGGGGATTACCGGTACGGGTGGTGCAGGCAAATCTTCTCTCGTGGATGAGTTGGTAAGACGTTATTTGGAGGATTTTGATAACAAGACCATCGCGGTGATCTCAGTAGATCCTTCCAAAAGAAAATCAGGAGGTGCGCTGCTGGGAGACCGGATAAGGATGAACAGTATCTTCAACGATCGGGTCTATATGCGGTCGCTGGCAACCAGGCAGTCCAACCTGGCTTTATCCAAATATGTGAAGGAGGCAGTAGACATCGTGAAAGCGGCTGGCTATGACCTGATAATCCTGGAGACTTCCGGTATCGGTCAGTCGGATACTGAGATTGCAGACCACTCTGATGTCTCTTTGTACGTGATGACACCGGAATATGGAGCTGCCAGTCAGCTGGAGAAAATAGACATGCTCGACTTTGCTGATATCATTGCCCTCAATAAGTTTGATAAGCGTGGTGCTCAGGATGCCCTTAGGGATATTAAAAAGCAATACGTTCGAAATCATCAGCTCTGGGATACCCCGGAGGATAAAATACCCGTTTACGGTACAATAGCTTCTCAGTTTAATGACCCGGGGATGAACAAGCTTTATCATCAACTGATGAGCATGCTCACTGAAAAATCCGGACACGACTTCCTTACTTCGGCACACCTGGAAGACCTCCAATCCGAAAAGATCTTCATCATTCCTCCCGGTAGAACAAGATATTTGTCTGAAATCACAGACACCATTCGCGAGTATAACAGGCAGGTTGAGCAGCAAAAGGAAGTTGCCAAACAACTTCAGAGCCTCCGGGAAACGCGCAAACTTTTACAAAAAGAAAGCAGGGCTGTTGAGGAGATAGCCGGCATTGAAGAGTCGATTGCTCAAAAACTTACTCCTGAGCATCAAGCGTTGATAGACACCTGGGAGGAGACTAAGGCAAAATATTCGGGAAGCAGCTATACCTATGAGGTACGGGGCAAGGCCTTTACGGTAAAGACCTCCTCAGAAACCTTGTCGGGCACACAGGTACAAAGGATCGCTTTACCCAGGTTTGAGGGATGGGGAGACATCCTGAGGTGGCAGCTTCAGGAAAATGTTCCCGGTGCATTCCCGTTTACAGCGGGCGTGTTTCCTTTTAAAAGAGAATCCGAGGATCCTACCCGAATGTTTGCCGGAGAAGGGGGACCGGAAAGGACAAATAAGCGTTTTCATTATTTGTCAGAAGGACTGCCCGCTGCCAGGCTATCCACGGCTTTTGATTCTGTCACCCTCTACGGAGAAGATCCGGACCAAAGGCCGGATATCTATGGCAAGATCGGTAATTCGGGGGTCAGTGTTTGTTGCCTGGACGACGCCAAGAAACTTTATTCCGGGTTCAATCTCTGCGATCCCTCCACATCTGTCTCTATGACCATCAATGGGCCGGCGGCCACCATCGCTGCTTTCTTTATGAATGCTGCCATTGATCAGCAGTGTGAGCTGTATATCAAGGAAGAAGGCCTTGAGAAAGAGGTGAAGAAAAAGATAAAAGCGCTCCTGGGAGGTAAGAAAAGACCTGAGTATCAAGGGGAGTTACCCAAAGGACACAATGGTTTGGGGTTGATGTTGCTGGGAGTAACAGGAGACCAGGTATTGCCCAAAGAAGTTTATGATGAGATCAAAGCGAGGGCCCTTTCATCCGTCCGGGGTACTGTGCAGGCAGACATACTCAAGGAGGATCAGGCACAGAATACCTGCATCTTTAGCACGGAGTTTTCACTGAAACTGATGGGTGATGTACAACAGTACTTTATCGATTATCAGGTGAAGAATTTCTATTCTGTCTCCATTTCAGGGTATCACATCGCAGAAGCAGGCGCCAACCCGATCACCCAGCTGGCCTTCACACTTTCGAATGGTTTCACCTACGTGGAGTACTATCTTTCCAGGGGGATGCACATCGATGATTTTGCACCCAATTTATCTTTTTTCTTCTCCAATGGAGTGGATGCAGAGTATGCCGTGATCGGTCGCGTAGCCAGAAGGATTTGGGCCAAGGCGATCAAGCTTAAATATGGTGGTAACGAGCGCTCGCAAAAGCTGAAATATCATATTCAAACCTCAGGGCGGTCTTTACATGCCCAGGAAATTGATTTCAATGACATTCGCACCACACTTCAGGCTTTATATGCCATCTATGATAACTGTAATTCACTGCATACCAATGCCTTCGATGAGGCGATCACCACTCCCACTGAAGATTCGGTGAGGCGGGCCATGGCCATTCAGATGATCATCAACAAAGAGCTTGGAATGGCCAAAAATGAAAACCCTATGCAGGGATCGTTCATTATTGAGGAGCTTACAGATCTGGTGGAGGAGGCCGTGATGGCTGAGTTTGACAGGATTACAGAGCGTGGGGGTGTCCTTGGAGCCATGGAATCCATGTATCAAAGAGGAAAGATCCAGGAGGAAAGCATGGCCTATGAGCATAAAAAACACTCAGGAGAGCTGCCAATCATCGGAGTGAATACTTTCCTATCATCAAAGGGCTCTATGACAGTGATCCCGGGCGAGGTGATACGCGCGACAAAAGAAGAGAAGGAACAGCAGATCGATAATCTGGACAACCTTAAGCGAGGGAATAGCCGGGAGTCTGAGGCATTACTGGAAGGACTCAAGGAAGTTGCGCTGGAAAATGGTAATCTTTTTGAGGAGTTGATGGAGGCCACAAAAAAATGTTCGCTGGGTCAGATCACACATGCCATGTTTGAGGTGGGCGGACAATATCGAAGAAATGTTTAATTTGGTCTTTTTAAGATTTGAAATCCATAAACATGATGAAACCTATTTTAACCGTAATGCTTGCGATGCTAAGCATAGGTCTTATGGCTCAGGACAAGGAAGATAAATTTCCTGCTTCTGCCACCGAGCTATATTTAGATGTCCCAAAAGTGACTCCGGGCAATAACAATGAACCACCTTCCGATGCCATTGTATTATTTGATGGCAGGAACCTTTCCCAGTGGAAAAAAGAGTCCAAAGATTCGCTTCCCGGATGGAAGATCGAAAATGGGGAACTAGTAGTTGTTCCAAAAAAAGGGGGTATAGCTACGAAACAAAGTTTTGGCGATGTTCAGCTTCATATCGAATGGATGTCTCCCGTAATGAAGGGTGAGACAGGCCAGGGGTATGCCAACAGTGGAATATTCTTCATGGGAAAATATGAGCTTCAGGTGCTGAATTCCCATGAAAATGAAACCTATTCCAATGGCCAGGCGGGATCTATCTATAAGCAATATGCACCGCTCGTAAATGCCAGCAGACCTCCGGGCACATGGCAGGAATATGATGTGATTTTCACCGCTCCCAAGTTTAGTGAAAAGGGTACTTTGGTGTCACCAGCCAGGATCACGGTATTTCACAATGGAGTGCTGATCCAAAACAATGTAAGTATTTGGGGAAACACCTCTTATAAAGGGCTTCCTAAATACACAAAGCATGCGGAGAAACTTCCATTGGCTTTGCAAGACCACACTGACCCGGTCAGATACCGAAATATCTGGATCAGAGAACTATAAAATATGAAATTAGGCTGTTTGGGGAACCCGATTGTTGTAATGCTTTCGGATTTCCCAGATAGCATTGATATCCTGAATCAGTTTTTCCAGCACCTTAGGTGTAATGGACTGCTTAGGATCATCACCGATACCTTTTGAAGGCTGGCAGTGCGTTTCCACGATCACACCGTCAGCTCCATATGCCATGGCGGCAAGGGCTGCAGAAGGGACATATTTAGCCCTACCCACAGAGTGAGAAGGGTCAACGACCACAGGAGCCCAGGTTTTTTCTTTTAACAGCGGCGTGATAGACTCATCCGGATGATTTCTGTAAGTGTCCATTGTAGGCGCAGTACCTCGTGGACACAGCATCACATTAGGGTTTCCTCCGGCAGCGATATATTCTGCTGCGGCGATAAATTCGTTTACAGGTCCCATACCCATGCTTCGCTTGAGAAGTACGGCAATGGGTTTATCGGCAGTTAGCTCACCGATTTTCTTGAGCAAAGAGTAGTTTAAAGCGTTTCGTGCACCTACCTGAAGGATATCTACTCCGGCTTCTACAGCGATATTGAGCTGATGCTCGTCCATTACCTCAGTGTCCACAGGGATGCCTGTTTGCTCACGGGCTTCGATCAATATTTTCATGGAGCTGTCATCACCCTGAAAAGAGTAAGGCATGGTCCTGGGCTTCCAAACACCACCTCGAATGGCTGAAGCTCCGGCTTCCTTTACAGCATGGGCTGTTTCCAGAAATAATTGAGGGTTCTTGGGGTCGATGGTACAATGTCCTGCGATGACAAAAGGATCTTCACCCAACATTTTGCCTCCTACCACGATGCGGTGATTGGCCAGTTCTGAGTGAATGTCCATCAGTTTAAAAGGAGAATCGACTGCATCAAACCTATCAATGTAGTCCAACCCAAGAATACGGTTGACCATGATGGTTTCACGCTCTTCGCCCAATACGGCGTAGATTGTACGGTGATGTCCTTCTATCGGCTGAACACGACAGTTGTATTCTTCTACAATAGAAATGACTTCTTTTAGCTGCTCTGCACTTAGTTTCGACTCCTTCGGGATAATCATAACGCCTCAAATTATTTGAAATGAGGCACAAATGTAGGTGCATAAAATGTATAGTAACAAAAAAGTCGCGATAAAATTGAACGTTTCGAAGAATCAGTGTTGTTGTTGCATAGATTTGCAACCCTTCAATTGTATTAAAAATTTTGTAGATGGCAACTTTGAAAATTAACCTGGCCTATAAAGATGACCGGGAGTACACAGCTGTAAATGCTTCGGGAAATGAAGTCCCAATCGATATGCACCCGAGAGAGGAAAAGCAAGCCATGTCGCCGATGGAGCTGTTGTTGTCCGGATTGATTTCCTGTGCAGCAGTGGATATTGCCTTGATGGTAAAAAAGCGCAGGAAAACGTTGGCTGATCTGAAAGGCGAAGTGGTAGGCAACAGAAGGGAAGAGGTACCCAAGAAGTTTACAGATATTCATATTCATTATACCATTACCTCACCGGATCTTACGGATCAGGAAGCAGAAAGAATTGTTTCGCTTGCAACAACCAAATATTGCTCTGTTGCAGCCACAATCAATGAAAGCACCACAATAACCCATGATTTCACCATTGTAAAACCTTGATTTACAGTTAATTGTGAGGGTTTGAGATAAAAATAAATTTGGTTTTTACGTGGTTTATTGTTAACTTTTATTTCTCTCTAAACCCTAAAATGTAAAAAATCATGGTAATAAGCTATCAAGGACCTCATATTATCAAATCCAAAGAACCGGAGCATTACTCGATGATCGTGGCTGATTATATGGCCACCAGATTGGTGACATTTCGTCCTGAGCAATCAATGTTTGACGCCGTAGATCTGCTGATCAAACACAGGATATCCGGTGGTCCGGTAGTCAATGATGATAATGAATTGGTGGGTGTGCTGTCTGAGGGAGACTGCCTCAAAGAAGTGGTGAAAGGTAAGTACAACAACATGTTGATCTTGTCTGGTCAGGTGAGCGACCACATGGCTACGAATGTGATCAGCATCGCGCCGGAGACCAATATTTTTGAAGCCGCAAATATGTTTCTTACCAGAAGGTTGAGACGTTTTCCGGTTGTCAGAGGAGGTAAGCTTATCGGGCAGATCAGCCAAAAAGACATCATGAAGGCTGTGCTGAAGATGAATAGCTCCAACTGGAGGTAATTTATTCTAAAATAGACCTGAACTCTTCTAATGCAGTGGTATTTCCGATCACTGTAATGATATCTCCTGCCAGAAGATGAGTTTCTCCGTGTGGAATAAAGATCTGCTTGTTTCTGCGCAACATGATCAGCGATCCTGAAGGAGGGAAGGCAAGATCACGAACCCGTTTATTGACATTGTCATCGTTCCCCATGATGATTTCCTCAATCCTGTACATGCCAAAGTTTTCGCTGAAGGCCTGGTAGGAGTCTGGCCTGAGGATGAGGTTTTCTACATGGCTAGCCAGGGTGTCATCCATATTCACCAATTGAGTGTCATTCGAGGATTGGTGGTTATCTCTCTCATGTTCGTCCACCAGCGTAATGATCTTATTGTGATTTAGTTGTTTGGCGATTTTTGTCAGTTTGTTATTGTATTGTGTAGATCCAGACAGGATAATTAGCTGATCGCTCGTTTTCAGGTGGATAAACTCATTGAATTTTTCCAGATCAGTGATCCGTCGTACCTCAATGTCTTTTGTTTCTAAAAATGTGTAGGCTTCGTCACTTTCAACCAGGGTGAGACATCGGATTCCATGAAGCTTGATACGCTCAGCCAATAGAAAACTGGCATTTCCACCACCCAGGATAAATATATTGAAAGACTCTTCTTCTCCGGTGTTGAGCTGCTTATACAGCAAAGGTGCCAAAAAGCTGATGATGATACACGCAGTTACAATACCAGCATTGGCAGCAGGAGAAATGACCTCCAATGAAAGCCCTATCTGGGCGGCTGCGATGGTGAGCCCAAACCTACTACTGAGGAGTACACCGGCTGCAATTGCTCTCCTGACTCCAAAAACCCGGGTCATAATGAGTGCGGGCAACGTCTGAGCAATAAAGAATGCTGCCACGAGTAAGAGGATAAACGGAATCGATTCAGCAAAATTGCTTAGAGATGAGATATCCAGTTTTACTCCTACCATGATGAAAAAGATCGGGATAAAGAACCCATAACTTATACTGTCGAGCTTGAAAGTCAGGGCAGACCTTTCTTTATTCAGGAATACTGACAATAGGATGCCTGCTACAAATGCACCGAGGACAAGCTCTGTATTAAGCCAGTATGCAATCATGGTAAATAGTAACAGCAGGGCTACGGTACCACGTAGCCTTATTTGGGATGCGGCATGTTCCAGTGCATACATCAGCTTTTGAAAAGTTCGGACTCTTACCACTACCTTCCCCAACTGGTATGCAATAAAGAAAAAGACGAAAATGATAAGGAACAAAAAGGTCTCGTATTGAATGCCGTTTTTAACCACTCCGGAATATATGGAGATCAGCGTGATACTCATGATCATGGCAATAGCTCCTTCCATCAGGATGACCTGCCCGTATTTCCTGCCCAGCTCGTTATCACTTTTCAGAATGGGCACTACGATGCTCAGGGCTTCGGTAGGAAGCAGTAAAACGAGAAAAATGACATTGATCGGAATGAAGTAATCGATTAGGTGAGCAAAAGGGAAGGAGAGGGCCAGGGTGCCCAGATAGATAAATACTGCCAGGAGAAATGTATTACTGACAAAATCCACTTTTCTTAGTTTCCTGGGCAATGATTGCGCGATCTTGTTAACATCTATTTCAAGTCCCGACAAGAACATCAAAAAAATGAACCCGGTATAGTACAAAAACTCAACATATGGCTCATCCCCGATCCAGTCCAGTACGTAGGGGCCTACGATTACTCCGGCAATGATCTCAACAATGACTGAGGGTATTTTTGAGACCTCAAGCCATGAAAGCATCATGGGTACAAACCAGGCTATAGCAAAAATCAAGAGTAGTGGCCAATAATTGAGGGCGTGTTCCATGGTTGGGTATGACTTCGCTGTGTTGAATTATCCTTGTGCGGCCTCTAAACTAAAGGGAGTAAAGCAGGTTTACAAATTTCGTTGTCTCAACGCTTCAAACGTAAAAATGGCTGCTGCATTGGAGATATTCAGGCTGTCTATTTTTCCAGCCATCGGGATCCTCACCTGAAAGTCAGCATGTTTTACCCAGTAATTTGACAGCCCGGTAGACTCAGCCCCCAGCAATATGGCAATGGCCCCCTGATAGGATTCTTCAGAATAGATTTTGGTCGCAGCTGGAAGCGTAGCGTATGAACGGATGTTGTTTTGTGAGAAAAAGGCCGTCAGTTCTTCATTTGAACAGACCGCCGTAGGAACAGTAAACAGGCATCCCAGGCTCGCCCTGATGATGTTTGGGTTGAAAAGATCGGTTGCAGGATCACAAATGATCAGTCCATCTACCCCTGCAGCATCGGCCGTGCGTAAAACAGCTCCGATGTTACCCGGTTTCTCTACTTTTTCCAGGACAAGGTACAGGGGAGTTGCCGTGCTGGTAAGTTGATTCAACGTCTTTTGAGGTGTTTTTGCTACCGCCAGTACTCCACCGGAGCCCTCACGATAGGCCACTTTGGTAAAAATATCCTTAGTGATATGGTAGGTAGTCACTCCATCCAAAGCAATCGGGTAGGCTGGATCAGGCTCAAACAGGTCTTCGCATTGATAGATCTCCAGGATTTCGATAGCACCCTGCTGAGCCAGTGAAACTTCCCTGACCCCTTCTATGAGAAATGTTCCGGATTTTTTTCTTTCACGCGCCTTTTGAAGAGCGACCAGTTGCTTGACCCTGGGATTTTGTGTACTCGTAATGCTTACAGACATAGCTTATGATGTTTTAACCACCTCTATCCAGACCATATAAGGCACCGGAATGGTCAATGATGGATTGAATCCCAGACCCACCAATTGATCGGGTTGTATAAACCCTACTTTTTCAACGGAGAACCCTGATATCTCATACCCAAAATCATCTAAGAGCTCATACAAAGGAAAAATATTGTTGCGATACATGATTTCGGATACCATGGCATAATCCACCTTATTGTCAGCGCTATTTAAATGGTTTAACCAAACTTCTGATGTGGAAAATGCCTGGATATGGTTTGTAAGTACATCGTCATAAATCAGCGGATAACCCAAGTTTATCGAGCTAAGCCGTATATCAATTCTGGGAGCTGCAGCATTCCAAAGGCTGGCTATCACAGAAAGTAAGGGGAGTAATTGTCTGCTTTCATCTGGTTTGCGAAAACGCATAAAATGATAATGGGCACTATCAAGATGCTTATGAAAAGTAAGACTATGTCCAAGTGAATCGCTCACGGTGAAATCTACAGGAGACTCATCAAATGAAAAGGAAAGCACAATGTCATCTTCTTCCTGTGAGGTGGATTTTTTCTTAGATGTGTTGGTTTCGCATGATGCAATAACAGAAATGATGAAAATGGCGAACCAGGTATATTTCATGGGTATATTATTTTTTTGTAGTCCATGGTATCGTATGCTGGATGTAATATCCGAATTCAAAATGTTCGTTTTAGGCTCAAGAATCCCCGGAGCGTTTTTTTTAAAAAAAATCTGTCCCGGAAACCATGGCTGTTTAAAATGACTGCTTCATGAAGTAAATTTCTATAAATTATCATTCAAACAGAAAGAAAGATGAAGCTGGAGGTCCGTCCCATGTTGAAAGAGGAGATCCCTGATGTATTGGATTACTTTCTCAATGCTCCAAAATCTTATTTGAGAAAGATGGGTGTAGAGCCAACGCTGTTGCCTAAGAGGGAAGAATGGAGAGATACGATCTGGAGAGACATGGAACGTGCTGATGAGGCCAGAGAGTTCTTTTATCTGGCCTGGATTCAGGGTGGAGAACTCATTGGTCATACCAATATCAATAAGATCCGGTACGAAGAAGATGCATTTATGCATTTACACGTTTGGCCTGAGATATTGAGGAGGAAAGGAATGGGTACTAAACTGGTAAAGTTGAGCCTGCCACTCTATTTCAATAAGTTTAAGCTGAAAAGACTTTATTGTGAGCCCAATGCTTTGAATGAACCACCAAATAAGACCCTGGTCAAGGCTGGTTTTGAGTTTTTGGGGACCGAGCAAAAGATTCCAGGGTACATTAACTTTTTGCAACAGGTCAATAAATATGTGATCAAAAAAGAGGCGATAAGAAACCACCTGAAGTTGTAATTGGACAGTTTCAGGGATTCCTGTATATTGAAATGCCATAAACCCCAGATGATGAAAAGAAGACAAATACTTGGTCAGCTTGCACTGGCGCCGGCGCTATTTAACACCGGCTTTATGCTCAGGCCCCCGGCAAATATTTCCCGGGTTCAGTTCAGTGTGAATGCATATTCATTTAATGCGTTGCTTAGGAGTGGCGAGATGAATTTCGACGATATGATGGAATATGCAGCAGGTATTGGCCTCAATGCTGTTGATTTAACCGGTTATTATTTTGATAACTATCCGGAGATACCGCCAGATGCTGAACTTTTCAGGCTCAAGAAAAAGGCCCTGGCACTGGGACTCAATATTAGCTGGACAGGAGTTAGAAATAATTTTTGTAACCCTGATGCAGAAGCCCGCAAACAGGACATTGAACTGATCAAAAATTGGTTGACTGTCTCTCAGAAGCTGGGAGCATCCATCATGAGGATATTTGCCGGACGGGGAACCTATGAAGGATATTCAAAAGATGAAGTAAAGACGTGGATGGTAAAAGACCTCAAGGAATGTGCGGCACTTGCTCAACAAGCTGGTGTAATTGCGGGGCTTCAACATCACAACGACTTCTTATATAAAGCCGACGAAGTGATTGATATATTGAGGCGGGTAGATTCGGAGTGGCTGGGTCTCATACTGGATGTTGGGAGCCTGGATGATCCGGATCCCTATAAGGAAATAGAAAAGTTAGCTCCATATGCCAACTATTGGTTTGTGAAAGAACATGTAACGCAGCAGGGGAAACGGGTGCCCGTAGACATGAATAAGATTGCTGCCATTCTTAAGAAGGAAAATTATCAGGGTTACATTTCTTTTGAGAGTCTCTCGGATGGAGACCCCAGAGAGATTGTCAGAGACATGCTGCAATCATTTCAGCAGGCCTACAAAGGGTAGGTTACTTGAGTATATCCTCTATCTTTCTTAGTATCGATTCCTCGATATATGGTTTATAGGTCGCCGTGGAATTCTTGATTGATTTAATAACTTTAGTGGAATTAGAGTCGCTGAGGGCAGTGATGAACAAGATGGGGGTATCCATCTCTTTCCGTAGCTCCTGAGCAGCCTCCAGACCGTTCACTTTCCCTGCGAGCATGATGTCTAATAAGATCAGGTCAGGCTTATTTACCTTACATAGATGGGAGAGCTCATCAGCTGAGTCAAATCGACCAACGCTTTCAAAACCATTAGAAGTAACCATCATTTCCAATGCAGTAGATGAAATCAAATTATCCTCAATGATCAGTACTTTCTTCTTCATATAATTATTCTTCCGTTGAAAACTCAATGATGTATTTCACTCCCGGTTGGGCTTTCATTTTCATGGTTCCATTCAATTGTTGGACCAATAAGTTGATCAGGTCAAGACCTGAGGTGATACCATTGCCCTTCTCTTTATTGTCAATCCCTTTTCCCTTGTCAAAAATCGTTAATTGCATTGATTTTTTTACTTTCTTAAGGGTGACAAAAATGGGGCCTCCTATACCAGGTTTATAGGCATACTTGATCGTATTAAGAATGATTTCATTGGTCAGCAGTCCCAGAACCAGAATTTTGTCCACTGATAATTTCTGACTTTCCAGGTTTAGCGTGAGCGGAAATTTAGAGCCATCGGTGGTGTAGGTAGCTATGAGATTCAGGATCAGGTCTTCAAGGTATTTTTTGACATCCAGACGGTCAAACTCCTCCATTTTGAGGAGTTGATCATGTGTTTTGGCGATGGTGTTAATCCGGGTTTTTGTTTCTTTGATATAGTCGAGCAGTGCCTGATCTTTCGTAGCCTTTGATTTGAAATACAATAAGCTTGATATGAGGTTTAAGTTATTTTTAATGCGGTGGTGAAGCTCTTTCAGCAAAGTGTCTTTTTGTTCGAGCGCTTCTTCCAAATCTTTTTCTTTGGTGACGAAATCCGTGATATCCATATCAATTCCCACCAACTTGTATACGTTGCCAGCATGATCTCGCAATGATGCACCAGAAGCATGGATGTATTTAATGCTACCTTCTGTTGGCTTTATCCTGAACTGGTAACCATGAACTACTTTACCATCATGCATCTGAAAGAATTCATCCTTTGTTCTTTCCGCATCATCAGGATGTAACTTTTTCATCCAACTATCCGATTGTGAATAAAATTCTTCCTTGGTGATATTGTAGATATCAAACAAGATATCATTCCAATAATATTTCTTATCGTGTATGTCATAGGTCCATACACCTAGTTTGGCGGCACTCACAGCAAGATCCAGTTGCCGGTTGGTCTCTTCCAATTGCAACTGAGTTTCCTTTAATTCGGTAATATCTAAAATGAGTGTGTCCCAGGTAATGCTTCCGTCGTCATGCTTTGTAGGAAATCCTCTGCCATTGATCCATTTAACTTCTCCGCTTTTGGTTTTCACTCTGCATATATGATCCCAGAAAGTCATCTCTTTGGCAGAATCCATGATGGACTTTTGCATTTCAGCAGTGTCATCCGGATGAATTATGTCCCACACATTGACAATGTCGTCGATTGCATCTTCCTTGGTAACACCATAAAGGTCAATCACCCTTTCGCTGATGAAGGGCAATTCATCTGATCCGTCAGGGTTTAGCTTATACTCAAGCACCACACCAGGTACACTATTGGCGATATTACTGATCCTCTCCTGATGAGCTTTAAGCAGATCTTCAGATTCCTTGATCTTGGTGATATCAGAAAATACGGTAAGAAATGCAGGTTTCCCTTTGTAGGCGACCGGAATACCGGATTTTAGGACATCGATAGTTTTTTTGTTCAGCGTCCATAACTTTTCCTCAAGCGCCTCAAGATTTTTCTCTTTTCCACTGCTAAGGAGTTTATACCTTTCGGCGACAATCTTTCGGAAGTCCGGATGGATGATATCCAGGAGGGGTTTGTTGATCAGACTGGCATTTTTGTCTTCCTCCAGGACCCTGGCAGCATAGGAATTTCTGATCTTTATTTTCCCATCTATGTGCAGGAGTATCCCTACCGGAGCGTTTTCCACCAGCAGCTTATACCGCTCCTCACTGTCTTTGAGTTCCTGTTGCGTCGCTATTTGTTTGGTGACATCCAGAAAGGAAGCCACTACCCCAAATACATCACCGTTCTCATCCTTTACCAGTTCAGAGTTGATAGAAATGACACTTCTTTTTTTATTGCCCACATGGACATTCATTAGGAAGTTTGTCACCGGTTTGCCGGTTCTCAAGGTTACCATGCTGGGGTGTTCTTCAGCTTTTAGCTCGGTCCCGTCCATGTTGAGTGCTTTCCATCTGGGGTCATAGGAGTCTTTGCCCAGCAGCTGCTTCCTGGACAATCCCAGGATCTTACCCGCCGAATCATTGGCCAGCATGATCGTATCATCCAAAGACTGGACAACCACTCCCTCGTGGAGTGAATTGATGATTGACCAGTATTGCGCTTCATTCTTACGTAGGAGGATTTCGTATTCTTTTCTTTTGGAGATGTTGTTTTGAATACCAATGAACTTAGATAGTTTTCCATGCTGGTCGAAATAAGGGGTAATGTAAATTTCTGACCAGTAAGAATCACCCGATTTTTTGTAGTTGAGTATATCTATAGAAAAGGGAACCTGATCTTTGAGTGCCTTATTCATTTGAGCTACATGGTCAGGATCTGTTTCCGGACCTTGCAAAAAAGACAATGATTTTCCTTTGACTTCTTCAAACGTATACCCTGTAAGTCTTTCGAATCCCGGATTTGAATATTGCACCTTTCTGTTGGCATCGCAGATGACCACTGAATTCTGAACATTCTCGGCAACAAGCTCCAGGTTGAGCATTTCAGATTTAGAATAGTGGAGCCTTTTGAGTTCCGGTGAGTCAATAAGTGAAAAAGAAAGCCCTGCTACCTTTCCGTCATTATCCCAGATCTTCATGTTGCAGGTGCAGGTCATGGTATCACCATAGATCAGGTCCTCCTGCGTATCGGATAAGGCCGCATCATCACCATTGAGATATTTCAAAAATTTTGATTTTGTTTCACCCACGATTTTCTTGTGATCAACAGGAAAACCCGGCCATGGATCACCGACCTTGATTTTTATTTTATGCTGATTATAGACCCATTTTTTATAGGCATTATTATAGCCTGAATATTCCAAATGGATATTCAGAGAAAACATCATATGGATCTCCGAGATCACTCGTCTCATGGTAAAGGGTCTAGATGGAAAAATATTCAGGCGGACTTGACCAATACCTTAGGTTCTTAAACGAACCCTTATCAATTTAGTAAAAATGTATTTTTAAAAGGGTATACATAGATAGATTTTGTATTTTATTCCAAAATAAATGACAAACCCATGAAGCGTGATATGAAATATTTTATTGATCCAGTTAAAATGGGTCTTCTTTTTCTGATTTTTATTTATTCGTTTTTTTCCTGCGAAAGACCTGATAAAAGGCCATTGCCCAATATTGTGTGGATCACTTCCGAAGACAACTCAAAACATTATATGTCTTTGTTCGATGAAAATGGTGTGCCCACTCCGAATATTGAATCCCTTGCCAGGAATGGAGTGATGTTTACGCGGGCGTTTTCCAATGCGCCTGTCTGCAGCGTGGCGCGGTCAGCGATCATATCAGGTTGCTACGGCCCCAGGACTTTTTCGCAGTATCACCGACGGTTGGCATTGGTCCCCTTACCGGATAGCCTCCAGATGTTTCCCCACTACCTGAGGCGGGCAGGGTACTATACCACCAACAATAGCAAGGAAGACTATAATTTTATCAAAGGTGATGAGGTGTGGGACGAATCTTCGAAGGAAGCCACCTGGAGAAACCGTCAGCCCGGTCAGCCGTTTTTTCATATCTCCAATTTCACTACCACGCACGAGTCCCGGCTGCATTTCAAAGAGGAGGACATGCAGAAACCGACGAAGACACCGCTCGATGCTTTCGAAGTACAGCCCAACCACCCCAAGACTGACCTGTTCCGCTATACCAATGCCTACTACAGGGACAAGATCCAGGAGATGGACCAGCAGGTGGGAGAGGTGATTGCCAGGCTCAAAGAAGACAATCTGCTGGACGATACGTTTATCTTCTACTATGGAGACCATGGTGGGGTATTGCCGGGGAGTAAAGGCTATATCTATGAGACAGGACTCCATGTACCCATGATCGTCCATATCCCAAAGAATTATCAGGATCTTGTAGATGTGACTCCGGGCACACAGTCTGAAGGCTTTGTGAGCTTCGTGGACCTGGCGCCAACAGTCTTGAACCTGGCAGGTATCGAAATCCCGGATGCGATAGACGGTGTGCCATTCCTGGGCAAGGGGATAGATGATGCGGCACTGGCAAAGCGTGACGTAGCCTATAGCTATGCCGATCGCTTTGACGAAAAGTATGACCTGGTGCGGGGAGTGAGAAAGGGGAAGTACAAATACCTCCGAAACTACCTGCCCTACAATGCCGATGGGCTTCGTAACAATTACCGGTACATTCAGCTGGCCTACAGGGAATGGCTTGACCTTCATGATCAAAGGGCGCTGAACGAGGTGGAAGATGCCTTTTTTCAGTTTAAGGCTCCCGAGGCCCTCTATGATATAGAAGCCGATCCCTTTGAGACGAAGAACCTGGCCAATGACCCGGAATACCTGGTCACCCTGAAGGAGATGCGAAAGGAACTCAACGGCTGGGTGAAAGGGATGCCTGATCTTTCTTTCTATCCTGAGTTTCACCTGCTACAAAATGCAGCGGAGAACCCCACCTTATACGGACAGCGTCAGAAGGCTCAAATCAGTAAGTATGTAGACATCGCGGACCTGAGCCTGATGCCATTTGAAAGTGCCAAAGCTCAACTCATATCCGCCTTGAAGAGCAGTGACCCATGGGAGCGATACTGGGCCATCAATGCGGCGACCAGCTTCCGGTCAGAAGCCAGCTCGCTGGCGGAGTACATTGAACCCATTGGTCGGGGAGACGAAGTGCTGATCAACAGGACGGTAGCGGCTGTGTTCCTGGCTGTCGCAAACCAGCAATCCCCGGTAGGGATCATGACGGCTGCCCTGTATGATTGCCAGGATGCTGCAGAAGCTTTGCTGATGCTCAACTCCATCGTGTTGATGGGCTCATTTGAGTACGACTACAGCTTCAATCTGGATATCGATCGCATTCAGCCAGCGGTGAAGGAAGAGCCGCAGGTACAGCGGAGGCTGGAGTATTTGGGGGTGATGTAGGGGGAAAGTTAATGGGTTATTAGGTTAATCCACCTTCGCCGAGGCTTCGGTGGACAAGTAGGTTGAGAGTTATAAGAAGGTGCTGTTGACCTTTAGTCAGATTGTAACTTCCGCCCTAGTAGGAAGTGTAGTTCGGGAAGATATCACTGGTGGACATGCTCCCCGAACTAATATTCTGCATCAGAATTGATAACATTCAATCTGATTGACTGCCGAACGGTAATAAACCCTGCTAAAGATCTCATCCAGCTCATAGCTGGGTTCCTTGTCTTTGTTGAGATCAATGGTGCTTACGGCATTGCCAGTTAGCTTATCCACCTGCACCAGCCCAAATTCTTTTTTATCTGTTTCTGTCAGGACAAACATAAACTCGGGTGTTTTTGCAGAGGCCTTAAACCTGGCGTTGGCAAAAGACATCGCATCTTTCGAATAGGCAAAACCCTGGCTGGACAACGCTCCAAACCCTTGTGATAATTCATTACCGATTTGCTGGCCAAGTGCATCGTCAGACTGACTGGCAGCCTCGGCAAATGCGGCTGAATAGGCCGCTGAAACTGCGCCTATGTAGGCTGCTCTCAGTGCCTGCGCTGCGGCAACAGCCCTCAGCAGACCGGATTGTCTGGGCGCCGGATAGTAGTTTTGATATTTCACCGTACCATCCATGCCCACCTTCATGATATTTTGTTCCGCACTGAGCACCACGCCGTCGGTATGCACCTCCAGCTGATAGGGGACCTCTTTACCTTCAAATTTTATTTTGGAGCCTACAGCCCTCAATGTTCCGGCAGATTTATTGATCTCATAAAGGATGTCGTCCTTCGATGAGAACGCATAAAGCATACCTCCATGATTTACGTAGGGCAGGCTGTGTTTCAGCGGGTCAAAGTTCGAAGCATCCAGAGGTTTGGCTGCCTGGGGAGAATCAAATAACTGATCACCAGAGGTAAGGTTCAGCATATTGATCTCCAGGGATGTGATATAAAGAAGTCCCTTGTCCATTAGTTCCGTAGAGATCAGATCACCCGAAAGTTTGATATCCTTATCGAACCTCAAGGTCCCGTCAGCAGGATTTATTATGTTGACATAGAATTCATCTCCGACATTGTTCCATGCATTGTCGTACGAGTTCACCACCAGGTATCCTTCTTCAAATAGCTCATAGTCAACAATTGACCCTTTTACTTTGATGCCTTTCCCTTTTTTGCCCCACATTCCTTCACCTGTTTCGTAGCTCAGTTTATTCAGGGAAACTTTAAAGCCACTCGTCGGAGGACTAATGATGATTCCGCTTTCATCCAGTATCAGCCTGCTCAGGCTTGCATTATTCTCCTTATAGGGATTTTTCCAGATGGGTTTCCCTGATCCGATTTCAACTGCGTGGAGTAGAAACTCAGTGGTGGGTCCGGAGGAGCCGGTGCTGGTGGTAAAAGTTGCACCTGAAGACTGACGCTGTTCCCTCTCAACGCCAATGAAAACAGTTCCCGGTTGTAAGGAGGTTGTTTCGGCGTTTACCCTGATAGCCGATCCTTCATTGGGAATGTTCCAGATCTCTTCACCTGTTTCGGGATTGATACAATAAGAAAAATTGGGATGAAGCAATAGCAAACTATTGTCATCCAAAGCCATGGGGCTGGCCATTAATCCCTGTTTATTGGCTTCATTTGCCAGGGTAGAAGCTGCCTGATTTAGAAGACCTCCCAGAGCCCCACTACCAAATGATTGACCCAGATCCACTTTAAAGATTTCATCATTGGCCCAGCGGATAGATCCGGTATTGATATCGCAGGCAATAAGTGAAGCCTGATTTGCCCCGATTTTCTCAACGACCATGAGGAGTAAACCGAGTCTCGGAAGGATGTCAGTACTCAAAATATCCGTGACCCCCTGATCAACGCTGTTCATCAGTACTTTGCCATTCAAACTGTTGATAAGCCTGAATTGTGAACCGTTTTCAACCGGGGTTATGAGTGTGAAAAAGTTTGAATTGCCTATGCCCTGGTAGCTATCAATGTTCAGGTTTGGTAAACCATCAATTCGCCATATTTTGTCACCGGTTTCCGTATTTAAACCAATAAGTGAATTTCCTGAATAAACAACCAACTGCCCGAGAGCGGTTACTCTTTGCCAGGCCACAGGTCCGTCAAAAGTAGTTACCCAGGTGCTGGATTTTTGCGCTTTAAGTGGAAGCAATACGATTCCAAATAAGAGAGCTGTGAATAATAGCGCTTTGATCTTTTTCATGATTGCATTGTTTTGTTGTTTAATGAGTGGGTAACCACCTGGAGGTTATGAGAAAAGGTTATTCTTAATCAAAAACTGAACCAGAAAGTCTTATTGCGTGTAACTTAACTCATTGCGTTTAGAAGTTAATGACTAAATTTTTTTTAAGCGGGTAGTCTGATTAGTCTTTTAATGCCATATGTTTTATCAACTCATTCATTGTCGGGAGTTGCTTAAAACCAAAACTTATGTACCTTTAATTCCCTATCGCCGGACCTGATTTTAAAAATAGATTTAACTTCGAATTTTAAATCAGATAGAGGCAGTGCGATTTCTTGTTTTTATTCCCCTTGTTGTAAGTATTGTTTGTTGTGAACCCATTCCTAAAAAGCCAAACCTGGTATTTATTCTGGTAGATGACCTGGGTTGGAAGGACCTTGGCTATATGGGTAGTGAATTCTATGAAACACCAAACATCGATCAATTCAGTAAACAAAGTGTAAATTTTACCAATGCGTATTCTTCCGGATCAGTTTGTTCTCCCTCCAGGGCAGCCATTCTGACGGGTCGCCATCCGGTCAGACTGCAAATTACCGACTGGATCCCGGGTATGGGTAGTGATGGTAAAGCATTGAATACCCCGGGCATCGCCAATCAGCTATCATTGGACGAGGTCACCCTGGCGGAAAGACTCAGGCAAAATGGATATAAGACTTTCTTTGCCGGCAAATGGCACCTCGGGGATACCGCATTCTATCCGGAAGATCAGGGATTCGACATCAACATAGGGGGACATGACAAAGGCAGCCCTCCCGGTGGGTATTATGCGCCATACAAAAACCCTGTGCTGGAAGACGGTCCTGAAGGGGAGTACCTCACGGATAGACTCACCGATGAATCACTGCAGTTTCTGGATAATGTCGGCGACGACCCCTTCATGCTGTACCTGAGCTTCTATACAGTTCACACACCCATACAAGCCAATATAAAGTACCTCAAAAAGTTTGAGGATAAGCTGTCTCAAATGGAGACGCAGGAATCCACAACACGAACAGAGGGCGATGGCATCACCACGCTTGATCAAAGAAATCCGGCTTATGCTTCTATGGTATATGCCATGGATCAGAATGTAGGCAGGATCATCGAAAAGTTGAAGAAAAAGGGATTGCTTGAGCACACTATTGTGGTGTTCACCTCAGATAACGGAGGACTGTCTACGCTGGACAAAGATCGAAACTACGCCGGCCCAACAAGTGTGTTGCCCCTGAGAGGAGGAAAGGGTTGGCTCTATGAAGGAGGGATCAGGGTTCCGTTGCTATACAAGCCACTTTACTATAAGGGTGGTGCCAGGGTAGTAGAAACACCAGTGGTCGGCCATGATTTCTATCCAACCATTCTATCTCAAATGGAATTGGCTACCCCGGAAGACCTCACAGGTGACGGGATTGATTTTACGCCAGCGATTAGCCACCCTGAAAGCATTCCGGAAAGAGATATTGTGTGGCATTATCCTCACTATCATGGGAGCGGCTGGACACCAGGGTCAGCCATCCGAAGCGGGAAGTGGAAGCTGATTGAGTTTTATGAAACTGGCAAGGTGGAGCTTTACGACCTGAAGGAGGATATGGCTGAAGCGAATGAATTATCAGATCTGTTGCCTAAGAAGACGGAGATGCTGAAGGAGCTGCTACATGCCCAATTGGACTCTATGAATGCAGCACACACAACTGCTGCCCCTTAGATATAATTCAACCTGAGGATTTCGGCTTTGATCTTGTTGCGCTGCATGAAGTCTATCCAGAACAGTTGCTGTGCTGACAGGTGATCGTTGGGAGACTTGATCTCGTAGAAGTGGTATTCTTTCCCCTTCCATATAAACAGGTCAGGAAAGCCGGCGCTGTTATACTTCACATTTTTTGCCATTTCAAAGAGGATATTATAGAGGCCTTTGACCGGTAGCCTTTGTACAGCCTCTTCCAAACTCGGGAGCAATGAATCATGCCAGCTCACCAGCGGATTGGCAATGCCCTCTTTCTCGAGATATCGCTCAGTGATGGCTGATTTTAGCTTTTGTTTTGTGTTGTATTTCTTTTGGATGGCATGTAGGTTGTCTAACCTTCTGGTATAGAAATGCTCATCAAATAAGTCGGAAGGTTGCCTCTGCAGAGGATGATGGAAGCTATCCTGGTTTTCATCGAAGATCACATCCCAGAACACCAGTCCAAAAAGCCCGCGCCACAGGTAGTTTTCCGAGTGAATGGCGTCATATCCTTCCCTGATAAAATATTCGCAAGCCAGCTGCTCCACATTGATCGTTGAGTCCGGAATGACTTCGATGGCCGGGCTTTCTTTGATTCGCCTGGTGGTGGTGCGATAATTCCTGACACTCTTTTTAGCCAGGAAGTCATTCACAAACAAAAGCTCTGTGGCATTGAAAGGCTTGGAAACGGCTTCTTCTGCTATGGATCGGGCTTCGTCGATCCTGCCGGATTTCTCCAGGATCCGGATACTACGTTCACGAGCCGGATGCCGCTCCGAGAGTTGATAAAAAGTCAGGGCTTCGTCCGTCAGCTCTGCTTTTTCGAGATATTCACCGATTCGAAGCAAAAGCTTGTCTGCCGACTTCTTAGCACGGGGGAATTGTAAAAAATGCTTCCATTCAATGGGGGTAATCACGGCAAGTATTTCTTCCGGTAGCAGCTCTTCAGTTGCCAGACGAAATGCCCTGGAGAGATTGGCCAGCTCATAGGTCGCAAGTGCTTCCTCCCGGGTATCGAACCACGGGGTAAATTCGTGCCGGTCCAGGTTTTCCAGCTTGATATTCCCCACATCACGGATCACAAACTCCGTCATCATACCATAGTTATGGCCGAAGAAAAGGAATTTCAGGTAGTTGACCTGTTCCTGCTTCAGGAGGCGGATGATCTGCCACTCGGCACTCAGTGTTTGATAGTAAGTGTCATCAGACACCTCAATCAGGGTTTCCAACACCTCATCTTTATACATGGACTTAAGGCCCAGCTCGGGGAATGCCTTGTGGAGCTCAGACTTGGTGAATAACCCAAACACCTCAGGATAGACAATATCATCCAGCGTTATGAATTCAAGCTGTGACAGGTGATCGAGTGATTCTCCGTAGACTTCTATTTCCGGGTATTGCAGCTTATCCAGCCGAAAGAACTCACCCTTTCTGTTGAGCATTCGGATAAAAAGACACTGCGCATCGGTTTGAAGGCTTCTGTATTCCTCGATGAATTTTTGGTCTTCGTCACCCAACAGGTGCCCGGAGTGCTTTTCAATGAACTCGATGAGATAATTGAAATAGTCGAGGTAATACCTGGGGGGTAGTATGATCTTTTCCTTTTCAGGCATACAGACAAAGCTAGTTTCGCGCGACCTTAAAATTAACCGGAGCAGGAATTAAAAAGTTCTAAACTGAGATTTCCCCGGCTGGTATCTTCACCAGCCGGATGAGGAATCGTCGTCTACCAATTAGTCATCCTAGACTACTCGTAAAAGCCGGAGCCTGCATATCGGTGACAACACCGACATTAAGCAGTTAAGCAAGAAGGAGGAATCCCGAAGGGATGACAGGATTATAGAATTAAATCATTTTGGATAAAACTCCGAAGGAGTGACATAATAACACCCCTTCGGGGTTGGGATATATAGTTAAATCGATCAGCTATAATATTGTCATCCCTTCGGGATTGGTATAGAGTCATAGGATGACTACGGTTACAAATAAATGGTAATTATTATCCTTGAACCAATCCATAGAATTAAGACAGTCTTACCTCCAAAAGAGTCATCCTATGACTACTCGTAAAAGCCGGAGCTTGCATATCGGTGACAACACCGACATTAAGCAGGAGTAGACAATGAATCACAGAGAATTTGAATATAAAAGCAATCCCCCTTTCCTAAAGGGGGACAAAGGGGGATTCACCCTGGCAGGTGTCCTCACCTGCCAGAACGCTTTTTTACTCAGGATACATATCGCATCGGCAGGCATACCAGTTGCGCATATATGCTTCCATCTCATCCAGGTATTTTGTGATATCCTCAATGCCCGTATAGCTTTCCTTGTCATGCACGAGGACAGGCTGAGTAGCCGCCGCATCCAGATCGATCTTTCGGGCCAGTGAAAGATCATCGAGTCGTTCCTTTAGCTGTAATTGTTTAGGATCTTTATCGGAGATAGTCAGATGGATCATCAGTGAAATGGTTAGACATTATGACCAACACAAAGTAAGCGGTTTTCAGTTCCTGATAAGTCAATTCCGGACCCATTTCAGTTGTGATATTTCAAATAATTAGCAGAGCTTTAATAAAGACCGCATTTTCTGCTAATTTTATAATTATGATGCGCTTTTTATTCCTCCTGCTATCAATCTCAATTTTGCACAGCTGTGGAGAGAAACTTCCCGAAGACGTGAAACTTGCTACTCTGGATCTTCCTCAGGTCATTGATTACAATTTTCATGTTAAGCCCATCCTTTCCGATAAATGTTTTGCCTGCCACGGACCGGATGCAGCCAAGCAAAAAGCCGAGTTGAGACTGGACAATGAAGAAGGAGCTTATGCGACTTTGGTTAGTGGAAATGGTCATGCCATTGTACCGGGAAATGCACGTAAGAGTCACATGGTCAGCAGGATCCTCTCGGACGATCTGGAAGTCATGATGCCTCCTAAGGAATCAAACCTGGATCTGAGTGCAGAGGAAAAAGCCATTCTTATCCAATGGGTCAAACAAGGAGCCGAATACAAGCCCCACTGGGCTTTCACAAAACCTGAAAAAGTACCCGTGCCCGAGACAGATGATGACTGGGCATTGAATGAGATAGATCATTTTGTCCTGACCAAGCTGGAGCAAAAAAATCTAAGTCCCTCACCGCAAGCTGACAGGGAACATCTGATCAGAAGATTGTTTTTCGACATCACCGGACTTCCACCTACGATTGAAGACCTTGACTACTGGCTGGCATATGATGAAAAGAACTACTATGAGTCCTTGGTTGATAGCCTTTTGGAAAGACCAGCTTTTGGCGAAAGGATGGCTGCTCACTGGCTGGATGTGGCCCGATTTGCGGACTCCGAAGGATACCTGGACGATTTTCATCATACCTTCTGGCCTTATCGGGATTGGGTGATCAAGGCCTTCAATGAGAACCTGTCTTATGATAAATTTATCCTTTGGCAGATAGGTGGTGATCAGCTCCCTAATGCTACTACCGAGCAGATCCTGGCCACAGCGTTCAACAGAAACCACAAACAAAACTCCGAAGGTGGCATCATTCCGGAAGAATTCCGGGTGGAATACGTGGCCGACCGAACCAATACAGTGGGTTCCGCTTTTATGGCCCTGACAGTAGGCTGTGCCAGATGTCATGACCACAAGTACGATCCCTTCAGCCAAAAAAATTACTATGAGCTCTTCGGCTTTTTCAACTCAACCATTGAGCGGGGCGATGGCATTTTCAGCTACAATGCAATTGAGAATGGACAAAAAATTCCCAATAAGTATTCGATGAACTCCGGGCCTGTAGTGCCTTTGTTGGAAAAGGAAGCTGAAGAGATCCGCGATTATCTCTTATCCAACATCAGGGAGGAGGAGCAGGGACTCGAAAGCGCGGAAAAGACAAATGATAACGGGTTTAAAACCTGGTTGAATACTTCAGCAACGACAGATCCGGAAAAGGTTGTCAATAAATCCACCCTGATCCACCTCACTTTCGACGACATGAAGGATGGCAAAGCCAGCGATCAGGTAAAGGGAAACGGCCCTTCCAGATACGGGGGAAGTATCAGCAGTACCGAAGGAAAATTCGGAAAAGCAGTGGTGAGTGCCGCAGACGGTCAGTTTGTGGCTGACGGGAAACCCACCTTGTTTGAAAGGGTAGATGACTATACCGTCAGCTTTTGGATCAACTCAAACAAGAGCTATAAAAATGCACATGTCTTATACAATGGCAACAACCGGATCCAGGGCTACCGGGGTTGGGATGTAGTGATCAAAGAAGACAAGCTGCATTTCAGGTTGAATCACGCGCATCCATACCAGTCCATAGATATATGTGACCCTGAAAAACTCCATGTGGGGGAATGGATCCATTATGTATGGACCTATGATGGTTCCAGCAAAGCGGAAGGGATGAAACTCTATCGCAATGGTAAGAAAGTGGAATTTGATGTGGAGCGGGATTATATCTATCGATCAGCGAAACCCTATACCAACAAAGATGCTACCGTGTACATGGCTTATGCAGGTATGATTATCGGCAAAAGGCACTACGACAAAGATTTTACCGGAGGCATGTTGGATGAGGTCCGTGTTTTGGACCGGGAGGTCGATGATTTTACGGCTTTGTACCTGTATGACCAGGGTTCGGGTATCAGCGCATTTAATGAGGCTGTGCAGAACAAAAGCTCAACACTCAATGAGTTCTATGATCTCTATGTGGATGCTGAATTGGCAAATAGAAGAAAACAACTCACAGAACTACGGCTGAAAGAAGTATTGCTGGTGGATACGGCACAGGAAGTAATGGTGATGGGAGACTTCCCTGAAAAAAGACCTACATATATCCTGGAGCGTGGCGTCTATGATGAACATGGTGAGGAGGTGACCAGTGATGTGCCCGAAGCCATCTTTGAGATGCCTGATGATCTCCCCAAAAACAGGTTGGGATTGGGAAAATGGCTGATACACCCGGATAACCCACTCACTGCCCGGGTTGCCGTAAACCAGATGTGGTATCTGATGTTTGGCAGGGGTATCGTGGAAACGGTTGAGGATTTTGGCAACCAGGGTTCTTTGCCTACCCATCCTGAGCTGTTGGATTGGCTGGCGGTAGACTTTCAGGAGCACGGCTGGGATCTGAAACGACTGATCAAACAAATGGTGAGCTCAGCGACTTACCGTCAATCCTCAGTGATCCGCCCTGACCTGCAGGAGGTGGATCCGGGAAATTATTTGTTGGCCAGGGGACCGAGATACAGATTGTCAGCAGAAATGGTTCGGGATAATATCCTGGCCGCAAGTGGTCTGCTGGAAGAGCAGCAGGGTGGGATTTCGGTGTTCCCTTATCAGCCTCCCGGACTCTGGAAAGAGGTGATGACCCATGGTTTTTTCCCGGAATATGAGGTGGATTACGAAAACGGCCTGTACAGAAGAAGTATTTACTCCTTTTGGAAACGAAACATGCCACCGCCCAATATGCTGATCTTCGATGCGTCGAGCAGAGCGGAGTGTCAGGTGAGAAGGCAACGTAGCAATACCCCACTACAGGCACTGGTGTTGATGAATGATCCTCAGTTTATTGAGGGGTGTAGGGTGCTGGCACAAAATGCCTGGTCTGGTTCGGAAGGCAACCTGGATGAGGCCATCGTCAAAGTATTTCGCAGCCTGACAAGCAGAAAACCTACTGCTACGGAAGTCAGCATCCTGCGTAACCAGTTTAATGCCGAAAAGCAATACTTTGAGTCGAACCCTGAGCGCATCCGGGCTTACCTGTCTACCGGTCACCAGGTGGTATCAGCGAAGCTGGAGCCTGCACCTATTGCGGCGTTGGCCAGGGTTACCAACACTATTATGAATACAACAGAGGCTTATTATAAGAATTAAATTATGAAGGATCACAATTCAGACCTCAATCAAGCCTGGTATAAAAATACCCGCAGGGAGTTTCTCCAAAAAACCACCAGGGGCCTGGGAGCCATGGCCATGGGATCGCTGATGATTCCTGAGATGTTGAATGCAGCACCTGCTGGTGTTCCAGGCATCGGAACAAATGGAATCCTCAAGGCACTTCATCATACTCCCAAAGCCAAACGGGTCATTTACCTGTTTCAATATGGTGGACCCAGTCAGATAGAGCTGTTCGATTACAAGCCGGTACTGCAAAAGCGACACGGAGAGGAGATCCCCGATAGCGTTCGGGGCAACCAACGGATTACCGGGATGTTGGCCGCCCAGTCGAGCTTTCCGTTGGTAAGCTCGAAATTTGATTTTCATCAGAACCCTAAAACGGGAGGCTATTTCAGCAGCCTGATACCGAATATCTCTTCTATAGCTGAAGATATCTGTGTGGTGAATTCCATGTATACCGAGGCAATCAACCATGAGCCTGCCATCGTGTTTATGCAGACAGGCTCGCAGCAGGTTGGCAGACCTGCCATTGGTTCATGGATGAGCTATGGGTTGGGTAGTGCAAATAAGAATTTGCCTTCATTTATTGTATTGCTGTCCAAAGGAAGGCCGGACACTCAAAACCTGAACATGCAGGCGTGGAACAATGGGTTCCTGCCATCTCATCACCAGGGAGTGCGGTTCAGGTCAGGGGTAGATCCCGTGCTTTATCTCTCCAATCCCCATGGCATTGATAAGGAAAGCAGACGAAGGGAACTGGATTACCTGGAGCAACTGGAGATGCAGCAAAAATCCATGTGGGGTGATCCCGAAATAGACTCCAAGCTGAATCAATATGAGATGGCTTACAGGATGCAGACCTCAGTGCCAGAGGTGGCCGATCTCTCCGGTGAGCCCGACTATATCTATGATCTTTATGGTCCTGAATCCAGGATCCCCGGCACTTATGCTGCCAACTGTCTTTTAGCCAGGAGATTGGCCGAAAGAGATGTTCCGTTTATCCAACTGTATCACCAGGGTTGGGACCAGCATGGAAACCTCCCGAGTGACATTCAGAAGATGGCTAAATCCAGTGACCAGGCTTCTGCTGCACTGGTGAAAGACCTGAAGCAGCGCGGATTGCTGGATGATACGCTGGTGATCTGGGGTGGCGAGTTTGGCCGTACCAGCTTTTCTCAGGGCACATTGACCAAGACCAACTACGGTCGTGATCATCACCCAAGGTGTTTCTCCATGTGGATGGCCGGTGGGGGAATAAAACCCGGCATCACTTATGGACAGACCGACGACTTTAGCTACAACATTGTGGAGAATGGAGTGCATGTACATGACTTTCAGGCTACACTGCTACATCTGCTGGGTGTCGACCACGAAAGACTCACCTTTAAGCATCAGGGTAGGCGTTACCGACTGACGGATGTGCATGGTAAGGTGGTGCAGGGGATATTGGCGTAATATTAAAATCGTATTAAAACCTAACAGGTCTATCTGCACTGTGCAGATTGACCTGTTAGGTTTAGTTTTTAATCAACCAGCTTAAACTTGATAGGCAGCACCAATACAGAGCTTACTGCTTTGCCATCTTTTTGTGCGGGAGTGAAATTTCCCAGTAATTCCAATGTTCGGATTGCTTCAGCTTTCAGTTCCTCACTTGTTTCAGCGGGCTTTTGAACAGTGCTGATTGCTTGTCCTTCGGGTGGGTATCCCACCACAACAACTTCTGATAGCATATAACCATCTGTTTTTTCAGGAATGATATCCTCAATCTCACCCTTGTCATTCACGGTGAAAGAAACATATAGCTGTCCTACACTATTCTCATTGCGGGCACTTTTTGGATACCGGATATTATTACTGATGGATTGATACATCGCTGAGATACCTTCTTCATATTCAGCTTGCACATCCACCTGATTGCTCATCTCGGTGCAGGCACTCACAAACAACATGGTGGCCATGATTATTAGAGACACGCCCACCCGGGTGTAGCTCATTCTTATATTTATTTTTTTATCGGTCATCTGGTTAAATCGTTTACTTAAACTTGTTTTATTACTTAAATAGTTACCAAGCTGTATAGATACACCAGTCTTGGCCTCGAAGAGGAGTCGCTGGTAGTCCAGTTTGTTAATCCCTCTTTTCAGTACCTCTGCATCGGCCTGGTACTCGTGTTCGGCTTTGATTCCGCGCCGGAATAGCCAGATAAAAGGGTTGAACCAAAATACGATGGTCAGAGCCTCCAGAATCAAGGTGTCCAGGGAATGAAACTGATCCCGATGTATCTGTTCGTGCACTAACATCACATCTCGCTTTTCATCACTGAGGGGTTGATTCCCGATGAACAAAATATTGAAAAATGTAAATGGGGAAACATCCTTATTTAAGGCCACCACCGTAAATCCCCATCGATGGTATTTTGCTGATTTTAAATATTGGTAGAGCAACGCCACGGCTCCTGTCAGTGATCGGAGGGCGAAAAAGACCACTCCGATCCAATAGATGATCAGGTATATAGGCATTGTTTCCCCGGACTGGGCCGCTGGGAAATTCGTTTGTAAGTCATGAGCTCCCTTGATCAGGACATTGAAGGTTTCGTTTGGTTCATAATTCATAAAGAGTTCATTGATAGGAATGAAGACCCAGCCTGCGGAAAATAAGACAAATGCGAGACCCAAAAACCTGTTGAGCTGATGATTGGACTCATTGTAAGTAATGAGTAGATAAATCACGTAAAGCATGGCCAGGGATAAACCGGATTTTACAAGATACGCTTCCATCATTTCTCTTTTTTTGCTTTGATCTGAGACTTGAGATGTTCGATGATCTCTTCCATCTCACCAGTTGTCATATCTTCTTTTTCACTGAATGCTGACACCATGTTCTTGAATGAATCAGAAAAATAGTTTTTGACGAATGACTTCATAAAGCCGTGGGTGTATTCTTCCTTTTGGATCAGGGGGTAGTATTCATGCGAGTTGGCAATGGGGGTTCGACCCACAAATCCTTTCTTTTCCAGGATCTTAAAAATGGTGGCTACTGTGGTATAGGCTGGCTTCGGTTCTTCATACCCATTCACCACATCCCGAATTAGTCCTTTTTCGATGGACCAGAGGATCTGCATGGCTTTTTCTTCAGCTTTTGTAAGTTCCATTACATAGTAATCTTTGATCGATAAAACAAAACTACTATAAAAATAGTAGATCTACTAATAGTTTAGTAGAAAGTTTTGAAGAGCTGTCAGAGAGACGTCGTAAAGAGATAAATAATGATATATTATTATTAAATTACGATGAGTGGTCTTATTGCAGAATCATGGGTTTTCTAGAAAAGTCAGGCCTCAAGTCCGCGGTCATAATTTCGGTGATCTTCTCCTTCTCTTGCGACGAGAAGATTAAATATTCAGAAGTTACATCGAATTTAATTCTGGATATAAAGGAAGAATATCCGGATAATAAAATATCAACCCCAGTACTCAAATTATCTATTGAAACAGAAGATTACTACGAGTGTGCCAATTATACTCTGGTAACCCGGGGTTTGATGAAAAGTAATTCCTTACGGGTGGATGTTGTAGGCTCTTTTTTAGGTTATATATGCTTTGACGCATTTGGTCCTGCAACTAAGTCTATGGAGCTTGAAGGGAGTATACAGAAACTGATACTTTCTAAGAATGGGGTTTCAGATGAGTTTATAATTGAAATTACAGAAGATATGGTTTCCATTTATCCACTAAGTTCAATATTTGCCTCCTTCAACTATTCGGAATATTATCGATACCCGGAAAATTCATTTGCATTTCTCTGCGGAACGTTTCCGGAGGATTCAGTAGTCTGTACCCAATTTGAAGAAATCCTCCTTGATAACCTTTCCTTAGTAGAGTTTACGTTTCCAGTCAATGGAAAACAACCTTATCCTAATGCTCCTGCCAGCTACTTTAAATATCAAAATCCGAATGACCTGGCCACTGTTGGAGCATTATTAAAATCCTTCTATAATACAAACCTGATTGGTAAAGAGGGCTTAGGTCTGACTATTATAGGATGGAATAATACCCGATTTAGAAATGATAAACAGTTGAATTGAAACCTAACAGGTCTATATGCGGAGTGAAGATAGACCTGTTAGGTTTATATAATATCGGTTCCTTATATTCCAAAATGCTTCCTAAATACACCCCTCCAGATGCGGTAGCCATGCTCATTGAGATGGAGCTGGTCTTCGAGGTAGAGCTCTGGTCTGGCTTTTCCATTTTCGTCGAGCATAGAATCAAATACATTGATCATGTCGGATCGGGGGATGGCCAATAGCTCTTTCCGAATCAGGTTGTTGGTCTTGCGGGTATATTCCAGCAGGTGATTTCTCTCCGGACTGGGCTTGATGGTGCAGAAGGTGAGTTTCACTTTTGGATATTTTTCTCTGATCCTGTCCGTGAGTTTTCGGAATCTCTCGAGGATGACTTTAGGATCCAGTCCACGCCCGATGTCATTGTCACCGGCATAGATCACTACCCTTGATGGATTGATACTGTCCTGAAAGATCCGGTCGAAATAATAGAGACAATATCCGAAAGATGATCCGCCAAAGCCCAGGTTTAGCGTGTTGAGTGGTGCCAGGTCCTCTGCCAGGGTGGACCACAGCCTTAGGCTGGAGCTTCCATAGAAGACGATCAATTCATCATTGTTTGTCCAGTCTTTTACCTTTCGTTCAAGGTTGATGATTTCATCTTCAAAGAGTCCGGGATCAATAATTTCTTTTTCATCCTCAGTCATATTGAATTACTATTTTTTTGGGTTTTTAGAAAGTTCAATGGCTTCTTCAACGTAGGTCCTGTATTTAACCTGGTACCCGGTCAAAAAATTCTTCAGTGCCTGCTTATCATTTGCATCTTTTACATGCTCGCTCATCCTGAAGGGTTGATGAATGATACAGGAAAAAATATTGTTTCGAATTCTTTTGTCAAAATTGGCTATAGATATCGGGATGATCATAGGCTCCGGATCCATATTAAGGGCCAGCCGAAACGCTCCGGATTTAAAGGCACCCGGCGAGGTATCGGTAGGATAGGAGGTGCCTTCCGGACTGATGATCAGGTTCAGTCCATTGTAGAGGTAATCACTAGCCTTTTCGTAAAATGCTCTTCTTGCCAGCTTCTTGTCCTGTTCGCTATCGGAGGGATCTGATTCTTTGGTATAGACATCGATATGTCCCAATCGCTGGTAGTAATCCTGGTGGCCGTACTCAGCCCCCTTGCCAATTCTCACAATTCGGATACCAGGGTCTTTGTACCGTTTATACAGGATCATTGAGCTGATGAAGTGCGAATCTAGCGTGACCTGAAAATTGTTAGGCAGGGTATTGTACGGATGGTTTCTCAGGTGATTATAGATAAAGATATGTCCTGGTTTCTCAGGTAGATGGTCCAGCCCTTTGATGACTGTGGGCACACCATCCCAGGCTTCCATAAATGTTTCAGCACACATCTTTCTTACCCCGGAAGGAGAAATATAGGGCTCGGCATCTACCACAGTCTGGTAAACCCTGACCAGCCGCTTGTAGAACCGGTGTTCTTTTTGCAGTTCACTGACCAGGTCGAGACAGAGAGCAGAAAGGTTCCTTTCCAGTGTCGATCCATTGATCCTGATCTGTTTTAGGAGCTGTAAACCGTCCCGGATGGTCAGTTTGTTTTCCAGGAGGTGCGGTACCTTATGGAGGTTGGAGTTGAGGTCTAGCTTGGTACTGTTGTGTTCGATCAGGTTGCGGATGGCTATTACTTCACGGTTGAACTTAACAGAGATGAGCCTGGTACGGATCGCTTGCAGTTGATGACCGATCAGCCATAGCAGACGCTGATAAAAGCTGTTGGCAAACTTGGGATTCTTCGAAATGAGTTCCTGAATGCAGGTATTGGGAATAAAATAGATGATAGATTCCTGAGCCGCAATGGCACTGATGATGTTGGGCCTGTTCATAGCTGCTGACCACCCCACCATAAATCCCGGGGTGATGATGTTGCGGAAGCTCATCTGTGATTTGCTGCTGTCGATAAAACTAAAAGTCACCTTTCCGGCAGCCAGCAGATAGGTGCCATCAGAATCTTTGCCCTGCTCGTATACATAGTCACCGGTGCGGTATTGACGCCTGTCGATGTATTGAGCGATGTACTTGAGCGATTCCTCATCGAAGACCTCAAAGAATGGAGACCGGATTAAAAACTGAACAACGTCTTCTTCTTCCGGGGTTTCGGTACTTTGAAATTCTTCCGTAGTGACAGCACTTTCATACTGGATCAGGTTAACAGAGTATTGAGACAGTACGCTCACAGATTCTTTCACGAGATTCCACGATTCCTGACAGATAAGTTGCAAAAAGTCTATGGCATCCTCCTGGTGGGATTGTAGCCACTCGGTGAGCTCGTAGGTGTCCCAGCGGTATACTTTTACGGATGGGCTGGAAGCTTTTACCGTGGTAGCGAATCGTTGGGGGAGAGAAAATCCACTCCAGCCAATAGGGGTAAGTGGTTCGTTTGTTTTGCCCACTTTTAACTCCTGGCCAATCCCATCGAGGCTTAAATAGAATGAAACCTGTCCTTCCATGAGCATATAAAAGGATTCGGCTTTGGCGTACTGCTGGATGATTACCTGTCCATATGAAAAGGTATTTTCAACTGCCAAGTCAAATGCTGAAGGCAGTGAGTTGATGGTTTTCAGGGCTTTGTCGGTCATGGGCTCAAGCAGATTAATGAACTCATTATTGGGTCAATGTCATTAATAGCTTGATAATATATCCATACAAATATGTGAAATATTTAATAAAAATCACTATTTGTTATGAAATTTATATAATTATCTATAAAAAATTATATAAATAACCGATTCATTATCTATGAAAAATTGGATAATACAGTCTTTTACAATGAAAGATTGTGTTGGAAAAAAAATCGGAAATACCTGATTTAGAAATGCCTAAATAGAAAAACTCTCGCCACAACCACAGGTACGGCTGGCATTCGGATTCACAAACTGAAAACCTTTGCCGTTCAGTCCATCTGTAAAATCAAGCGTAGTTCCCAGCAGGTAGAGCAGGCTTTTGCGGTCTACTATCACTTTTACCCCTTTATCTTCGAATACATCATCTTTTTCTGATATTTCAGTATCAAAAGACAGGTCGTACATCAGTCCGGAGCACCCGCCACCTTTTACCGATACCCTGACATTGGAGTTTTCAGGATGTCCTTCTTCAGTTCTCAGAGTTGAGATTTGTTCTTTTGCTTTGTCTGTGACGTGTATCATTATGCTATAGGGTTTAGAACCACACTAAAAACTGTAATGTTGTTGACATCTCTTCCGTAATACAATTTATCCAGGGCATCATACATATTTTTTGCCCTGAAGTAAGAAGTCTGTACTTCAGTCATGCCATTGGTTATCCATTGAATGGTGAAAGACCCCTCTTTTTCCTTATGGGTCTTTACATAATCCAACATTTTATTCAGACAATCAGTTTTATCAAAACCAAAAATGGTCTTAAATAAAAAGGATTGATTGTGACGTGGGTTGATGGTAATAAGGTCCAACTTTACCTTTCCATCAAGGCTCGAATACTCAAAAACAAGCTCATTGCTTTTCAAACCCAAAAAGTCTGTTATTTCTTTTTGGATCCTCGCAGCCTCAATATGAATGTCTGTTCTGAGTTCCATCCGATCAGTTCAACTGATAACAAATCAGGAAACCCTTCAAGTAGAATAAAAGTTTCCTCATTTTTGCAAAATTAATAAGTAAAAGTACAAAATCGAGTAGAAGTTGATCAGATCGGTTAAAGACTGGTCTCAAACAAAAATAATTATGGCAGAAGAGCAAAGAACGGAAATAGATAAACTAGGCGAATTTGGACTAATAGAACGATTGGCCGGGGGGGTAAAGCACTATCATGCCGAGACAATCAAGGGTATTGGAGACGATGCCGCTGTTTTAGACATTGGAAACGAGTTTTTGATCACTTCCACCGATCTGCTTACTGAAGGTATCCATTTTGACCTCGCTTACATGCCGTTGCAACACCTGGGTTATAAGGCGATAGCTGTGAATGTATCTGATATAGCTGCTATGAATGGAAAACCAAAGCAGGTGACGGTTAGCATGGGGTTGAGCAATCGATTTTCTGTTGAAGCCATCGAAGCACTTTATGAAGGCATTCATGCTGCCTGTAAAGACTATGAGGTTGATCTTGTGGGTGGCGATACTACGGCTTCGTCCAGTGGTTTGATTTTGTCTGTCACAGCTTTGGGCACCGTGGGTAAGCATGACATTATTTACCGCAGTGGGGCGCAGGAAAATGATATTTTATGTGTCACAGGTGACCTTGGGGGCGCTTATATCGGACTTCAGATTCTGGAACGAGAAAAACAGGAGTTTCTGGCTAACCCGGAAATGCAGCCCAAACTCGAAAAATACGATTATGTGGTGGGGCGCCAGTTGAGACCGAAAGCCCGGATGGATATACTGCACGAACTGAGAGACCTGGTAGTAAAGCCATCTGCCATGATTGATTTATCTGACGGTTTAGCCTCTGATGCCTTTCACCTGTGCAAGGCCTCTGACCTGGGAATTGTGATCTATGAGGATAAATTACCTATTGACAAGCAGACCTATGAGACTGCCGCTGAATTCAGCATGGATCCCAATACCTGTGCTTTGAATGGGGGGGAGGATTATGAATTGTTATTCACCATCCCACCCGGCGACTTTGATAAGATCAAGAATCATGCGGATATCCATACAATTGGATACATGCAGAAGAAAGAAAATGGCAAAGCCTTTGTAACCAGAAATGGCAACACGGTGGAATTGAAAGCCCAGGGCTGGAAGCATTTTTGAATGAAAACAAAAAAAGCCGTGTAATCAATCATACACAGCTTTTTTTCTAAAGTTCTTTAGGAATTTATTTCTTCACGACCAGGTTTACCCCAATGGTAAAGTTGTCATAGATCATTTTGTCCCCTAAGCCGTCGAAGAATGATCCTGAGCCAAATCTTACATTGAATTCAGATCTGTCCAGAACAATATCAGCAGTTGCATTCACATTGCTGCCAACTTCTTTGACATCCGCAACAAATTTGATTTCTTTGGTAATACCTTTGATAGTGATATCACCAGTAATGTTATAACCTTTAGGTCCCTGATTAATTGCTTCCTTAATTACGAAAGTAGCAGTAGGGTAAGTTGCAACACCAAAAAAGTCATCCGATTTCAGGTGGCCTTCCAACTTATCCAGTTTCTCATCTGATTTGATTGTGGTCATATCAATGACGAATTTCCCACCAGTAAGCTTACCGTCAACATACTCAAGTCCACCTTCCTTGATTTCAATAGTACCTGCGTGCTCTCCGGTTACTTTCTCTCCTAACCATGTCACTTTGCTGGATTCTTTGTCTACTTCAAAAGTTTCCTTCACTGCACCGGGGTTCAATACTAGCGCTCCGATCAATAATATAGTTTGTATCATTTCTTTAATAGAGTTTGTTTAAAAATTATATGTATGTACATTTATGTAGCTACAACGAATAGTTTAAGAAGAAGGTTTTAATTATTTTAAAAAATTTTTGACAGGGTAACTTCTTTTAACTTTGGGGCATGATACAAATCGGGAAAGTATTGGTCTCAAGTGAAATCGAAAAGGAAATGTTTGTGTGTGACCTCGAGGCTTGTAAAGGTGCATGCTGTGTGGAGGGAGATTTAGGTGCACCCCTTGAGCAGGATGAATTGGCCGAGATAGAAATGGTCACTGAGCTTGTGAAGCCCTACCTGCCGGAGAAGTCCAGGGAGGTATTAGAAAAAGAAGGTCCGTATGTCTTAGATGAAGAAGGGGACTTTAGCACCACTACAGTAGATGGAGCCGAATGTGCATTTGCTTTTTATGATGAAAAGGGGATACTGAAATGTGGTATTGAGCAGGCCTGGAAGGATGGGAAGACTTCATTCAGAAAACCGATCTCCTGTCATCTGTATCCAATCCGACTCTCCAAGCTTTATGACAATCATATCGGGGTAAACTATTCCCGGTGGAGTATTTGTTCACCCGCCTGTTCTTTGGGAGAAAGCCTGGGCGTACCGCTTTATAAGTTTTTGAAGGAAGCCCTGATCAGGAAGTTTGGTGAAGCCTGGTATGGTGAGCTTGTACAGGCGATAGAAGGGGAGGAAGGGGGATAATCTTCCGCTGGAGAAAAGCATAACGTAAAGTGTTTTACCTCACACCAACGATGACAGGGTCCGCTTTAAAACAAGCAATGTTTCTCCATATTTGCAGACATTCATATACTCAAAAAAATCCAATGGTAAGTAGTTTAAAGTACACCGTAGTCTTTGCCTTCCTCCTGTTTGTTTTAGGAGCTTGCAATGAAAAATCCTCAATTGCTGATTTTAAAACGAACCAATTTAGTATTAGCGTTGGCGAAACTGGTTCAGTCATATCCCTGACCGATCTTGCATCGGGTATAAACTACCTGTCAAAAGACACAAGCACTTATCTAATGTCTATCAGGGTAGGTGGACAAATACTATATCCGGAGTCTGCAAGCCTGGATCAGGGTCTATTGAACCTGCAGTTTGAAAATAACATTGAAGCCACAATAAAAGTAACTGAAAAAGAGTCACATCTTGTTTTTGAATTGACGGCTTTGACCAACAAGGATACTGTTGAGTTAATACTTTGGGGACCCTATCAGACCACGATCAATAAAATCATTGGTGAAACCATTGGAGTGGCAAGAGGGGAAGAATATGCATTGGGCATTCAATCTTTGAACCTCAAGACCTTGGGCGGTTACCCCTGGAATGAGAGCGACCGCATGCCGGCATTTGATATTTTCAGGCAAGGCGACCTTACGGACATGTATCCTGACAATGACGGAAGTGTATTGTACAGGGTAGAAGCAGGAAGTCCAACCAAATATGGAAGTAGCCTGCAAGCCTATACAAGGGATAGGAGCAAACCGAGGATCGTGAAGGACTTTGATCATGAAAAGATTATGGTTCCTCCTTACGAAGACGGTGGAGTCATCGGATCAAAAATCGCGCTCTTTGGCTGTCCTGTAGAGGATGCCCTGCAAAATATAGGTGCCATTGAATTGGCAGAAGGGCTGCCACATCCCATGATCGATGGTGAATGGGTCAAAACTTCAAAGGATGCGGCCGCAGCCTACCTGATTACCAGCTTTACAGAAGACAACGTGGAGCAGGCCATCGGGTTGACGAAAAAAGCCGGCCTGAAATACCTGTATCACTACGGAAAAACATTTGAAAGCTGGGGCCATTTTGACCTGTTTGAAGGTGAGTTTCCCAATGGCATGGAAGGCTTAAGGGAATGCGTGGAAAAAGCGGAAGCCCGGGGAGTGAAAATAGGAACCCATTGTCTTTCGAATTTCATCACCACCAATGACCCCTATGTAACCCCCATACCTGACCGGCGATTAGCCAAAGTTGGGAGCTCAACAATAACACTGGACATTGATGCAAAAACAACAGAAATACCCATTCGGTCGCCAGACTATTTCAATCAGATGAAAAATAACAACCTGAAAACCGTAATGATCGGGGAGGAATTGATCAGATACGGTCGCGTTTCGGATTCGGCTCCCTGGAAGCTTCTGGATTGCCAGCGAGGGGCTTTCAATACAAAAGCTTCAGCGCACAGTTCAGGTAAGACTATCTCCAAGTTGCTCGATCATGGGTACAAAGTTTTTCTCACCAATGCTGATTTAACCATCGAGATGTCAGAAACGCTGGCCGACCTTTATAACAAGACAGGTCTTCGCCAGATATCCTTTGACGGACTGGAGGGCAACCGGTCTACTGGTTTGGGTACTTATGGGGAGTCGTTGATGCCATATACCTGGTACAATGCTCTATCTGAGGATCTTAAAAATCACCTGATCATTGATGCCAGCCGAACCACACATTTCTTCTGGCACATCTATACCCGAATGAACTGGGGTGAGCCCTGGTATGCCGGTTTCCGTGAGAGCCAAACGGAATATCGCTTCAATAATCAGGCTTATTTCAAGCGTAATTTTATGCCAGGAATGCTGGGGTGGTTTAAAATGACTTCTGAAACGAGTCTGGAGGATATGGAATGGTTACTTGCCAGGTCAGCAGGATATGAAGCAGGCTACGCACTGGTCGCTGACAATGAGTCCGTGGCAAAAAATGGAAATTCAGACAAGATCCTTGAGTTGATCGGAGATTGGGAAAAATTGAGGATTTCCGATTCATTTTCCGATGCGCAGAAAGAACTCATGAGAGACAATTCAAAAGAATTTACAATTGAACGAGATGGAGACGATGAGTGGAATTGGCAGGAAATACATGCTGAAATTTATACCCATGAGCACAAGGTAAGGCAGCCCGGAGAGCCACTATATTCCTCCTTCAATTTTGAGAATCCCGGGGCAGCACAGACCCTTAACTTCATACTGACTGCCAATAATTCTGACGTAAACAATATCACCTTCGAGATTAACAACTACAAGAAGATTCAACTCCCGGTCACCATAAAGGCCGGACAGATTCTCAAATCCTTGTCGGGCAAAGTGGTATTATTTGACACGAATTGGCAAGTCATCAAAACATTGGATATTGATTTAGCTGATTTTGGGCTGAATCAGGGAAATAATGTCATTACCGTCGACTGCACTTTTAACAATCCGGAAAAAGAGGCCAACCTAAAAGTAGAAATTAAATCAATCGTGAAAGGTGAAAAAGTTGTCTTGAATAAGGCTAATGCTTAGTAGAAACCTTTTATAACACCGATTAAAGCTATAGTGATGCGAAATTTACTGACAGCATATATTTATTTATTAAGTACTGTTTTGATTGCTCAAGACCATGCTGCGGAAATCCCAATACCTAACCCCGCACAACTGGCCTGGCAGCAAGCTGAGCTTGGAGCTGTTTTTCATTACGATCTCCATGTATTTGATGGAGAAAAATACCAGCAAAATGGAAATTCGGGTAACCGTACCAATCCGGTTATGGACTACCAGCAGTTCTACCCTGAAAATCTGGACACGGATCAATGGATCAAAGCCATTAAGGACGCAGGTTTCACATTTGCCATCCTCACGGCCACACATGAAACTGGTTTTGCACTCTACCAATCGGATGTAAATCCGTACTGCATGAAAGCCCTGAAATGGAAAGATGGTAAAGGTGACATCGTTCGTGATTTTGTGAACTCCTGTCGTAAGTATGGCATAAAGCCAGGGATCTATATTGGTATCCGTTGGAACTCCTTCTTTGGCGTTTACGATTTCAAAGTGAACGGCTCAGGTGAATTTCAGAAAAACCGCCAAGCTTATTACAATCAGATGGCGGAGGGCATGGTTACTGAGCTTTGCACACGGTATGGTGAACTGTTTGAGATCTGGTTTGATGGAGGTGCCAGCCACCCCGACCTGGGTGCTCCGGATGTTTTACCCATTGTCAAAAAGTATCAACCAAATTGCCTGTTCTATCACAACAACCAGCTGGCTGAAGCTCGCTGGGGAGGGTCGGAATCAGGTACCGTGCCGTATCCCTGCTGGGCCACTTTCCCCAATCCTTATTCCCATTCCGGCGATACACAGAAAGATCACCTTCAGCTGCTAAAACATGGAGACCCCAACGGAAAATACTGGATGCCTGCGATGTCAGATGCCCCTTTACGTGGGTATAACGGCAGACATGAGTGGTTTTGGGAGCCAGGAGATGAGGATCATATTTTTCCACTGGATCATTTGATGGAGATGTACCGGAAGTCGGTTGGCCATAATTCCACTTTGATCGTAGGGCTAACTCCGGATCCAAGAGGATTGTTGCCGGAACCCGATGTTCAGCGATTGAAGGAGTGGGGACAAGAGATCAAAAAGCAGTTTGGAAACCCGGTTTCGGAAGTATCCGGCACAGGAAAAGAGATCAAATTAAAATTGGATAAGCCAACATTGATCAATCACATCATCCTCCAGGAAGATATCGCCCGGGGCGAGCGGGTCAGAGAGTATATCATCGAATCGCAAGTGGATGGTAAATGGAAAGAAATCGGACGGGGGGAATCGATTGGTCACAAGCGGATCCAAAAAATAGAGCCATCTACAGTTTCCAGGTTGAGGCTTCGTATTACTGAAGCGATCGCTGAACCTATCATCAAAGATTTTAGCGTTTATCAGGGCCTATAAACCACCAATTTGTGGTGGTCCGGGTATCAGTTGATTAGGTCGATCAGGTTTGAATAATCTGCTGTAGTGACCCAGTAGACCAGAATTAATATAAGGACCAAAGTGAGTCCAATAATGAGTATTAATCGCTGTTTTTCACTCCTGTTCTCCCTCCTAAGTTTTGTATGAAACAGATGTAGCTTGTCTCCGTGTGCGGGTTCCACCTTCATTGGAGCTTTTGAAGCATGTTTGTACTCGCCCTGAATCTCCTTCAGCCTTTTCCTTTTTCCAAGCAATCTGAGGTTGTGCTTGTTGGAATTGATCATCGAATCTATGGGTCCTCCGAATGACATTTTTTGTTTAATCTGGTCTATGAATGAAACGCCTGATTTCATGGATTCGTTTCATGATTTTTATCAGTTTTCCTCGGGATTAAGGTGGAATAGATTGATGTATATACACACGTAATGCTCTGGATAGCAATTACTTAGAGAAAAATATAAATGTTATGGGATAATTAAATATTGAATGATCTTACTAAATTTTGCAGTGGGATCTTAACCTAAGTCCCACCTTAACTATGAAAATGATCAATGTTGTGCTCATACTGGCCATAGTGGTTGGTTGCACACAGAAAAAAGAAAACCCAACAGTTGAACTCTCCGAAGAACAAGTTATTGCCAGAGGAAGACAATTGGTTTCTCTTGGTGGTTGTCACGATTGTCACACACCAAAGATTTTTGATGCATCGGGTATGCATTTGGATCAATCAAGGCTGCTTTCCGGTCACCCGAATGGGTCCCAGCTTCCCCCAATTGATGAACGTGTTTTTCAGCCGGGTCATTGGACCTATTTCAATGCGCACCTGACAGCTGCAGTAGGCGTTTGGGGGATGTCTTTTTCCAGAAACCTGACGCCGCACGAAACGGGACTGAAAGGCTGGACTCAGGAAGTATTCATTGCCACCATGCGAAGCGGGAAACACATGGGCATAGAGCATGGCAGACCCATTATGCCACCCATGCCCTGGGAAAACCTAAAGGACCTTCCGGAGGAGGATTTGATTACCATCTTCAAGTATTTACAGTCACTCCCACCTATTGACAATTTTGTTCCGGAACCCATGAATCCTTCACAGGCCATAGCCTTTAAGTATTAAAAAAAGCCCGAAAGGGCTTTTTTTAATGAAACAGCGATCATATTAGAAATTTCTGCAGACTTCCTTTCAGAAATTCTGCATGTCTGCTAGTCAGTATATTTTGTAATCTTGGTCACCGATTCTGGCCGCTGGTGGATTATTTTCAGGGGTATACATTAAATCTCATCGGAAATTGAAATGTTCATTCAGAATTTCGCGGCGGATCAATAAGTGGTCTTATTCAACGATGAAGATGATGTATATTGTGCTCATACTGGCCATAGTGGCTGGTTGTGTGCAGAAGAATGAAAATCAACCTGTTCAACTTTCTGAGGAACAGGTTATTGCCAGAGGCAAGCAATTGGTTTCCCTTGGAGCATGTCACGATTGTCACACTCCTAAGATCTTTGATGAAACCGGCATGCATCTGGATGAATCACGATTGCTTTCAGGACACCCAAACGGGTCAAAATTACCAGTAATTGATGAGCGTGTTTTTCAGCCAGGACACTGGACCTATTTTAACGAACACTTTACTGCGGCTGTAGGGATGTGGGGCATGACCATGTCAAAAAATCTGACTCCACATGAAACAGGTTTAAAAGGATGGACACCGGAGGTCTTCATTGCCACCATGCGAAGTGGGAAACACATGGGGATTGAGCATGGCAGACCAATCATGCCACCGATGCCCTGGGAAAACCTTAGGGACCTTCCGGATGAGGATTTGATTACCATTTTCAAGTACCTGCAATCCATAAAGCCCATAGATAATTATGTGCCCGAACCCATGAATCCTGCACAGGCAATGACATTCAAATACTGAAAAAGCCCGAAAGGGCTTTTTTTATGTTTCAAAGCAAGAGAATGTATTGGATGGATGAAAGTCTTAAATTAATCTTAGTTACTTTATGTCATCAATGCTTACACAATTCAGGTTATATCTTCTCTTGCTCGTCGCATCAGCCTTAGTGCTGTTCGGATGCACATCCAGGCAATCATTTCTATTACAAGATAAAATTATTGTGGTAGATCCGGGACATGGTGGTACAGCCAATACCGACAGCTATCGTGTGGGCCCAGGTGGTGAACGGGAGGAGTGGATCGATCTGCGTGTGGGTTTGATGTTGAGAGAGCTGTTGGAGGAGAAGGGAGCAACAGTACTGATGACCAGGACTACAGACTCTGTTGTTGCCCTGGCTGATCGTGCTCAACTCGCTGTGGATAATGATGCAGATCTCTTTGTATCCATTCATCACAATGCCACGGCAGACCCATCTGTAAACTTTCCAATTATCTATTATCATGGTACAGCAAGTGAAAACAAGGCTGGGACTGCGTTGGCAGGAGAGTTGGCCAAAGCACTGGTGAAGCATATGTATCCCACCGAAACCCCCTTCAGTGTTGTTTCAGATTTCACTATTTTTTCGACAGCTGGAACAAGTGTCCTGCGAGGTACCTATGGCATACCTGGCGTCATTGCCGAAGCCTCTTTTTTCACCAATCCAGCTGAAGAACAGCGATTAAAACAACAGGATCACAACATGAAAGAAGCGATGGCATATGCCGAAGCAATTGAAAACTTTTTCAGCAAGAAAATACCGGAAATCCTCCCAAAAGACAGCACCAATTTTCCACCGAAGTTTGAGACCTTACAGGAAGCAGATCGCATGAGTGATGTTGCCATGAGGTGGAAAGAGGATTTTGAGGAGGGTGTTCGATTGATGGAAAATGCCGATTCGATTTCTTTAAACACTGCTTTTGAGCTGTTCACCCGTTCTGCAAAGTCATTCCCTGATTCTTATCTCGCAGGAAAATGCCATCAATACAGGGTGATTCTGTTGAAGAAAATGGGGAAGGTGGAAGAAGCTGCAGATGAGGAAAAGCGGGTGAAGGAGTTTTATCCTGTTTTCCAGCATCAAGATTAGAATTCTCTCCAGAGTGATTCCAAAACAGTGATTGTACCGGTATGCAAAAAATACAGTTTATAACATAATAGTTAAATAACTCATGCGTTATTAGCAAATAAAATATTGATCATCAATTTTTTGTAACATGAGAAAAAGATATCCAACAATTCAACCTACAGTTTTTCTTGCTATAGCTCTAATAACTACAAACTCAGTTTTTGCCCAGGAGGATGAATCCTCCGGATCAAAGTTTGGGTTGGGAGTTTCAGTGTTTAATATCAATGAATACCTCTATGAATTCAGTGAACCCATAGCCCCCATTTATCTTACATTCGATATTGGAGATAAGTTTCGGTTGGAACCTATTGTTGGATTTTCCCTGAGGGAACGATTTAGTCAATTATCACTTTTAGTAGGTGCATTCAGGAAGGCTCCCATATCAAAATTCAATCTTTTGTACGGGGGAAGGATTGGATATAGTGGAATCGGGGATACTGGTAGTGAAATGTTTATCGTTGCCCCTGCAATTGGAGGAGAATACTATTTCATCAGGAATTTTAGTATCGGGAGTGAAATTCAATTAAGAGGTATGAAACCAAAGGCAGGAGACTTCGTGGCCGTCACACACTCTTCATTTATTGCGAGGTTTTATTTTTAGAATATTTACAGATCAGTTTAAGGAGGGTGCGTTGACCCTCCTTCCTGGCTCAGGCAATCCTATTATTCCCTTTGCCCTGTTTTGATGCTTGCGCCAGGTGTCTTGTTGTAAGCGTATTCCTGCACCATGATCGACTCGTGCTCAAGGTCTGTAAGCAGTTTGATCCAACCATAATGATACTCACCGTTTAGTCGAATACTCACTGCTATGTATCCTTCAGTGTTTTCAATCCAGTTGCCAGACCAAACCGGAGCTTCATTTCCCCTGGTGGTTTTTACAATCAGTTCCCCGGAGAATATGTCCCAAATTGTATTGCTTGGATCGCCTTGAGGTCCCACCACGAAATCTTTGTCATAAGCCACAGCCTCATAGTCTACAATTTGAATCTTGGCATCTCTGTATGAGTTTGCCAAAAACTTCTCATGGCTGGCACCATCTGAGTAGATCAGCCCAACGGAAAATCTAAAATCATGTATTGAATCACCATTTAGGTCAATTTCGCATGCCTGAAGGTAGTGAAAAAATTCAGGTTCCTCCAGGATCACATGATGGATGCCAGACTCCGGATCGGGAGTGGGTAGGGGTTCATCATCTTGGCAGCTCATTCCCAGAATGGCTACCAACGTGGTTAAAAGTATCGTTCTCATTTCAAGTATTTTGACGAGTCTATTGACGCTTAATCCTGTATAATGGTTGTAAGGCATGATCTGAATTCTATGAATGGTTTTTACATAGCAGTAAAGGGTAAAAAGTAGGGATCATAAGTTTCTCCAATAAACCTTTGCGCAGTTAAATAACTGCGTATATATTTGCAGTTAAATAACTGCATAATGGAATTGAGAAGAGATGTATTTCAAGCGATAGCGGATCCTACCAGAAGGGCGATTATTGCGCTGGTAGCCATGCAGGCCATGACACCAGGGGCAATTGCCGGGAACTTTGATTCGTCCAGACAAACTATTTCCAAGCATATTCAAATACTCTCAGAGTGTGAATTGCTCCAGCAAAAACAAAAAGGGCGAGAGATCCACTATCACCTAAATGCGTTAAAACTCAAAGAGATTGCGGATTTTGTTGAGCCATTTCGCAAGCTGTGGGATGACCGTTTCAATAAGCTTGAAAGCATCATGAAAAACTACCAACCTAAATAATCAGTATGATGGAAATGAAAACGAAAGTTCATGTGGAGGAGGGTAAGCAGGAGCTATTGATCTCCAGAGAGTTTGATCTTCCGATTCACCTCCTTTTTAAAGCATATGAGGAGCCGGAAATCGTGGAGCAGTGGATGGGTACCAAAGTGATCAAACTGGAAAATAAGAAACATGGAAGCTGGCAGTTTATAACCACTGATCCCATGGGAAATAAACACGGATTCCATGGAACGATCCATGCGTTTATCCCTGATGAGAAGATCACCAGAACCTTTGAGATGGAAAATGCAGACTTTGGTCCTCAACTCGAATTTCTGGAATTTGAGGAGATCGATGATAAGACGAGTAAGCTAACCATGCATGTCATTTTCAGGTCTGTTGAAATCAGGGATGAAATTCTAAAACTACCCTTCAGGCAGGGTATCAACATGGCCCACAATCGGCTTCAGGAAATTGTTAAAAAGTTAACCTAACTAATAATGAAAAAACGAGATAAAATTATCTTTTGGGTGGCCACCTTATGGTTGGCCCTGGGTATGACATCAACAGGGATCGTCCAGCTGATCAAAATGGAAGAAGAGATCGCCATGATGACCAGACTTGGTTATCCGGAATACATTTCCACAATACTGGGCGTATGGAAGTTGTTGGGGGTAATTGTTATCCTGATTCCGAGATTTCCACTGATCAAAGAGTGGGCGTATGCAGGCATCTTTTTCAACATGTCCGGAGCCATTTTTTCTCATTTGATTGTGGGATCTGACCCATTTGAGTTATTTGGTCCTACACTTCTTATTGTGCTGGCGATGGTATCCTGGTATTTCAGGCCACCAGGCAGAAAATTAGCTCAGAATTTAGTACAATCGTAAAATGAATGCCAAAGTAGATTTCTTCTTTGAGAAGCCAGGAAAATGGCAGGAGTCATACCGAAAACTGAGGACGATCATTCTGGATGCCGGACTGACCGAAGAGCTCAAATGGGGATGTCCCTGCTATACTTACAAAGGTGTGAATGTTGTTTTGATCCATGGTTTTAAAGAATACTGTGCACTGCTCTTTCACAAAGGTGTTCTGTTGAAGGATCCGGATAAGCTTTTGATCCAACAGACAGAGAATGTTCAATCCGCTCGTCAGATGCGCTTTACCGGTGTGGAAGTAATTGAGGCATTGACAGCTTCAATTAAAAACTATGTCTTTGAAGCCATGGAGGTGGAAAAGGCCGGATTAAAGGTGGAATTCAAAGAAACCAGGGCATTTAATATGCCGGAAGAGTTTAAGACATACCTGGATGGAGACGCTGAGCTAAAATCCGCATTTGAGTCCTTAACACCTGGCCGCCAAAGGGGCTACCTGCTTCATTTTGCTCAGCCCAAGCAGTCTAAAACCAGGGTATCGAGGATAGAAAAAGCGATTCCACATATTTTTGACGGGAAAGGTTTAAACGACATCAGATGATCGCCCAAGATGTAGAAACCTATTTATCGGAGGGCTGTGGACGTTGTCCACTTGGAGGTACTCCTGAATGCAAGGTTCATACCTGGTCTGCTGAGTTGAAATATCTTCGGTCCATCGTATTGGATTGTGGGTTGACTGAAACAGCTAAATGGGGTGTGCCATGCTATACCTATAAGAATGGCAACGTGTCAATTGTCAGTGCCCTCAAAGGGTATGCATCACTTAGTTTTTTCAAAGGTGCCTTATTGAAAGATCCCCAGGGTATTCTTGAAAAGCCGGGAGCGAATACCCAGTCAGACAGACTCATCAAATTTACCAGTGTAAAACATATCACCGATCTTGAGCAGACATTGAAGGAGTACATCTACGAAGCCATCGAGGTGGAACGACTTGGGCTGAAGGTAGAATTCAAAAAGAATCCTGAACCCATGCCTGAGGAGTTGGAAATAAAACTTGAAGAGGATGCACAGTTGAAAGCTGCCTTCTATGCTTTAACTCCCGGTCGACAAAGGGGGTACATCATTCATTTTTCGCAACCTAAACAATCTGCTACCCGTGTATCCAGGATTGAAAAATGTATCCCAAAAATCATGGAGGGAAAAGGATTTTTTGACCGGTAGTTTCAATTGCTAAACTAATTCTCATACATCTGGTTTTTATTAAAATTACCGGATGTCATGATTGATTTCCCGACTTCTTATTCAGCAATTCTTAACCGTATCGATCAGATCGATCCTGTGGCATACAGCAGGACAAGAAACTTTAAAGATGGGGCAGTAAGCCACTTGTCACCATACATTTCCAGAGGAGTGATTTCTACCCGATTTGTGATGGAAAGACTGATTGTGAAAGGGTACACTTTTTCTACTATGGAAAAGTTTCTTCAGGAACTGGCCTGGAGAGATTACTGGCAACAGGTCTGGAACGCTGTAGGAGATAAAATTGACGAGGACCTGCAATCAAAACAAATGGATATAGAAAATCATGATTTACCTTCATCAATCGATGCGGCCAATACTGGAATAAACGTCGTTGATCATGGCATCTCAGGTCTTAAAAAGCACGGATACATGCACAACCACATGAGGATGTATGTGGCGTCTATCGTCTGTAATCTCGGGAAAAGTCATTGGAGCATTCCAGCAAAATGGATGTATTATTATCTACTGGATGGTGACTGGGCCAGCAATGCATTGAGCTGGCAATGGGTGGCCGGAACCAATGCCAATAAAAAATACTATGCTAACCAGGAAAACATCAATAAATATTTTTATTCCGATCAGCAAAATACCTTCCTGGATGTCCCTTATGAAGAACTATTTGAAATGGATTGTCCTGAGGAGCTTAATGAGACACTGGCTCCTGATTGGCATACAGTGTTACCTGAAACAAAATCCCTGAATATTGATCCCTCATTACCCACGTTGATTTACAATTATTACAACCTTGATCCACAATGGCGAAAAGCTGACCATGTCAATCGTGTCCTGCTGCTGGAACCACAGCTTTTTGAAAACTATCCTGTTTCTAAACAATGCATTGATTTTGTTCTCTCCCTGGAGGAAAACATCTACGAATTGCAGGTCTTTACTGGCTCCTTCAGTGAGTTAAAAGCTAAGCATAAACTGAATGAAATAATATTCAAACAGCACCCACTCAACAAACATTATGAAGGCACTGAGGACCCGAGAGAATGGATGTCTTCAGTGGAAGGATATTATGGGTCCTTTTTTAAATTTTGGAAATATGTGAAAAAGGAGTTGAAACAGATAGTTCCAGCCAATTAAGGCTCAATAATAATTCTCAATTATCCAAGGTCACCAAATTGAAGATATATTTATATCTTGGCAGACCTAAACAACTAACCAATATGAAAATCCTTTACTGGCGGATGCTTGTGGGTGCTGTAATTGCTGTAGCACTCATTTCATTCTTATTCGTTTTCCAAACAGGAATCACTTCACCCCGGCTCGCAGGAGTACCCTACATTTTGTGGAGCAGCTTTTTGCTTACAGTCCTCCTGGTCGTTATGACCTACATTGGTTCCAAGATTTTTCCATATAAAGAAGAGCAGTCATGACCCTTTGGATTATTGTATTTTTCGTCATCTTTTTCGGACTGCTGGTACTTGCTTCTTTCAAATCATTTAAGAAGAACAGAAGTTCTGAAGAGTTTCTTTTTGCCGGATCAAATATTGGAGCAGTTCTTGGTTTCCTGACCTTTGCGGCGGCTCTGTTTAGTGCATTTACTTTCATGGGAATGCCGGATTTCTTTAGAAACCAAGGACTGGGCGCCTGGATATTCCTGGCGTTTTCTGATGGTTTGATGGTATTTTTTATCCTCTGGTTTGGCTTTAGACTTAGAAAAAGAGCTAAACAAACGGGTTATAGTGGTGTGGCTGGTATGATGACCAAATGCTACGATACAAGATGGGCAGGTTATCTGCTGTTTCTGAGTTCATTTTTATTTCTGATTCCCTACGTGGCCATTCAGATCCGGGGCATATCTATCTTCCTGGATGCTGCATTTCCTTATGGTGTTCCCTCGTGGACCTGGTCTGTAGGGATCGTGGTCATTATGCTTTTGTATGCAGAGATCGGTGGATTAAAAGCAATTGTTTTTAGTGATGCCATCCAGGGGCTATTGCTTTTGGTGGTTATCTGGATCATCGGTGTCTCTTGTCTGGACATGGCTGGAGGAATGAAAGCCATGTTTGCTGAGGTAGAGAGGGTAAAGCCGTCATTGCTGAGTCTTCCAGGACCCAACAATTTATTTACTCCTCAGTTTTTAGTGGCTTCTGCGATCGCTATTGTTTTAATCCCGGTGTCGCAGCCACAGTTCACTACGCGTCTGGTGGTGATGAAGAGCTTAAAATCTGTACACATCATGGCTTTTGCTGTGGGCTTTTTCGCCATCCTGGTGATCTTACCAACAGCCTTTATCGGTCTTTATGGAGCCATCAATTATGCCGACGTACCTACGTCTGAATACCTATCATCGGCTTTGTTGTTTGATCAGGCCAATCCTGTAGCTGCCCTGGCAGTTGTTGGTCTCTTTGCCGCTTGTCTGTCTACCACCAACGCCCAGATCTTTGCATTGGGAACAGAGCTGCGGTCACTCCTAAGTGGTGAAGACAAGAAAGTAATGCGAGCAACCAAGCTGTCCTTACTGGTATTTTCAGTTATCGTGTTGGTATTCACCCAATTGATGGGAGACCAGCTGGCGTTGCTTGCTCGTGTAAGTTTCACCGGAACATCCATGATAGCGCCTATCGTCATTGGTGCATTGATTTTCAAAAATCCTCCAAAGCTTTTGATCATCACCTCAGCAATATCATTCTTTATCATGTTATTATCTGTCACAGGTGTTTTGCCTGCACAGTTCAGCGGAATGAGAATGGACTTTTCGCTTTACATATTCCAGGCTGTCACGGCAACGGCCATTATGTGGGCTCATCACTCAAAAGAAAAATCAAACTAACTTCAAATCCAGTTCTTATCTATGGCTGAAAAGTTCAAACCAAAGTATTCAAGAGTAGCACAATTAAAAACAGCAGATGACTTCAAAAAGTATCTGGAAGACAATGAGATAGATCTGCCCTTCGATGCAGAGCTGACTAATGGTGATGAATCTCCTTATCAGCAGACCTTTCAGCTCAAATCAGGTAAGACCATTGGTAACCGATTTTCCATTCTTCCCATGGAGGGGTGGGATGGTACCACCGATGGAAAGCCTACCGAATACACCAAAAGGAGATGGAAAAATTTTGCCATTAGTGGTGCCAAGCTGTTGTGGGGAGGAGAAGCTTTTGCGGTGATGCCAGAGGGACGTGCCAACCCAAACCAGTTGATGGCACTTGAAGAGAATTTTTCTGAACTAAAAGGTTTACATCAGCTGATCATGGATGGTCATAAAGCCGAATATGGCAAGACAGATGACCTTTGTGTTGGTTTTCAGCTGACACACTCGGGTAGGTTTTGCAAACCGTATGACAAAAAGAAGTCAGAACCCAGGATTGCCTACCACCATCCCATTCTGGATAAGAAATTTGGTATAGATACTCAAAATGATGAGGTAATCCTGACAGATCAGGAGATCGATCAGCTCATTGATCGGTATATTTCTGCGGCTAAGCTGGCACAAAAGGCTGGATTTGACTTTGTGGATATCAAGCACTGTCATGGATATCTGGGACATGAAATTTTGAGTGGTTATCACCGGGAAGGAAAGTATGGAGGTAGCTTTGAGAATCGGACCCGATTCCTCAGGGATATTGTGGCAGGGATCCATGCAGAGGCACCCGGATTGGAAATTGGGGTACGATTGAGCTCTTTCGACTGGGTTCCCTTTACCCAGGGTGAGGATACAATGGGTATTCCGGAACAATTTTCCGGTGATTATGAATTTGCCTTCGGTGGAGGTAAGACAGGGACGGATATCGATCTTTCTGAGCCTTTCAAATTGATTGAATTGATGCAGTCCCTGGGTATTCAGTTGGTGTGTTTTACCGCAGGAAGTCCATACTATAATCCGCATATCCAGCGACCGGCGTTGTTCCCTCCATCTGACGGATACCAACCACCGGAAGATCCATTGCAGGGAGTGGCCCGACAGATTAAGATAGCTGGTGACCTTAAGAAAGCGTTTCCTGATATTGCGCTTATCGGATCAGCCTACTCTTATTTGCAGGAATGGCTGCCTAATGTGGGGCAGTATGTACTGCGAAACCAAATGTGTGATTTTATTGGTTTAGGCAGGATGGTACTATCTTATCCTGAGTTACCTCGTGATGTACTGGAAGGCAAGGAGATGGCCCGTAAGAAGATTTGCAGAACATTTTCGGATTGTACCACTGCTCCAAGAAATGGCATGATCTCAGGATGTTTTCCATTGGATCCTTTTTATAAAGACTTACCGGAAGCCAAAGAACTTAAAACCATCAAAACCTCATGAGCAAAACTGCATTGGTTACCGGAGGAAGCCGGGGTATTGGATTTGGGATTGTAAAAGCATTACTCTCAAAGGGATATAAAGTTGGAATAAATGGTGTGCGGGATGAAAGTTCCGTGCAGGAGCTATTGGATGGGTTAAGATCGGCAGGTGGTCAGGTAGAATATGTACAGGGAAACATTGGGGATGCCGAAGATCGCCGCCAGATGGTCAAAACCATGAAAGAGAAATTTGGTCAGCTCAATGTGCTGGTCAACAATGCCGGCGTAGCGCCTCGCGAACGCAAAGATGTCCTTGAGATCACCGAAGACGACTTCGATTATTTGCTTGATATTAATTTGAAGGGGACCTTCTTCCTGACGCAGGAGATCGTAAACTGGATGGTTAAGCAGAAAAATGTTGCTCCGGCCGAAGATTTCACTATTGTAAATATCACTTCTGTATCTGCGGAAGTCGCCTCTATCAATCGGGGAGAATATTGTATTTCCAAAGCAGGACTATCCATGATGTCGAAGCTTTTGGCCGTTCGGCTTGGTGAGATTGGAATTCCTGTTTTTGAAGTCAGGCCCGGCGTGATCGAAACGGATATGACTGCGGGTGTCAAAGAGAAGTATGAGCAAAAGATCAAAGAAGGGTTGTTAGTACAGCCTCGACTGGGCATTCCGGAAGATATTGGTAAGATTGTCTCAGCGCTTGTATCAGGGGATATTCCGTATTCTACCGGACAGATCCTGACCCCGGATGGTGGCTTAATGATACAACGGTTGTAGTACACCAGATTCTTCAACTTATTTCCGGGAATTGGCTAACTTGACATGGAAAAATAACCTTTGCTATGAACCGACTTATGCTTTTAATGTGTCTGCTAATATGGACACTAGGGATTCTTCACGCCCAGGATGAAGACTTCAACATCCTTGATCATTGGGTAGAGTATAGCAATGGAGAAAACATGCTTCAGCTATACCTCAACAAGCAAGCTTACAGTCTGCTGGATGAAAGAGATCAGAAAATAGCCACTCTAAAAACCAAGCAAGACTGGGAAAACAGGAAGGGGGAAGTTAGTCGGATCTACCGTGATATCGTTGGCACTTTTCCTGAGAAAACGCCCCTAAATGCCAGGGTGACTGGCGTACTCAAGCGGGAGGACTTCAAAGTGGAGAAGATCATTTTTGAATCCATGCCGGGATTTCATGTCACCGGATCGTTGTTCATACCCAATAAGTTAAAAGGCAAGCATCCTGCAATCCTATACGTGAGTGGTCATACGGAGCTTGCTTATAAATATCCCAACTATCAGCATGTCATCATCAACCTGGTGAAGAAAGGATTTGTCGTGTTTGCCATTGATCCGGTTGGCCAGGGGGAACGGCTCCAATACTTCGATCCGGAGACAGGTAAATCTGCTGTTGGAGGACCTACCTCGGAGCATTCCTACCCAGGATTGCAATGCTTCCTGGCCGGAGAATCTGTCAACAAATATTTTATCTGGGATGGGATCAGAGCCATAGATTATTTACATACCAGAAAAGAGGTAGATACGAATCGATTAGGTGTGACTGGTCGATCGGGAGGCGGAACACAATCGGTTTTTATCTCCGCTTTTGATGAGCGTATCAAAGCTGCTGCTCCGGAAAACTATGTGACCAGTCACCGCAGACTGCTGCAAACAAGAGGTCCACAAGATGGTGAACAGAACTATTACCATTGGTTATCCAGCGGTGTAGCCCTTGAAGATCTGCTGATCATGAGAATGCCCAAACCACTACTACTCGTAACTACAACACGTGATATTTTTAGCATTCAGGGTGCCAGAGAGGTCTATGAGGAGATCTCGAGAGGATATCAGGCGTTTGGATTGCCAGATAATATTGCAAAAGTTGAAGATGATGCCGGGCATTCTTCAACAAAAAGCAACAATGAATCGATATACAAATTTTTCAGGCATCATTTGTCATTCCCGGGAGTTACAGAAGATGAAGAGATCGTCCCTTTCGAAGTCTCTGAGCTCATGGTCACATCCACAGGTCAGGTGTCGACCTCGATAGATGGTGAGTCTGTATTTAGTCTCAATAAAGAGTTGGCTGAAGAACTCAACAAAACGCTCAATGAAAAGAGAAAGTCTGCTGATTATCTTGAGCAGGCCAAAGGAGAAGCCATGACATTGTCAGGTTTTGAAGCACCCGGAAACCCGGAGTATATTTTGGATGGGTGCTATCAACGGGAAGGATACCGGATTTGCATGTATATCCTGAAAGGCCCGGGAGAAGCGTACGTCGTTCCACTACTCATGGCCATTCCTGATGGTGAGGGACCCAAACCGGTCATTGTTTCCCTTCACCCGGAGGGTAAGGAGAAGGGGATTGAGATGGAAGAACTGATCAGTGAAGGATATGTCGTGGTTGCACCAGACCTGATTGGAGTAGGAGAGACCAAACCTGGAGCTGATTTTGGGCCAGGTCCGGCTTTTGGAGCCATGATCCTGGGTAAGAGTGTGGTAGGCTTACAAGCTAGTGATATCGTGAATGTCGTGAATTTTCTGAAGGACCAACCCCTTGTAGATGCTGAAAACATTCAGGCGATCGCTTTTCAGGAACAGGTGCCGGCGTTGCTGCATGCTGCTGCCTTTAACACTTCAATTAAGGGAGTTGTTCTGGTAGACGGTCCTGAATCTTATTACTCGGTGACTCAGGAAAGATTTTATGATTTACCGCTTTCCTTTTCCTGGGGAGTAGCAGGGGCTTTGAAAAGCTATGATCTTCCGGATTTGAAAAACCTGATCACTGAAAGAAATGGAAGGGTGATCAAATCGAATCCCGACAAAGAGCCTGGATTGTCTGAAGTGTTTATTGACTTGCTAGAAAGGTGATCTTGTAGATAAGCCTAACAGTCAAAGTTTTATTTTCAAATCGATTGTTTTACTCTGACCGGAGTATTCTCCATCCGGAAGATTTACTGTCACACTATTTTTCTTGCCGTTTTTTCTTTCAAAAGAAACAGTGACTTCATCAAGCTTTGTGGTAGGATCGCTCACGGATATTGTATTGGATTTTTTATCGATCACCACCAGGCAGGGATCACTGACAGAAAGTGTGAGTTTTTTGGATAATGGGTGAGTTGTGATCTTGTGAAATGCAAATCCCATCCTTTCGGTAGCTATATGTTGGATCGCCTGAAGGTTTTCATTATTTGAGAGTACTTCGATCGGTGGTTTTTTAGTCAACGCCTGTGTTTCTTCTCTTGAAACTCCGGGGAATACACCATAAGCATATTTCTCATCAGTTGGTCTGACTCCATGGTTATGCCACAGGGAAAACACCTCTTTTTGGTACACAGTATCCTCTTCCAATCCGAAAATCCGATGTAAGTTCCCTGATTTTTCAAGGGCTTCAATTTGCACATTTGACGGAGAATCAGGAAAGATATAGGCCGTGCTGTCATGCCAAACCCATTGGACAGCTTGAAGTGATGAAGCACCGGATGTATATAGGTCACCATCCACAAAGACTTCACCCTGGAGATTGGATTGGTTGATACCCGTAAATAAGGTGTTTTCATTATTTGAGGTAATACCGGCACCCAGGGCTACAAATCCTTCTTCAAACCAAAACCAGGTCTTTTTTCCTGCGGTGGAATTCAACTGCAGATCCATGGCCGATACCCCAAATACTCCATCAGTGGCTCCTCCAACAAAACTTGTTTGCTGTGTGTATTTCCCTTTTTCCACTGGAACGGTGTCCGGGCTGGTTACTCCCGGAAGCCGGGCCCAATTCCAAACAGGAAAGATGTCTTCATATTCGTCACCTCTTCGATAGATGTAGGTTAATCCATAAGGGAGATATCGACCAAGCAGGTTTTCGTGGTTCACATCTGTCTCCATACCGATGGTCCGCTCGGAGCACATTTTAACGGTGGTGTAGAAATGGTCCTGATAAGAAACCGTATAGTCTGACCGCCAAAAATGTTTCAATCCATCGAGCTCCTGAGGTTTGAGATTTCTAATCCTTTCCTGAACTTCGAGATAGGTCTCTTTATATGCCGGATCAGCGGCCATAAGGTAATTCAAAATGGATATTTGCTTGTCAGCATCCTGGCCGAAACCTGATGGACGCCCTACCTGACGACCCCTGGCATTGTAGTCAAACAGCCCCTTCCAGATCATCCAGCGAGTACCCTGAAGGAAATAATCCCTTAAAATCCGGATATGCTCCTCAGAAAAAGCATAACTCGTACCCTCCACCATTGAGGCTATCCAGGCGGTTTCTCTCAGGAAATTGCTGCCATAGCTTCCATTGTAAAGAAAAGGTCCATGCTGGTGAAAACTATAATCCGGTTGAATACCTTCATCGTTGGAAATTACCACAGGATCCATCACTCCACGGATGCCAGATTTGATTCGATCAGGATTCTTTTCCAGCACACCCCGATAAAAAACCGAAGTTGAAACCAGGGTTCGGTTCGAGCCGGTCATCCTTGGGGCAGGGGTCTGGTCTTCGATCATTCGATAGAGCAGGTCATCCCGAATGTGGTCCTGCATCAATATGGCGATGGGCCCCAGATACATTTGCTTGGCAATGTCATTTTTATACCAATTGACACAGGTTGGGTCTACCTGATACCAGTAGGTGAGCGCTCTTTCGATTCCACCCAGTAGCTCTTTGTCTTGATACAAAGGATCTGAAGATTGATTGTAGGCAATAGACATCACCAGGATCTTATTCAGCGCACTCAGTGGATCCCAGGAGTTATCCGTGTCAAGGTAATCTACAGAAGTCCAGCTTCCGTCAAAATGCTGTTCAGCTAAATACTGAGCAGCAGCTTCAAAATCAGGTGTGATGTAGTGATCTACACGAGGCACAAACCCTTTATTTACCAGGGCATCTTCAATTAATCGTGACTTTAGTAATTCAATTTCTGCATCCTGTGCCTTTACATCTTGTATGCAAAATATTAACAGGGACAACACGAATACTAAAAATCTCATAGCTTAACGGGCAATCCCAGCTTTTTGCATTTGATCCCTTAATTTTTCCAGGTCTTTAGCCATGACCGTCCTCGCAAACTTCATTTTTTCTTTTTTGGTCAGCGTTTTTTCCTCCTGTTCATAAATAGGATATTCAAAATGGAGTGTAATTGGACCAGTTAAATTGAGTGCTTTGCATACCTCAAAGTATCTTACAAAGTCCACCATCCCTTCCCCCAATGGAATCGTCTGAGGTTTCCAGGATCCATTGTCCTGTTGTATCCATTTAAAATCCTTGATGGCAGTGCATTTTACAAAATCTTTGACCAGTTTTAGTCCGGTAGGCCAGGAATTGCCTCCTTCTACGGTAGCGTGTCTGATATCGTATTGAATGCCGATCCATTCCGGATCCATGTCCTTGAGTAAGTACCAAAGATCCCAAACAGGACCACCAACTCGTTCACCGGCATGGTTCTGATAGGCACCATGGATGCTATATTTTTTATTCAGTTCGGCAAGTCTGGATACTTTTTCTCTTAATGAAATAAGGTGTTCTTCGATCCCTGATTTTTCATCATACCGGTAATAGGCCATCCGGTAGTATTTCACCCCATGAGCCCCCGCGGATTTTAGGAGCGGTTCAGTGACAGGGTCATCAGGGTCATTGATGCTTGTAACCATCATGGGCACACTTACGCCTGATTTTTGGATCTTTTCAATAGCTTCAGGAAGTACCCGAGGTGCTACATCATGTTCTATATGTCCACCTTTACGCACCGTGAGGTCTACACCATCAAAGCCCACATCGCTGATATACTTTCCCAGGTCTTCAAAATCCAGCCATTGTAAGTGCTTGGTGAAAACGCATATGGGGTTTTGTAAAGCCTGTACTTCATAAGATAGGCTGAAAACAGCATTTGGCAAGGATAATGAGGCCGCACCAAGTGCTGAGGTCTTAATGAAATTCCTTCGGTCAATGTTGCCCATCTTTGTTGTGGTTAATACTGGTGGAAATGTTTGGTGATGAATGCCAATACTTCAGGTAAAGCCGTTCGCCAGTAATGCCATCCATGGTTACCATCTCTGATTCGGAATTCATGCGGAATTTCTTTTTTACGCATTGCAATATGAACAAGGGAGTTGCCTTCATAGAGAAAATCATCATCTCCACAATCGATATACCAACGAACGGATTTGATGTCCTCTACATCACCATTTTCAATGAGAGCCAAAGCATTGTGTTTATTGTAGTAGGCCAGCTTATCTTTTTTACTCATGTCTTCAATGCCATTCCTTTTAAGGATTCGATCGATGTCGTCAGGTGTAGCGGGCCCAATGTAGGCGCTCAACGGGCAAGCTGAAGAGAAAAGGTCCGGACGATGCAGGGCATACATAAAAGTGCCGCCTCCACCCATAGACAATCCTGCAACAGCACGGTAGCGTTTTTCACTTTTGATTCTATAAGTCTTTTCGATGTAAGGAATGAATTCATCAAAGAAGAAGTCCTCGTAATTCCAGTCTCCTTTGGGGCTGTTAAAATAACCTCGCTGCCCAGTATCGGCATCGGGCATCACGATGATCATGGCGGTGGAAGTGCCCTCATTGATGGCTTTGTCTGCAATATGCAGTACTTCACCAAACTGGACCCAGCCAGTCTGATCGTCTCCCGCTCCATGTAGCAGATATAATACAGGGTAGCTTCGCTCAGAGGTATCATAATCCGGAGGAAGATAGATGGCATATTTTCGGTCCATCTTCAGGATCTTGCTTGGAACAGAGAGGTTATCAAGCACTCTTCCTCTTTGGGCAAAAAGAAGTGTAGGAAGAGAAAGTGCAAATAGCAGGAGTATTTTTTTCATTGGGTTAAGTTTCATGAGGTTTAAAAGCTCTACAATTTAATTAATTGTCACAATTCGCGTCCTTGGTGATTATCTCTACATCCAGATTCTTAAATATAGAGAGGATTGATTGTCGGTCCTGGCCTGCTGCCTGACGGCTATTGAATGGTCCTTTCAGATGAGTGAGTTCAAACGCTTCGCTGACTATTTCCGGACTGTCACAGGGGAAAATTTGAGAAACATATAATCCGGCAGGATCTGAGAAGCCTCCCTGACTATGCCTGAGATAATACCACCATGATTGTTCTTCTGGTTGTCTTTGTGAGCGGGATCCGGTTCGTAAACCCATCTTTTTATCATCGTCAACTTTTCCTGATCTGTCAATGGTTTTTCCATTATAGATCTTTATTTGATGGATCTTATTGTTGGTTAGGTGTATAGCGACCATTCCCCTGCTAATTTCGTCAACGCTATCTGTGAAGATCCACTCAGCCATGGCCATGGTATTGTCTGCCACCAGGTGCTGAATCGTGATTTTTGGTTGCTTGTAAACCGTATGAAGAAATCGGAAATTTTTATTCAGTACGATCAGTGCACTGCTGTCGGAGCGGGAGCCGTCCACAAGGCAGATAGCCTTTGGGGAAATGAAGTTCTCCAGGTCCTGGTACTGTTGATTGTAGGACTCAATGATGCCAATAAGGAGGGCGCGTGAATTATTTTGTGCATTCAGTTCGACTGTTGTGAATATGGCCAGGATCAGAAATACTTTCAAGAAAATATGCATAGATCAAAAATGCATATTATTACTGTTTATGGCGGGTTTTTCGAATTCATTTTTTTGCTTGAGTCAAAAAATCATGTCATCACTGTTCTGGGAACTAAACCAGGTTTTAGCCCTCAAAGAGTCATGGTGCCCACTCATTATTATGCATCAAAAGAGACTCCCCCTGGAGATGAATTGATCGTCTGTATCGAAGATATTGAAGCTGGTTTTCCCAAGCATTTTACCATAGGCTATAAAATTGCCGGAGGCGTCAAAAAGATTGAAACGGTCTTTGGAGATAAATCTTCCGGTAGAAAGAAACTTGCCATTAGGGTCGAACACACTCAAGGTGGTATTGTTGATGATGCTACCGGAAGAAATGTATTTTCCGTTCTTATCAAAAATGGTGATTCGATAATGTTTTTTGGGTGCTGTTCTGGTGCCTGTATTTCTTTTTCTGTAGGGACTCATAAAGTCATAAATGTATAATAAATAATCTAACGTCCAGTCGGACAACAATATTTTGACAAAATACGTGCCTGGCTAATCTATAACTTCTCCAAATAGATCAATCAACTTGTTTCTTCGATAAGTAAAGATTTCTTCCAGTTTATTTTTGATCAGTAATGCATTGGCAACTTTGCCAAGGATACCAAATGGTGGCTCATAGGTAATCAGGTCAGTCATTAATACGCCTTTTTTAGTAGGTATAAGCTTGTGCTCATGATGCCAGATCTTATAAGGACCTGATCGCTGCTCATCTACGAAATATTTTCCTGGGTCCACATGCGTGATCTCTGTCAACCAGTTGGATTTGAAACCAGGTATCGGACTTATTTTGTAACTGATCATCATTCCCTGATACATCTTCTCGGGCAGGTATTTAGTGGTGATATCAAAACCCATATAAGAAGGAGTGATCTTCTTGAGATTTGCTGGAGATGATATAAAGTCCCAGAGTTGTTCCATTGACGCATTGAGTACCTGTTCTTTATAAAACTGATATGTTGCCATGATAGTAAACTGATTTAGTATAAAATCAATTGGCATGGCTTAATGTTTATATTGAAATCATTTTTCTACCTACTATTCTGTCAGCCAACTCATCCTGCCTGCCCAATCGTCGAGATAAACTTTTCTGAATTTGTTGACCGTTTTAGCACCAGGCCGGTTGTTTTCAATGAGTGAATCTACGGGGTTGTCTGTCCAGTATTGTGGTCCGTGGTTTGTGCGAACGTAAGCACCTCCCCAGCTTTCATCTTCAGGGTTATCAGGGTCACCATGGAGTAGATACAATACGGATGGTGTATCACCCATTTTGATGTCTTTTTTCTGGGAATAATAGAGATCACCCAGTGCTCCATGTCCCTTCACATGTGTTTCAACAAAAGACAGGTTTCCATAGTCCTCCTCCTGATAGCCTCCCATATACATTCCACGAAAAGTAGTATTGCTCTCAATCCACCACAGGTCCGGGTGAGTGTGATAAATGTAGTCTCTGGACAGTGAGTCCTGTACAGTATTCCAGGAACCAATAGAATACACTCGAAGGACTTTTTTGATGTCCGGGGAATCATGTAGTGCTTGCGCCACATCAGTAATTGATCCCCATACCAGCACATATAAAGGATCATCTGTATCTTTTGCCTGGCTGATGATCCATTGTGCACCTACACTTAGTTCACTAGGTTCAGGTGTCTTCTGCGCATCAATGGCTCCTTGCTTTGTGATTTCTCTGAGATAGTCCGGGGAAGGGAATTTCTCGCTTTTTGCTTTCATTTTTGGAAAGTCCTTTTCGTAAGCATCAATGGCTTCCATGATATGTGAAGCCCGGCCGTCGTGTGGAGGTGAACTGACCAATCCCTTGATATCAAAACGATCTGCATACAGGAAGAAGTGTACCATGGACTGGAAGTCATCCGGGTCACTTCCTCCGATATCAGTGGATACAATCACCTGTGGGCGTGTTTCCTGACTTTCTTGAGAACAACTAAAAAAAACGATTGGAATAAGAAATAATAGTGTTTTCATGGATTTGTTGGTGCAAAATTATTTTGGTTTGATGGATGAATAAAAGGTTATCCAATCCTGATTATAGCTATTGTGGTTACTTATTTCCCACATATTCAATTCAGTATAAATCCTGATATCCGATAGCTTGGGTTACCAGTAACTTGCAGTATTACATTCTACCAGCTATAGGCTTAGGTCTGGGGGTAATTTAAAGTGTATTTTCACAATCTTCATGAGTGGCTTTAATCCCCAGCCCTTTATTATTTAACCACCCACGAAGTTTTTCTAATAAGAATGATGAAGTTAATATATAACTGTCTAATTATTATACTTCCTCTGTTTATTGAGACTCAAAAATGTGAGCTTAGGAATTCTAATGGATGATAAAAGTTATTGATCAACTCCTGCTCATTGAAGCAAGCCAACGTATGTGAGTGGAAAAGTCTATTGGGATTTTCCGAAGTTGGCTTTATTCGGACGGGTCTTTTCTTCAGCACTTCAAAATGGAAATGATCAAACTGCCACCCATATTTATCGAGTTCGTTTGTATTGTAAAATCGCGCAATTTGTGTATCTGAATCTACTTTTTGAAACAGCTCTACCCTGATCTCTGCGATGTGTTCATACACAGTCCAGTAAAGTAAATCCCCTTGGTCATGTTCAATGATTAGCTGAGCAAATGGTCCGTCCTCGCGTTTACTAATGACAGTACCTTTGTCGATTGAGAATATAGGAGCGTTCAGATAATTGGCGTGACCTCGCTTGATATCAATGCCTGTATGGAGGTGCCCAGGTACCTCTTTCCTGGCTACCCTTTGCAGGCCAAATTCCCCGATTTCAGTGAGCTCGATGAAATCAATCACCTGTCTGTCTGGTACATCAATCGGGAGTTGTATCTGGGGTTCATTATGGAGCAGAATTGCAATCAGGTATAAAATAGGGGGCAACATCTTGATGCAAAATATGGTCCCTGCATAATTACAATGTTAGAATTTTAAATGCAACATTGATTTTATCTGGTCAACTCTTCATTTCTATTCCTTTTGTCTTAATTTCACGATGTGGAAAGTTTTGTAGTATCGGCAAGGAAATATCGGCCTCTGGGTTTTGAAGAAGTAGTTGGACAAAGCCACATCACCACTACCCTGAAAAATGCGATTGACAACAACCACCTGGCGCAGGCACTGCTGTTTTGCGGACCCAGGGGGGTAGGAAAAACCACCTGTGCAAGGATCCTTGCCAGGATGATCAATGACTTTGAGGCTTCAGCGGAAAATCAACATACCAATTTCAATATTTACGAGCTGGATGCGGCGTCCAACAACTCCGTAGACGACATCAGAAACCTGACCGATCAGGTGCGTTATCCACCTCAGCAGGGAAAATTCAAAGTCTACATCATAGATGAGGTTCACATGCTGTCTACACAGGCATTCAATGCCTTTTTGAAGACACTGGAAGAGCCGCCGGAATACGCTATTTTCATCCTGGCGACTACAGAAAAACACAAAGTGATCCCAACCATCCTGTCCCGATGTCAGATCTATGACTTCAACAGGATTGAGATCAATGACATTGTAGAACAACTGCAAAAGATTGCTACCCAGGAAAGCATAGAGGCAGAGGAGGAAGCGCTTCACCTGATTGCTCAGAAAGCAGATGGAGCCATGCGGGATGCACTCTCACTGTTTGACCTGATCGTAACCTTTTCTTCTGACAACAAGATCACCTATCAAAACACGATCAAGAATCTGCACATTCTTGATTATGAGTATTATTTCAAGGTGACAGATTATCTGAAAAGTGAGGATATGTCCAATGCATTGTTGCTCTTTGATGAGGTAATTCGAAACGGTTTCGATGGTCACAACTTTCTCAATGGATTACAGGAGCATTTTCGTAATCTGTTGGTCTCAAAGAATAAAGATACCGTGAACCTGATGGAAGTATCTGAGAGTGTGAAACAAAGGTATCTTACACAATCTGCTGCATTGAGTGGGTCTTACCTGCTTACCGGATTGAACCTGATGAATCAGTTTGACCTGAACTATAAGATCAGCAGAAACCAAAGGCTACACATCGAACTGTGCCTGATGAAATTGTCACAGCTAAACAATGCTGTGCGTCTTGCAGAAATGGGCTCCGGTGATGGGGCAAAAAAAAAAGTAGCCATGGCGAGCTAAAGGCTCCGGCACCACCTGCTGAGAAAAAGTCCGAAAAAGTTGAGGAAAAGCCAAAACCCAGTGAGGAAATAACTCCCGGGGATACTCAAAAGTCGAAAGCAGAACCAGTAGAACAAAAACCGGCTCCTGCAACGCCAAAAATTTCACCAATTGTCGCTGCCACTTCTTCTCAGCCAAAGGAAACACCCAGTATTTTTCGAAAGAAGTCCGCGGAGAAAGAGGCGAAGGTCGAGAAAGCTCCTGAAGCCCCAAAAGAGACCAATGCTTTCGATGAAGCTGCCTTGCAGCAGGTCTGGCTGGCCTACAAAAAGGAGTCTGAAGAGAAGGGGGTCTCCGATACAGAAATGCTTGTCCTGAATCGAACGGTTACCAAGACTGGTGAACATGATGTACTTATTCAATTGGCAAGTTCTCTGGAGATCAGTATCCTGGAACGCCAGGAGCAGGGGATCGTGCAATATTTCAGGAAGCATCTGAAAAATTCGTTGATCCAACTACAAAAAGCCGTTTCTGAGCAGGAGAAGTCGAAAAAGCTGTACACCAGCAAAGAAAAATACGATTATATGGTAGAGCAAAACCCGGCGTTAAAGGATCTGAAAGAGCGGTTGGGTCTTGACTTTGAGTTTTAACGGATTTCCTATTGCTCAATCTTCAGCACCTCTCCAATAGATAGATCTGGCCTTTCTTTGTTATTGATTTCCATCAATTTCTCTACACTTATGTTGAAATGTCTGGCGATTTTATAGAATGTATCGCCAGCCTGTACAGTGTAGGTTTTGCTGTTTGATACTTGAGTGGGAGTGGTTACCTTTTTTGGAGAGGCTGAAGGGATGATGAGTTCCTGACCCGGTTTAATAGGCATGTCCACATTGAGTTGATTTCTATTGAGGATGTCACCAATGTCGACACCATACTTTCTGGAAACGCTGTAATAGGTGTCGTCTGGTTCCACCACATGCTTACGCTCATTGCCTGAGGGGGGAGGAACAGAGCTTTCCACATATTCCTGGGTACTACTCATTTCAAAAGGTGCAACGACCATCAGTTTTTGACCCGGGTTGATAGGTTCGTGCTTTCGCAAGCCATTCCATTCCAACAGATCTTCAACAGTGATGTCATATAGTTTGGCTATGCTGTACAGAGATTGACCGGGACTCACTTCATGGACATCTACTTTGCGGTTGTTTGAATTGTCTGATACGTTTTCATTATTTACAATAATGGTTTCTTCTGGTTTGACGCTTTCAATTGGCTGAGGCTTTGACTCAGGAACTACTGGGACAATGGTTTTTTTGACCACTGTTTCTGGAAGTTCCTGAACTGGGGGAGTGATTGAAGGTCTGATTTCCCTTGGTGGTTCTGGTTTGAATATTTTGGGTGCAGCTACTTTTCTGTATGCCGGTGGGATATCTTTTGGTCGTTTCTGATTGAGCCAAAGAATCCTGCCTGGTTTCAGAATTTCCGATTCTTCCATCCCGTTCTTTTTGCGGAGTTTATTTAGTTTAATTCCATACCGCTGTGAAACGTCCCACAAAGTTTCATCATATTGAGTGACATGATATCGGATCCCCGATTTATTTCTTTTGGACTCTGTGAAGTAAAACTTTCCGGCAACAAGTCGATGGCTCGACGAAAGGTCGTTGTATTTGAGAAGTTTCTCAGAACTTGTTCCACTCTTTTCTGCCAGTGATTTAAGATTGTCTCCTTCAATGGCCAGGATTGTTTGCCGGTCATTGATTTCCAGATAGATGGTCTTACTCATGGTGTTGATCTCATCCACGATCTTTTCAGGATAGTTGGGTCTTTTCACTATTTCCTCATTTCTCCTTGTCTCAGGGATTTTTGGCCTTTGTCCCTTGATCGGAATAATGACAGGGTACTCCCGGTCATCCGGTACCTTTCCATAAGATAACCATTTGTTGTACTGGAATACGAGTTCTTCATTCACCTCCAGTTTTTTGGCTATTTCTTTCAGGTCTTTGTTTCCTCCCTGCCGGTAGACCATGAGCTCCATCCCCTCCGAGTGTGGTTTGCCCACGTCTTCCCGAAAGGCGATCACATGCGCAATAAAGCGCTTTACATACCAATGGGTTTTATGCGTGATAGTAAGCTTGTCAGAACCAATACCTTCCTGGTCAATGTAGGGTTTTACACCCCCCGGACCTGTCATATAAGCATTCACAGAGTAGATCCAGTTTTTAAACATGAAGTTGTTTCGCTTGAGGTATTTGGCTGCACCATGGGTAGAAGAAACCACATTTTTCCTTTCGTCTACTTTGCTATCTACTCTCATGCCCACCTCACGGGCAGTGAAATCTTTGAACTGCCAATAGCCTACAGCATCCGAAGTGGATACCTGGTCAGAGATGAGCGCACTTTCCTGCAAAGAAAGAAACTTCAGGTCGTCAGGCACCCCTTCCTCACGCAGCACTTTTTCGATGATTGGGAAATAGAGGTTTGCCCTGTCCAACTTAATGTTGAAGTATTTTTCACTGGCTCGCAGGGCGTTTACATCTTTCTGGATCTCCCGCTGAGCTTCATGGGTGATCCTGAGCTTCATCCCGGCAATTTCGATGCTTTCGGGGACCTTTGGAATAGGAAAGTCCTCTGCAGACAGGTCTGTGAATTGAAGAAATAAGAACAGAAAAGAAACCTTTCGGATCATTTTTTTCTTGCCATCATAATTCCGTCCCTGATAGGGAGCAATATGTTTTCTACTCTTGGATCGTTTTGCACCATTTCATTAAACGAGCGGATGGTATTGGTAACCTTGTCCTGTTGTGTTGCATCATATACTTTGCCACTCCACAGCACATTATCAGCTAAAAGTAATCCTCCGGATCGCAGATTATCAATGGTCATGTCGTAGTAGACCGGGTAATTTTCTTTGTCTGCATCAATAAATATCATGTCCCAGGTATAATTAAGTGTAGGAAGGATGGAAGCGGCTTCACCGATTCTGACCTCTATTTGATCTTTATATTCAGATTGGTCCAGGTATTCAGCAATTTTACCTTTCAACTCTTCATTTTTTTCGAGGGTGATCAGCTTGCCGTCTTTTTGCAATCCTTCCGCCAGACACAACGCCGAATAGCCCGTATAAGTACCGATCTCCAGGATATTTTTTGGTTGGATCATCTTTGAGAGCATGGAGAGATAGCGGCCCTGCAGATGACCTGAGAGCATCCTGGGACGTAAAACATGCAGATGGGTCTCACGGTTGATCTGTGAGAGTAATGCACTTTCTTCAGTGGTATGCTCTTCCGAATATTTCTGGAGAGGCTCTGGTATCAGGGACATGGCGTAAAAATAAAAGATTTCAACTCATGAGCGAAAGAGACCTGACCTGCTAAATCAAATAATCTCAGTAAATAAGATATATTTGATTTTTTGAGCCCAAGAATGACTACCCAATGCTATTACCCGAGATATTTCGCGTTAAATACACCACATTATTTCTAACATTATTTCTCCTCTTCAGCTGCAAGACCAAAGATGAGCCAGAGGTGCTTCTACGAGCTAGTCTCATCACCAATGAGGATCATACCTGGTCGCGGGCTTTCGAATTTTTTAGCAAAAGACTGGAAGAAAAGTCAGATGGGAGGATCAGACTGGAGGTCTACCATGCGGAGCAGCTAAGTAAGGAAATTGAGTCGATCCGCCTGATCCAGGCAGGAGTCATTGACATGACGATTACAGCTTCCATCCTCACCAACTGGGTGGACGAGGCGGTATTTTGTGAGTTGCCCTTCTTGCTTAGAGACAGCAAAGACCTGGAAAAACTGGTCAATCATCCAATTAGCCGATATATGGAGGAGTCGATCATCAAAAAGACAGGTCTCAGGCCGGTAACTTACTTTGAAAGGGGACCTCGGCACCTTACTTCCAATAGACCCATTAAGCATCCTGACGATCTCAAAGGGATTATCATCCGGGTTCCGACCGTACCCGTTTATGTCACTGCCTGGGAAGCAATGGGAGCCAAGCCAACACCGATGGCTTTTTCAGAAGTATTTACCTCGTTGCAACAAAATACCATTGAAGCTCAGGAGAATCCACTGGCCATGATCAAGGCGGCTGGTTTTGCTGAGGTACAGAGTCATCTCAACCTGACCGGGCATGTGGTGAGTTGGGCCTATCCGGTATTGGGGGAGAAACAATATCAGGCGATGCCGGATGACCTGAAAAAGATATTCATGGAGTGTGCTGAGGAGATGCATCAGTTTGAGCGTGAGTTGTTTTTGAAGAATGAGCAAACGCTTGCCAAGGAATTGAAAGAGAAGGGTATGACCTTCGTAGAGGTGGATAAGGATGCTTTTGCCAACAAATGCACTGAGGCCATTTATAAGAGTTTGTCTCCGGACATGCAGAAAATATATAACGAAATCCTAACAGTAACCCGAAACTAATATGTTTGGTAAGATCCTTTCAGCAGGCACCCTGATCAGCACTATTGCACTCCTGATAACCGTCGTTATTCAGATCTACGGTAGGTTTTTTATGGATAGTGCCCCTTCATGGACCGAGGAAGCAGCCCGGGTATTTTTCATTTACACCATGAGCTTTGGAGCAGGACTGGCCCTGCGTGATAATGAGTATGTACAACTAGATATTTTCTACAATGCGATGAATGAAGCCTGGCAAAAACGATTAAAAGTTTTCTTTGCTATCTGCACAGTGGCCCTGTTTGTGGTGACGGGCATCTGGTCTTTGCAGTATGTTCAGATGGGCACGAACGAACAATCCCCCAGTATGGGCATATCTATGGCCATTCCCTTTGCAGGGATTACCCTAATGGCTATCGCCGTGACCTGGTATTCCGTCAAAGAAATCATTCAAACATTACGACCCAACTCATGATTTATTTATTATTTGCCGTTTTCTTCCTTTGTCTTTTTCTGGGTATTCCCGTGGCATTCAGTCTGGGATTGTCCTGTCTGGTGTACCTGCTCTTCAACGACATTTCGCTGATCATCATACCGGCAAAGCTGTATTCAGGTATTGATGTCTTTGTACTCCTGAGTATTCCCGGATTTATCCTGGCTGGAAACCTGATGAACCATGGAGGTCTCACGGACAAGATCATATCATTTTGTAACCACCTGCTCGGACATATTCGAGGAGGTCTGGCTATGGCCAATGTAGGGTCGTCTATGTTGTTTGCCGGGATTTCCGGAACGGCCGTGTCCGATGCATCAAGTATTGGTGCCGTGATGATCCCTGCCATGAAGAAGGAAGGTTATGATGGTCCGTTCTCCTGTGCAGTGACGGCTTCGTCCTCTACAGTAGGTCCGATCATTCCTCCAAGTGTACCAATGATTATTGCTGCAACGCTTACAGGTCTTTCAGTAGGCCGTTTGTTCCTGGCGGGTGCTGTACCGGGATTCATGCTGGGATTTGGGATGATTGCTGTCTCCTACGTAATAGCCAGGAAGAAAGGTTATCCTAAGCATGAAAGGAGCTCCTTTGCTCAGATCGGTAAAGGTTTCATCGATACCTTCTGGTCGTTGCTTATGTCTTTTATCGTGTTGTTCGGGATCATCGGTGGCGTATTTACTCCCACAGAAGCCTCAGTGGTGGCTGTCCTGTATGCCATGGTGGTGGGTATCTTTTATAAAAAACTTAATTTCAAGAATCTACCTAAGATCCTTCTTGACTCTATGAAGCTCTCTGCTTCACTCATGGTATTGGTTGGCTTTGCCAACCTGTTTGGATGGATCATGATCATCGAGCGGATCCCTCAGTCTATCTCCGATGGGCTGCTCGGCTTTTCCGACAACAAGTATGTAATTCTCCTGTTGATCAATATCACGCTGATCTTTATCGGGACCTTTATGGAGACCATAGCTGCACTGTTGGTGATGTTCCCCATTCTGCTCAAGGTAGCCATGTCAGTAGGAGTGGACCCTGTTCACTTTGCCGTGATCGCCGTACTCAACCTGATTATCGGACTAACGACTCCACCGATAGGTATTTGCCTATTTGTGACATCCAGCATCGGTAAGACCTCCATTGCGCAGGTAGCCAGGGCTAACATCCCATTCTTATTGCTTAGTCTTATTGTACTTACCCTCGTGACATTGTTTCCGGAGATTTCATTGTTTCTGCCGTCGCTGTTTATGGATTGATAAGGGTGCTTTCAAAATTCTCATACGTTTACTTATAAAAGCTTGATGGCTTTACCGGTAGCAGAGAAATTGCTAGAAAACTGGATTGATTTGATATGGTGTTGGGATTCAGCCGTTTTACTGAATGTTTAAATAAGTATTTCAATAAACGCTTACAATCAATCAAAAAGCAGCTATACTTTTGTTATCAGCACGAGATATAGAAAATGATATAAGTAACAGTAATGATGATACTTTGTTAGGGGCAAGGCCGTGAAACACCCTGTATATAAAAAACTAATTTGAATGGCAATATTTAGAAACTTATTAGGAACAAAAGAAACACCAATAAAATCAAATGAGGACTTTTGGAATTGGTTTCAGAATAATGAAATGGATTTCTTCAAAGTCATAAAGAATCAAGGAAATATTGAACAAGATTTCTTTGATAAATTGTCACCAAAGCTAAATCAACTAAGAGATGGATACTGGTTTTTAGCTGGTATGTTCGATAACGACACTGCAGAATTAGTTTTTACTGCCGATGGGGTTTATAAAAATATTGTATTTGTTGAGGAATTGGTTCAATCGGCACCCAAGATAGATAATTGGAAATTTACAGCGTTAAAACCAGCACTTGATATTAAAGATATTTATATCAGTATGGGTGATTTGAAATTTAGCAAGGAGAATTTATCGTTTTATTCTAATGACAATTCTGGATTTCCTGATGAAATAGATATTACGGTTATTCATTCAGATTACACAGAAGATTTAAAAGAACCAATAACAAACGGGGTGTATATCTTCATGGATAATTGTCTAGGTGAATTAAACTCTGTTACGACTATAGATAGCATGAAGATTATTGGACCAGATGAAGCAGAAAAAGAGTTGATTCCAATTGAAAAATTAAAGGATTATCTTATTTGGAGACAGAAAGAATTTCTAGAAAAATATGATGGCACAAGGTACAATACAGAAAATGACAGTTATAATTCTCTTGAGGCGACCTTAAATAATGGAATGCCTTTATTTGCAATTGTTAACTCTGCCTTACTGGATTGGGATAGCAAAGCATCACACCCATGGATTTTGACAATTGAGATTAAATATAAAGGCAATGAGAACGGAATGCCTGATAAAGAGACTTATGAATTAATGAATATTTTTGAGGACAATATAATGCAGGAACTTAAAGATTCGGAAGGTTATTTAAATGTTGGTAGACAAACCGCTGATAGTTTGAGAGAAGTATATTTTGCCTGCAAAGATTTCAGGCTACCATCAAAAGTTTTAACTAAAATTCAATCGGATTTCAAAAGCAGATTGAATGTTGATTATAGTATTTACAAAGACAAATATTGGAAAACATTTGATATATTCAAACCTGATATTCAATAAAGCCCAGCACCTGACTCCCGGTTGGTGTGAGTTTTCGTCTGATTGTTTTCAGAAATGATAGCAAATTCGAATATTGATGGCTACAAATTCCAATAGCGCCTATCATTTCTTTAATCCGCGATTTCGAATAGCTGTGTCCATTTTCAGGATGGCTTCATGAAATCACTACTCAGAATACTGGGACACCAGTAAGTTTCGATGTGCTCGACAATTTTTTCAGTGCCTTCCGCATGACTTACAAATGGAGGCATTTCCGGGTTGTACATACTATCGGTCATGTCACGGATGAGGACTACATTCTTACCTACCTTTGTTTGACCCCTGATTCCAAAGGATCTTCCCAGTACACACATATTTGTGTGCACACCACAAATAGCCACATTGCGAATGCCCTGCTGTGCAAAGTAATTGTAGATTTCCTGTCCGTCGTCCGAAATAATATCCATGTCATCAATCCTGATACTTGAAATTTGTTGTGTCCACACGCCCTTTGGAGAATTGTTGGGAGCATCACACCCCTCATCAGTATCGTCTACTGGCAGCGGGCCTTCAGATAAGCTATCCAGATGATACCAGGGTTGGATAGGGATAGGGGGCTTGGCAAAAGGTGCAGTCAATACCCGTTGCCGGGCTGGATGCTCCTTGTAGAAATCGATCGTTCCACTGGGTGCATGCACTATGGTAACACCTTTGCTTCTTGCCTCTTTGATCATTTCATTTATTTTGGGAGCCATTGCTGCTACACGTTTCGTGGCGCTGTCACACCAGTGAATATCCCACATATCACAAATGATGATTGCCGTTTCAGAAGGTTTCCATACAAGGGTATCAAAGTGCTCCTCCGATACTTTTTCCGGATTAACTATTTGACTCCGGGCATTCAACGCTAACGTTTCTTCCGAATTCGATTTTATTTGATCGCGGTGTGTCTGTTGGCATGCAGGTACAAGAAACTGCAAAAGGAAAATGAAAGTAAAAGTAAAAGATTTGCCTGGAGTCACCTGCTAGTTCTTTAGAATCTATACAAATATTAATCAAAAAGACTGTCCGCTCCAAATAAAAAGCCATTACGAGTTTGCTCCCGCAGTGTCTCCATAGTTCCTTTACACCCCCACTGGTCAGGCATTTAATTGTACTTACATAATATGGTGGAGCTAGCCAAACCGGGTCCCTCTGCGGGACCAGTTTTCAGAAAGTGTGATATTAGTTTTGTTCTATTTTATCAACCTGATTCCCGGTGATGTGAAATCTCAAAAGAATTTGAAATTCATGTGAGCGAAGTACCCCGTAAAAATAGATTGCAGGAAAAGAGATAGATTTACTTCATGTTTATAGGACATTATGCATTGGCTTTGTCAGCAAAAAAGATTGATAAGCTCCCCTCCCTGGCCATCATGTTTGTGGCTGTTCAGTTTTTGGATTTATTGTGGCCCATTTTTGTTTTGCTGGGACTTGAGACATTCGAAATTGAAGTTGGAAATACAGCACTGACACCACTCAACTTTGTTTCTTATCCGTGGTCCCACAGCCTGCTTGCCGCTCTGGTATGGGGGCTCCTGTTTTTGGTACTTTATTTTGGGGTTACTAAAAACAAGAAGGGTGCAGTGTTACTGGGAGTCCTGGTATTCAGTCATTGGGTAATGGATTTACTGGTGCACAGGCCTGATTTACCACTTTCACCCTTTGGCTCTACCAAAGTCGGCCTGGGCTTGTGGAATATGCCTGTAGTAGCAATTATCCTTGAAGTTGGCTTATTCCTCGTGGGCGTTTTCTTGTATTTCAATACGGTTCGTCCAAAACGGAAAATCGCCTACTGGGCACTCATCGGTTTTTTTCTGCTCATACATGTAATGAATCTTCTGGGACCGGCTCCGCCATCAATTGATGCCGTTGCATGGTCAGCAAATGCCATGTGGATATTTGTATTGTGGGCCTGGTGGATCGAAAAGGAGTAACGGTTTTTCTTCAGGTTTTCAGAAGAGTCCTGGTATGCTGTCGTTTGTGTCATCATTAATTAAATAGTTTTCAATAGTCTTCTCTATCTTTAAACACCATGAAGACGTTATTGCTGATCCTATTTTCTATCCCTTATCTGATCTATGCACAAGATGGTGTGAAGCCCATCATAGACATGCATCTGCATGACTACACTGAAGAAACCTATTTCGTAGCGCCATCATCTGATGGTACTATGGCCCCACCTTCTTTGACTGAATACCGAAAGCAGATGAAGCAGATACTACAGAAGTACAATGTGGTGAATGCAGTACTTAGTACCATTGGAGGGGCTAATGAATTAGATGAAGAGGGAGTCTTCATACCTGGAATGTATACCAATGAGCCACCTCAGGACACAACTCTGTTCAAGGAACTTATTGAAACGGGTCAGATGAAGGTTTTTGGCGAAATAGGTGCTGTGTATGCAGGACGCACGCTGGCGGATCCTGAATTCGAACCCTATCTGAGGATATGCGAACGGTATAATATCCCGGTGGCTATACATACGGGTGGAGGTCCATCGGGTATTGCCTACAGATGTTGTCCCCAATTCAGGATTACACTCGGTGATCCCTACACGCTTGAAGATGTACTCGTGAAACATCCGGGATTAAAGATCTATATGATGCATGCCGGAGAAGTTTTTTATGAACATGCTTTGAGGTTGATGACCTCGTACCGCCAGTTATATGCTGATTTAGGGGTTTTGCTTTGGGTACATGAGCAACCCATGGATTATGCAGAACAGTTTCTTAAAAAAGCCAAAAAATATGGTCTGCTGGACCGGGTAATGTTTGGTTCAGATCAGATGGTATGGCCGCATGCAATCGAAAAGAGTATCCTGAAACTTGATGGTTATGACTTCCTGATCGAAAAGGAAAAAAGGATGATCTTTTATGAGAATGCATCCCGGTTTCTGGAATTGGAATAATGCAGGTTACCCATTTTTTTGAAAGCCTGTACAGAAGACAGGCTTTTACCAAATGTGTATGGTGACCTAATTCAATTATTTGACCTGCATTCGCGGATATTCTCATACCGAGATAACCAGTTTCCCGAATAAACTTCCACCTCCCATCATTTTTAGTGCATCGGGAACGTCATCCAGTGTGAAAGTACCCTGAATGACCGGATCAAGCTTTCCTTCCTCAGCCAGTTTACTAATAAACTGAAGGTCAGCCTGGTTGGCACTGGCCAGCAGATTGGTCACAATCTTTCCTCTGGCTGACATCCATGGACCTAAAAATATAGCCCCCGGGGAAAAGGTACAGGACACATAGCTACCACCTTTCTTCAGAACCGGATCAATTGATCTTATCGGATGGTTCCCCACGATATCCAGGATCAGGTCATAAGGCTTTCCTTCCCTGGTAAAATCTTTCTTATTGTAATCAATCACAGAGTCAGCTCCCTGCTCAAATGCTAGTGTTGCTTTTTGGGAGCTGCAAACTGCTGTCACATTTGCTCCGAATACTTTGGCGATCTGGATGGCAAACCCACCTACACCTCCTGAAGCACCATTGATCAGTACCTCATCCCCGGGACTGATTCTACCCTTATCCCGAAGGCCCTGAAGTGCAGTTACGGCCGCCATAGGGAGGGCAGCCGTCTGCTCATAGGTAAAACCGGAGGGTTTTTTCGACAGGAACTTCTCAGATGTGATAGTGTATTCTGCAAATCCTCCAAAGCCACTACCTGATAAGTCACCGTATACTTCATCACCAGGTCTGAATTGCGTGACTTTAGCTCCTATACGTTCTACCACTCCCGCGATATCGGCTCCAAGGATCTGGTATTTGGGCTTCATCAATCCTGACATCACCCGGACGGGAAAAGGTTTTCCATTCAGGATATGCCAGTCAGCCTTGTTGACCGATGCGGCAAGCACCCTAACCAGTATTTCATTGGGTTTTGGTTCCGGTCGGGCTATTTCCCTTAGCTCCAAAATGTCCGGTGAACCATATTTTTTGTTTACTATGGCTTTCATGATTTGTTAAGTTTTGAATTTGCTACTTGTGTTTTTCTGATGCCTCTGATGAGCAGGAAAAGGGTTAGTTCTACTTCCCCCAGGGCTGCGGAAAGTCCCACGATCCAGGCCAATACCTCTTCATTTCCAGGATAGAGAAAGTCACCAAATGCTTCTGCCAGATAACCCATTGCAGCCAAGATTATCATCCATCCGAAGAAGCTATGGATCCATTCGGCTCTAATGAGTAGAATGCCCAGTAGCAAACAGTGAATACCGAAGAATCCCCCGGCGATCAAGTATCCGTATCGATGGGCATCCATAAACAGCAGGCTCAGGCTTTCTAATTGTGAATTTTCAAAAGTTGAAAGAAAATCTGCCCCACTGAGTACATGATAGGCCATGAAGTGATTGAGTAGATTGAGCGCTCCAATGGCTGGATGAGCGATGAGCCTCAATGCCGAAGAGGCTAACGCGAGGGTTTGACCATATGGTTTAAGTAATTGATACAACATCACCGAGATAATAGCGTCCACAATGAAGGCTATCATGTCCGATGCCAGCCCTAACCTGAAAAGGCCGATGTTTTCCAGAATGTTTGAAGCAGTGGCTACAGCATCTCCCGGGATGACCAGGTTGGCCCGAACATAGCCCTGGCTAAAACCTGCACAGATGATAACCAACAGGTACAGAAGTCCTGTAATTCTTGCTTGTGATTTTAATGATTTCATGGTTGTTCTGATTTTGAGAATCCAGTTTTAATTACTGATGCAAAGTTGCTCTGAGACCTGTCTGCATGCTTGACATCTTGTGCCAATCCCTTGACACTTCGGGCCATATTAGGTTTTCCCAATTGCGCTTCGTTTTTTCATTTACTGAATAAAAAAAACCGATGACCTGATCATCGGTTCTCACTTCATACGAGTCCTATTGAGTTTTAATCGATAAACTCTATCACGTTTGCTGTAACAGTAACTGTCCTTGTATAATAGAATGGTGGCACGCCACCTACCTGCTCTTCAGTAAGGACATTCACCACTGCTCTTGGTCCTGCAGAAAGGTTAGCTTGTTCCAACATGTCCGCATAAGCTGCGTCATAAAGATTCTTCTTGTTAGCGCCACCAAAGATGAGCACGTAATCCACGTCTGAGGTGCCTTTGGCTTTTCCTACCACCTTGAAGTTGTTGCTCTTTAAGTGCACCTGCGTGGCATTTTGATTTTGATTGAAGATCATTGCCTTGTTTACTCCACATGAGCTTAGTGCTGCTACCAGTGCCAAACCCATCATTAATTTCATAGTCTTTGTCATGATTTCTTTTGTTTTTAAATTCTGGAGTAAAATTGATGGGGTCAGGCAGACTTTGCTTGACCATATGTGCCAATACCTTGACACTTCGGGCCAAAAGGAAATTGATCAGCTGTTTTTGCGAAAATCCGCTGGTGATTGCCCGGTCCAACGCTTAAATGCCCTATTGAAAGCACTCTGTTCTGAGAACCCGGTTTGGAACGCGATCTCAGCCATGGATCTTGTGGAGTTGCGGATCAGGTCAGTGGCCACTTCTTGCTGGATTTGCTGGACATAATCCCGGAAGGTTAATCCTTTGTCTGATAATCTTCGTTTCAATGTTCGAGCACTCATCCCAAGATGATCAGCTAACTGGATGATACTGGGGATACCACTGGGAAGGGACTCTTCGATTAGCTTATGGATCTTGCCCATTAGCTGATCAGAGCTTGCATGGATGCCACGCTTTTCTTCATCCATCCGCTCAACCAGAAACTGGTGAATACTTTTATCAGCTTTGATTGTACGCACATCCAGGTCAGTAGTTTTATATTGAATAGAATAGTGCTGATGATCAAAATGAACCGGGCAACCAAAAAAAGAGGTAAAAGGATCTACTGAACGTGCTGTATGTTTGAAGGTAACCCGGGAGGGAGTGATTGTTTTTCCAGTTACTTCATTGATGATGTTTGCCAGCATGACAAAGCTTACTTCATTGGCTATCTCAACACCTAAACGACTGGCATCTCGGAGCATATAAGCCGTAGTAAATCCATTGGATTCCTCTATCCTGAGGCTGCCATGGTCAGTGACCAGCACCATAAACCTTTCGGTTCTATCCAGTATGTCTTTGGCCTGCCAGCAGGTTTTCCAGGAAAGTCCTAGTGTTCCGTAGTCATCCGGGTTTAGCTGTCTACCCTGATCGATACTGAAGTCAGGTGATAAATTTAGGACGGCCCATTCATAGATTTCAATCAAAAGCGAAATGGGTATATATTTTCCACCTTGCTGAATCTCTTTTACTGTCAGGTGATGATCAAACTGGTCATGAGGCATGCCTCCTGCGAGGGCGAGTTGTTTGGCTTTGAGGTAAATACTCGAACTAACGAAATGCATTTAGGAGGACGCTTGATTTTTTTGTAATTTAAGATAGTCAGTTATTAAGTTGCTATAGGTGGATTGAAATGGACAATATTTTAGCCTATTATCTATCGCTTGTATACGTGTTTAAGAAAAGAAGATGAGAAATCATTGTCTACTTCTTATTATTTTGATACATATCTCGAATGTAGGTTTTAGCCAGGTACTGCATACCGAAAACTTCAATGTGATCATGGATACAACTAAAATGATCAAGGGTAGTTTTACTCCCAGTTTTAGGTACAGAAATTTGAAGGAGAGCTATTTTGAAATAGCCAATACTACTGACATCTCCTTACGTTTTAATAAACACGCAATAACAGCAGCTAATAGGTTGGAATATGCCAGGTTTGGGAAAGACAACCTGATGAGCGGAGGCTTTGTATATCTGGAATATCGAATTATTCAGGACAAAAAACTGGCTTTTGAGCCATACTTTCAGATGCATTGGCAGGAAATAAGGGGATTGGATAGAAAGTATGCCGGTGGTACTTATGTAAGGTGGAGAATTATGGTAAAATCCGATATGGGTATCTATGCAGGTGTTGGTGGACTTTATGAATATGAAAGATGGAATTATACAGGTGTTTCTGATCCTTTGATGATACCGGACCAACCAATACCTGTTGAGGTTAGCAGGTTCAGAGGGGCTACTTATTTTAATTTTAAAAAGATGTTCAATGAGGTATTCAATTTAGACGTCAGCCTATATTATCAACCAATGCTATCCAGCCCATGGAGAGATTACAGAATGGCAGGAAGTTTTGAGTTAACTTATAATATAAGTGAATTCCTTGGTCTGACAATGTTATATCAGAATATATATGATCCCAGTCCGTTGGTCCCAATTGACAGGATGTTTAATGATATAAACCTGGGGCTGACATTTTCCTTTTGATAATTCACTTATCTGTAGACAGTTGTTAGAGTTTGCCCCACTTTGAATAAACCATTTGATAAGCTAGCTTAGTGCTATTAACAGGAACCCAACCTTGAAATCACTATGAAATATTTTTTACCTCTATTTGTTGTAGCACTTTTGGTATCCGGATGCGAACCAAAGTCTACGGCAGAAAATACCTCATCCACCAATACAGAAATGAAAGAAACACCTGAGCTAAGGCATGTAGTATTATTGAAGTTCAAAGAGTCAGCATCTGAAGCCGACATTGAGAAAGTGGAAGAAGCTTTTATAGGCTTGAAATCAAAAATTAAGGAAATCAAAGACCTGGAATGGGGAGTCAATAACAGTCCTGAAGGCTTGAATAAAGGATTTACACATTGCTTTTTCCTCACTTTTGAGAGTGAAGAAGACCGGGCTATCTATTTGCCGCATCCGGACCATAAAGCCTTTGGTGATGTCCTGGGCCCTCATCTTGAAGATGTGACAGTTGTTGATTACTGGGCAAAGTAAGCTGATGTACTTTGGGTGTAATCATAAAACCTAATGGTCTTATGAAATCTTCCTTTTTCTTATTTCTGGTGATACTGCTGATCGCCTGTGATCCAACAACCAAATCTGATAGAGGTCCGGCAGCTGATGACGCGAAAGGCGTTTTGGTCTCACCTAAGGAATTGTCTGAGATCAGAAAGCTGGCAGCTGAAGGGGTAGAGCCTCATCAAACCAATGTAACGGAATTCCTGAAGTTCATTGACACCCTGATGGCAGCGTCAGCATCCTGGGAAGAACTCTCCGGGGAAGTGGTCGTAGTCGGCCGTTCTTCTCAGAACCCAGTACAAATCAGTTCATCTGGCGGTAAACTGGCTTATGGCACTGCACTGGCCTGGCATCTCACTGGCGATCCAAAGTATGCGAGAAAATCCAGGTCTGTTATACTTGACCTCACAGATACCTATGGCTACCGCAATGCGGAGGAAGAGTCATTTCACTGGGGCGCCCAGGGCATCCTCAATTTATCAAGAGGTGGCACTCCCTATATCTATGCTGCTGATCTGCTCGAAGGCTGGGAGGGATGGTCTGCAGAGGACAGACTGTCCTATCAGGTGTGGCTTCGTGATGTGATGTATCCAAAAGTAGCCTGGGCCAGTAGGTTTAGAAAGAACAACTGGGGAGTGGCGGGATCATTCTCTGCCGCACTTATTGCCTGGTACCTGATGGATCATCCGGATTGGAGATTAGAAGAGCTAAGTCCAGTTGAGCTAAGTCTTTCACCCAAAGAAGCATTTGACGCTCACAATCAGTATCAAATACATCGTATGAAAACCACTGAAGAGTGGAAAATGGATGCCAAAGTCGATATTTGGGGCATCTTGCCGCACGGTGGAATACCTGAAGAGATCAGGAGAGGCGACGATCCGATAGATGGTGATCACCTGCCCACTGACGGAAGTGGTACCCATTACACCATGACCCACATTGAGCACCTGACTGCTCATGCAGAGTTTTTGCGCCGTTTGGGGGATACTTCCATCTATGACAATGTGGAAGAAGATGGATCTGGTTCATTACTACAGGCTTACCTGTTTGTGATTGAAAACCCGATCAAGTCTCACTGCTTCACTTCAGCCCGAAGAAATGCCCTTTATCTGGCCTATGACTATTATAAGCATCCGGCCTTGCTCAGATCATTGCGCGAGTGCGGACCCAGCAATATTCAGGGACAGCGAATGGCTCTATATGGCCGATTGACTCATCCCCTGGATTTATCATCAGATAATCATTAATCAGCCTCTGGCTGAAAAGTGAGTACACTCATCCGGTTCGTATCGAAAGACTCATTGGCCAGGTCCATCAACTGTTTGGCATCTACCTGGTCTATCTTTTCAAATAGCTCATTCAGATCTGGTATCTTGTTCAGATCCAGCATACTCTTGGCCATCATCAGCATCACTGCATTGTTGTTTTCCTCCGACATGGCCAGCTGTCCTTTGAGCTGTTGCTTGGCCTGGTGAAGCTGTAGTTGACCGAGTGGTTTTGTTTTAAGCAAGTCAAGTTCCCTGCGGATGATCCTGTGACTTTTCTTAAGGTTTTTTGGATCAGTGGCGAAATAGATACCAAACAGGCCTGTCTCCAGGTAAGGTGAATAGTTGGCATCAATGCCATAGACAAACCCATACTTCTCTCTCAGTGAGAGATTAAGTCTGGAGTTCATCCCAGGACCTCCCAGGATATTTACCAGCAGAAAAAAAGGAATTCGTTTTGGGTCTTTGATTCCAAAGCTGGTAGCACCCATGGCTACATGGGCCTGAGAGATAGGCTTGCTGACCGTCTTAGCGGAAGGTTGAAACTCTCTGAAGAACTCACGTTTAGGTGTGTGGTTTTTATGTGGTTGCGGAGCAATATATTTTTCCACAAGCCTAATCAGCTTTTTGGCCGGGTAGTTGCCAACGCTGGAGATAATGATCCTTTCTGTATTCAGGTTCCGTTGCAGGAAGTTGAGAAAGTGGGGTTTGTGAAAGCTGTTGACGGTTTGCTCGGTGCCTAATATATTCTTACCCAGGGCATGGTTCTGAAAGATCACTTCATCAAAATCATCCTGGATGGCATCATCAGGGGTATCACGATACATGGCCATCTCTTCAAGGATTACCATGCGCTCTTTTTCTATCTGGTTTTCCGGAAAAGTCGCATTGAAAGTGATATCCGCCAGAAGCTCTACCGATTTTTCGAGGTGATTGTCCAGGATCGAGGCATGAAAGCAAATTTTTTCTTTGGTGGTATAGGCATTCAGCTCACCTCCAAGGGACTCCAGCCGATTCAGGATATGATAAGCTTTACGCTTAGAGGTGCCTTTAAAGGCCATGTGCTCCCAAAAATGAGCAATGCCCTGTTCTTCCGGAAGCTCGTCGCGACTGCCAATATCCAGCATGATCCCCACATGGGCGATTTTTGTGTGTGGCATTTGCCTGTGGATCACACGGATCCCATTCTCCAACTCTATCAACTCGTACTCCTTCATAAGGCCTGCAAATTTACCTAATTTTATGCCGGATGTCTCAATACAAAAAGATTCTCATTGTCCAGACCGCATTTATTGGGGATGTGATCCTGGCTACGGCACTGATCGAAAAGATTTATCAGCACTTTCCGGATTCAAAAATTGACTTTTTGTTGAGAAAAGGCAACGAGGGCTTGTTGAAAGGTCATCCTTACATTCATCAGGTGCTGATCTGGGATAAAAAGACTAAAAAAACAGCTAACCTGCTCAAATTGACCCGACAAGTTCGAAAAAACAGGTATGATCTTGTAGTAAATCTCCAACGATTCTTTTCTTCCGGGATCCTAGCAGGGTTTTCAGGTGCCGGGATGGTCGTTGGGTTTCGAAAAAATCCACTCAGCTTTTTGTTCACTAAAACCTATGATCACCATATCGGTGATGGCACCCATGAAGTGGAGCGGAACATCAGTCTCATTTCGGGTATCACGGACGAGGCACCTTCCAGGCCAAAACTTCATTTGAGTAAAGCCGTGTTGGATGTCGTGGCTGACTATCAAAAGGAGCCATACATCATCCTGGCGCCTACATCTGTTTGGTTCACCAAACAATTCCCCGGGGAAAAATGGGTCGAATTCATCCAAAAGACTGCATTTAAAGGTAAAATTTTTCTGCTGGGTGGGCCTGATGATCAGGCAGCGTGTGAAGAGATCAAAATTGCAGCAAACAAGGAAAGTGTGAAGAACCTATGTGGTAAATTTAGTTTGCTGGAATCAGCAGCGCTGATGAAGGGTGCCCATATGAACTATGTAAATGATTCAGCTCCACAACATCTGGCTTCAGCAGTCAATGCACCAACATGCGCCATCTTCTGCTCTACGGTTCCCCGGTTTGGTTTTGGTCCTCTTTCTGATCATCATTTCATTGTTGAAACAAAAACAGCTCTTTCCTGCAGGCCATGTGGACTTCATGGGCACAGAACCTGCCCAGAGGGACATTTTAAATGTGCAATGAATATTGAAACCTACGCCCTGGAATCCGCGTTATAGAAACAATTATGCAAGAAGTTTGGAGATTTTTCGTTATTTTTGCAAGTATGAGAGGCGAGATGCGCATCCTTCCTTATTGAACCCATCGGTTATATTGAACATGACTCAAGTCACCTCATCATTTTAGTAATACAAGTATTTATATGAACATTTTTGTAACCAAGTTAAATTATGGTACTTCGGAAGTATCATTAAAAGAACTATTTGAAAACTATGGCGAGGTATCGTCAGCTAAGATTATCATGGATCGAGAAACCGGTCGGTCTAAAGGATATGGGTTTGTAGAAATTGACGATGATTCAGTAGCAAAACAAGCTATTGATGAGTTGAATGAAACAGAATTTGAAGGAAACACAATCATAGTAAAAGAAGCTCGTCCACGAGAAAACTCTGGCAACAGAGGTGGAGGCGGATATAATAATAACAGAAACTTTAATCGATACTAATTATGGCAAGACCTGCAACAGCCCCCATCAAACTAAAAGATGGGTTTTATATTGAATTAAGAAATCAGGGTGGACTTAAAGGGATAAAACTTCGAAGGGAGTCTGTAGACCAGGTGTTAGTAGCAATCAAAAAATACAGTAAAACCTACGATGTTCACTATCTTGGTGAGTTCAAAAAAGGTAAAGTAATCAATGATAAATTGCCGAAAGAAGCAAAATAATTATCTGATTTAAAATTCTATTAGAGCCAAAACCTGAAAGACAATAGTCGATCTCGTTTTGGTTCTTTTTTTGTACCTACTATAAGGGACTTTCCCAAATAATTTCTTTTGCTGAATGGTCAAAAAGGATGGTTGATTGATGGGTCAATGAGCCTCGCTTGATTTTAATTGATGATTTTCCGGGCCTTAGCACCATTCTTCGGACCACATGATGATCGTTGTTTTTGTGAAGCAACACAATCCTATTCTCCTTGAATGATAGGGGTATTTTGATCTTGTCTTTTTTTGCCCTAATAACTTCAGGTCGCTTAATTTGATCTGATTGATCATCCAGGAGCTTCAGGACATTTTCGCATTTGGGTACCCCGTACCCCGTGTAGTTATTCGGGTAAGGATACAAATGCCCCGATACTTTGATTATACCAATGATTTCCTGATTTGTCAGACCGGGATCAGATTGTTTGATACAGGCAGCCAGACCCGTGATGATAGGCGCAGAATAAGAGGTTCCCATGCCTGAAAATACAACTACATCGGGTTTAATATAGCTTATGAAAGAGGGGCCTATGGAGCTGAAACGGGCTTTGTCCCAAATCAACCACTGCGACGACCCCACGGTCAAAGCGTGTTCAGCATCTCCGGGCGTCGAGACAATGTTCCAGCCTAAAATGTTGGCTTCATTTCCTGCTGCTACCACAATCAGCATGTGTTTTTCTACAGCTGCATGCTCTACAGCTTTTGCTACTGCTGAGGTTTGCCCATCCATCTGTTCCGGGCGGTAGTTTTCTGTCTTATCATTAAACCCTTTGGTATATCCCAAAGAAATATTCATGATTTCTACTCCCTCTTCATACATCCACTCCATGGCAGCAATCAGGTTGTCTTCTTCAATTCTCTTTTCATATCCTTCAAAATCTGTTCTGGCCAGATAATATTGAGCATGTGTGGCCAGCCCAAAGAGAATGTCTCGTTCCGGATGATATCCACCAATCAGCTGTAAGACTTCAGTGCCATGAGAATCACCTGATTGATCAGATAGATCAGATGGCCGATCTGTTTTGATATAATCGCGAAAAGCAATAATGCCGTTCTCTTTTGAGATGTGTTGGAGGGAGGGATCTTCAGCGATACCTGAGAATCCACCGTCTATTACCCCTATTTTTATTCCTTTCCCATTTAGGCCTTCATTTGTGAGCAGATGCCCGCCTATCTGATCAAGGGCAAAGCCGAACCTGGCGGGTGCTGTTGTATGCTGGTAATGAAATTGGTTGACCGGACTTACAGAGAGTCCTTTTTCTTTGAGGAGTAAAGCTTGCGCTTTCGTTAGATAAAAGCTGCAGGCGTTGATCCAATCTGAGCAAAAGACAGCCTTCTGGCCCATAAGTAGCTGTGTTGTGACTGTGCTTTCAGGTTGATAGACCCAGTATTTTTGTTGTGCCTGAGCACCAGAGAAAATGAAGAAAAGAAATGCTAATTTTAAGCGTGACATCCGGGTAAATTGATGTTATTAAAATTAACTGAACATGAGATACCAGCCGATAGATAATAAGCTTTTTATTGAGAATCGTAAAAATCTAATCAAAGCACTCAAGCCCAATTCCATTGTTATCATTCATGCCAATGACATTTACCCAACCAATGGAGACGGTGTGATGCCTTTCAAGCAGAATTCCGAATTGTTTTACCTGTCAGGAATTGATCAGGAAGAAACCATTTTGGTGTTGGCGCCCGGTTTTCCTGATCCTAAGATGCGTGAATTGCTTTTTCTACGGGAGACCAATGAACTGATTGCCACATGGGAAGGCCACAAATTCACCAAAGAGGAGGGAACAGAAATATCAGGGATCAAGAACATCAGGTGGACCCAGGACTTTGAACACATACTACATACCCTTCTGGCTGAGTGCGATCATATCTATTTGCCCTCCAATGAGCACATCCGGAGTAGTTCGAGGGTGGAGACCTCAAATGATCGATTCATCAAATGGTGCATGGATAGGTACCCATTGTTCAACTACGAAAGGCTTTCACCTTTACTCTATAAGCAGCGAATGATTAAGTCCGAGATAGAAGTAAAACTACTCGAGCATGCCTGTCATATCACCGAGATAGGGTTTAGAAGGGTAATGGAAGTGGTAGAACCCGGGGTTTGGGAATATGAGGTGGAGGCAGAATATGCACATACCTTTATCTCCAACAGATCCAAAGGCTTTGCTTATACACCGATCATTGCAGGAGGAGGAAATAGTTGCGTACTGCATTATATCGAAAACAATCAACAGTTGAGAGATGGAGATTTACTACTGATGGATGTGGGAGCTGAGTATGCCAACTATAATGCTGATATGACCCGAACCATCCCTGTAAACGGAAAATTTACCAATCGACAACGGCAGGTCTATGAAGCAGTGCTTCGCGTGAAAAATCAGGCTACAGAATTACTCACACCCGGAAACAGCATCCCAAGGTATCACAAGGAAATCGGGGAGATCATGACAGGTGAGCTCATAGACCTTGGTTTGATCGACAGGACAGATGTGAAAAATCAGGACAAGAATAATCCGGCTTATCGAAAGTATTTTATGCATGGCACATCACATCATTTGGGGCTGGACGTTCATGATGTGGGGTCGGTGTATCGTGAATTTGCTCCCGGAATGGTGTTTACCGTGGAGCCGGGGATATACATTCCTCAGGAAAATATAGGGATCCGGATTGAAGATAACATCCTGATAACCAAAGAAGGAACAAAAAATCTCATGCGAAATATCCCTATTCATGCAGACGAGATAGAAGACCTGATGAACAGGAAGTAATTAAATGATGAATCAAACTGGCTAAACAAGTTATTTGGTTAATTTTGAGCAAAACATTATTGGATGAATTTAGAGTATAATACCCAGCGGGAGCAATTGACTTTAAGAGAGTATGGCAGAAATGTGCAGAATCTCGTGAAATTTATCAAAGGAGTCGATAGCAAAGAAAAGAGAAACCGATACGCAGCATTGCTGGTGGATTTGATGAAAATGATCAATCCTGAACTCAACAAAGATGCTACTGAATATAATCAAAAGGTTTGGGATGATCTGTTTATCATTTCCAAATTTGATATGGATGTAGAGAGCCCTTATCCAATTCCAGAAGCGACCATCCTTGATCGTAAGCCGGACAGAATGGGATATCAATCCAATGAGATCAAATACCGTCACTACGGCAGAAGTGTAGAGATTTTGATCGAAAACGCCTCCAAACTAGAAGATCCCAAGGAAAAAGAAGGTGCTGTGATCACCATCGGCAGGTTGATGAAGACTTTTTATCAAACCTGGAACAAAGACACTATTGAAGACGAGCAGATCCTCAAAACCATCAGACAATTGTCTAATAACCAGTTGGATATAGACATTGAGAAGGTGAAGGAATTCAATCTTTTTGATTCTGAGCGTAAGGAAAGAACGCACGATAACAGCAGAAGTGGTGGACATCAACATCGCGGTCGAAAAGGAGGAAAGAGAAACTTCAGCAATAAAAGAAGAAGGGGCAACTAAGGAATGGCTTCTTTTCGTGTGCAAGGAGGAAAGCAACTGAATGGCGAGATCGTTCCTCAGGGTGCTAAGAATGAAGCGTTACAAATTGTCTCTGCAACGCTTCTTACTGGTGAATTAGTAACACTCCATAAAGTCCCAAACATCAGGGACGTTCTTAAACTTATCGAGCTATTAGGTGATTTGGGCGTTGAAGTGAATAAGCTCAGTGATGAGTCTTATACTTTCAAAGCGGCCAATGTTAACCTGGACTACCTTGATTCAACAGACTTCAAGGAAAAGGCATCCTCTCTTAGGGGCTCTATCATGATACTTGGGCCGTTATTGTCACGATTTGGCACAGCCAAGATGCCCAAACCCGGCGGCGATAAAATTGGCCGTAGGAGAACAGATACCCACTTTACAGGATTCAGTAAGCTGGGAGCAAAATTCGAATTCGACACGAAGACCAGCTTCTACAAGGTAGATGGGAGTAACCTGAAGGGGGCTTATATGCACCTGGATGAAGCTTCAGTTACCGGAACTGCCAATATCATCATGGCAGCTGTCCTTGCTGAAGGAAAAACTACCATTTACAACGCAGCCTGTGAGCCATACATTCAGCAGCTCTGCAAAATGCTCATCCGTATGGGTGCTCAAATTGAAGGTGTGGGAAGCAACCTGCTGTATATCGAGGGTGTAAAAAGCCTGAGTGGAACGGAGCATACCATGCTTCCCGACATGATCGAGGTGGGCAGTTTTATCGGAATGGCAGCCATGACCCAGTCAGATATTGTAATCAAAAACGCGAGGGTGGATATGCTGGGAATTATTCCGGACACTTTCAGACGTTTAGGTATCAGGATGAATATCGAAAATGATGATATTCATGTGCCCGCACAGGATCACTATGAAATCGAGAGTTTTATCGATGGCTCTATCCTCACTATCTCAGATGCCATCTGGCCCGGTTTTACACCGGATTTGTTAAGTATAGCGCTTGTTACAGCGACTCAGGCCAAAGGCACAGTGCTCATTCATCAGAAGATGTTTGAAAGCCGCCTTTTCTTTGTCGACAAACTCATCGACATGGGTGCTCAAATCATTTTATGTGATCCCCATAGAGCCACTGTCATTGGTCTCGACAGGGCCTTCCAATTGCGAGGGATCAATATGACTTCACCTGATATTCGGGCGGGGGTTTCACTCCTGATAGCTGCACTCTCTGCCGAAGGCGTAAGCACCATTCACAATGTAGAGCAAATAGACCGGGGCTATCAATTCATTGATACACGGTTGAATGCACTGGGTGCTGAGATCGAACGATTGGATTCTATTTAGGTTTTTCTCTTATTTTATAATTATTCTAAGAATGCGAAACTGCATGTAGCTTTATACAGTTTCATGTAAAAAAATAGCGCCGCGAGAAATAATCCCGCGGCGCACCAACCAGCTATGAGCAGTTTCAATCGAAACTGTAGTCTTAAATGTCTTTTTGATGGGCTTACATGAATATCAATCCTAGGGAGAAAATTGCTACCACGACCAGTATGATGTTCAGAATTTTAATCAGTCGTTGTCTATCAGAGTCAGCCATCAGTTTTTAATATTTTAATATCAAATATGAATAATCTTATGTTTAGTGTAGTTTGCAAAGCCCGTGCCAGAAATTGAAATCATGAGAAATTAATTGAAAAATATTTTAAAAAATCTGCGATCTAAAAGCACAGTGGCTGATCTGGCTTTCCAGGGAACTGAAGATGGGTAGATGAATTTGCAGACAAACAAACGGAGAACTTAAAAAAAGCCTCTATTAATAGGAGATAGCTTATCATTCCTTACATTTTGATTGTTTGTACATACTGATTTAATTCTTGCGCAATTATACGAATAAAGTGATAATATTGAAGTTTTAGGGTAGTGAACTGTGCTATTATTCGGGGAAATTTTTAAATTATTATAACATTAACCCAACCTACCCATGTGTAATCTTCAATCTTTTCTGTCTTCCCTCTCTATTTGTTGTCTGCTTTTTTTTAGCTGTACTCCTGAAAAGCTGGTTGAAACTGATAAAACCGCGCAATTAGCGACCATCAAAGAGGAGATGAAGGTGCTACTAAAGGATAAAATGCTGGATGTATGGTATCCGAGAGCCATTGATTCAATAGACGGTGGATATTTAAGTATGCTGGACGAAAACTGGGAGCCATTTGGTGATCAGTCCAAATTTATAGTGACCCAGGCCCGGCACCTTTGGACATTGGCCAAAGCCATGGAACGCTATCCTGAAAATAAGGACTATCCACTATGGGCTGCTCATGGTTTTGAGTTCCTTAAGTATAAAATGTGGGATCAGGAGTACGGAGGTTTTTATGAGTTGAGAACAAAAGATGGATCACGTCCTCAAGGTGAAAATGCGGATGAAAAACGGGCATATGGCAATTCATTTGGGATCTATGCTGCAGCGGCCTATGCCAAAGCTTCCGGAAGTCAGGATGCGCTGGAGTTTGCCAAAAAAGCCTTTAGATGGATGAACGAGCATAGCTATGATACACAATATTCAGGCTACTTTCAATTCTTGACCCGGAAGGGTATTCCATTTCATTTAGCCAAGAGCCCCGGGGAGATGACTTTCAATCAGTATTTTAAGGATCAAAATTCGAGTATCCATATCATGGAAGCCTACAGTGAGTTATATCGGATCTGGCCAAATGATACACTGGGCCATCGGTTAGAAGAGCTCATGTTATTGATCAGAGATAAGTTCACTAATCCCGGTGGATATATGACGCTGTTTTACACATTAGACCTGCAGCCAATTTCTTACCGGGATTCTGCGGTGATGCATTGGAACTATGACCATGTAAGCTTTGGCCATGATATAGAAACTGCCTTTCTCATCCTCGATGCCTCATGGGCTCTGGACAGACAGGATCCTACCACAGACTCCATTACCAAAAAAATGGTAGATCACTCCATCCAACAGGGACTCGATAGGGAAGTGGGTGGTCTGTACTACAAAGGATATTATTTCCTCAATAAAATGGCCATTGTAGATGATCAGAAATCCTGGTGGGTGGAAGCCGAATCCCTTAATTCCCTGCTCCTTTTTGATGGTTTATACCCCGGACATGGTTATCTGGAGGAATTCATCAATATGTGGGATTACACATCAAAATACCTGATAGACTGGGAGCGGGGTGGCTGGTACAACCGGGGCATTGACAATTATCCTGAAGCTGTTTCAAGCAACAAAGGTGCTCACTGGAAGGGTCCCTACCACACCGTTCGGTCTGTAATGAATTGTATTGATATGTTGGAAGAAAGGGAAGTGAAGACTAATCAATAATCGTCATCCTCGTCACCACCATCCTTGGAATCGTCAGGAATATAGTCAGACATGTAATCCACGTCACTGTACTTGTCTTCGTAATCATCCTTTACGGTCTCTTTTAGATTGCCATCATCATCAAAGTCCTCGTCTTGTGACACGATTTCTTTTGCTTCTTCTCGTGTCATTCTGATGAGGTAATACTTTTCGTCTGTTTCAAAGGGAAGTGCAGAAACTCTGACACCTTCCTTATTATAATAGTGGATGAGTGAATTGTAGAACCCTGATGGATATGCAAGCTTCACCTGTTCCTGGATTATAGAATCCAGTTTCTCAAAATCCTTTATTACTCTTGGCTTTGCGTCGGGCATACTCTATTTTTTTTGAAAAGTATAAAAGGAGTTAGAAAAATCAAATCTTAATAGAAAAAATACAAATTATTTTTTGGCACAATCCATTAGGTCAGGGTCTATACTTCTCTGGCTTAGTTGGATATCTAGTTTGAAAGGCTTAATTTCAAATTCATAAATCAGCATTGACCATGGCTAAAGACACAAAAGGACAAGTGGAGGAGATCCTGTCGGAGTTGGGAAAAAAAATTGATATACTCATCAAGGAAACCAAGAATGCCGGTGGTGAGGTAAGAGATGATATCGAAGACCGGATACGGGATCTTAAAAAAAGAAAGTCAAAGCTTGAAACTGATTTTAGATCTTACAAAGATAAAAATGATGACAAGTGGCAGGAGATCAAGCAACACCTCGTCACAGCAGTACAAGAATTGAAGCTGGCTGTAGAAACTGCCTTTAAGGATTCACAAAAGAAGAAGAAGAAATAGTCAGATAAGGTCCAATACTTTGCTGATCAACCCATCAATTACTCTGTTTGGGTCTTTCGAATATTTATTTTTGACTCTGTTAGCTACAATGGCATTGAGGCTAACCATGTCGTGCCCCATGATATTAGCTAGCGCATAATAACCCGCTGTTTCCATTTCCAGGTTTGTAAGCCAGAGATCGTTCACATGAAATAAGCTGAGTTTATCCACCATATGAGGATATTTTATGGGTACGCGTAACTCCCTGGCCTGAGGTGCATAGAATCCGTGGCAAGTCACTGTATTTCCCACGATCATTTCTTTTTTAAACTGGTTGATAAGCTTCTGTGAAGCTTTTACACAATAGGGAGGGTAGGGTAGTTCAAGGTCTTTTTGGATCAGGTCACATACTTTTTGTTCAAAATCACCCATGGTATACTGATAGAAATGTATCAATGGGTCTAACCCGATAGCATATTCCGAAAGCACATGACTACCCAGGCGGATGTCCTCCTGAATACTAGCTGAAGTGCCAATACGGACTATACTTAATTTCTTTTTCCTGGATTTCGGCACACGGTTCTTAAGGTCAATGTTTACCAGGGCGTCCAACTCCGTCATCAGGATCTCCACATTGTCTGTTCCCATCCCAGTACTTATCACAGTGATTTTTTTCCCTTTATAGGTGCCCACATGGGTGATAAACTCCCTTTTATTCATCTCGAAGTCTACCTGATCGAAGTGGCTGGAGATTTTATGCACACGACTGGGATCACCCACCGTAATGATCTTGTCTGAAATGTGTTCTGGCTTCAGATTAAGATGGTAAATACTTCCATCTTTATTGAGGATAAGGTCAGTTTCGGAATACTTAGCTGGCATGATTGGTTGTAACCCAGCCCAATTTATGCATTTCTTCTCTTTAATCCTTTATATGGATTGTATCCATTCATGTTTTTTTGGTAATATCCCGTTCCATCATAGGGTCGTGTATCAGGATTTTTGCTACATTCCTCAGAGCAGCAGCCGTTATAAACCTGGGCACCTTCCTCACTCATTGGTATATGCATGTTGCAGTGAGGGTTAGCACAGTTTACCATCCTGTCAGTGGGTTCCCCTGTTACATAGCATCTGGAGATGACTTTGGGGTTCACTTTGTTTACATCCTTTACAATGCGATTGTCAAAAACGTAACATTTACCTTCAAAGTCCTCACCTTCGGCTTCAATGCCATATTTGATGATTCCTCCATGCAACTGGTATACGTTTTCGAATCCCTGCTCGAGGAGATAAGCACTGGCTTTTTCACATTTGATACCACCTGTGCAATAGGTGATAACCTTTTTGTCCTTGTATTTCTCTAGCTCATTCACCTTATCAGGAAAATCCCTGAAGTTTTCAATATCCAGAGTGACGGCATCTTTGAACTTGCCGATATGATGTTCGTAGTTGGACCGTACATCAAGGATCACCACGTCCTCAGGTTTTTCTTTCAGGATCTTCCGAAACTCATCGGGCTCTACATATCCGCCGGTTTTCTTTCGGGGATCTAATGGAATGGAAGAATGAACGATCTCCGGTTTTGTACGAACATGCAGCTTGGTGAATGTGTGATCTTCCACATAATCCACTTTAAACTCAGTGTCAGCAAATCGGGGATCTGATTTTATTGCCTCCATATACTTTTCACAGTCCTCGATCAGACCGGAGACAGTACCATTCAGCCCTTCTTTGGCGATGATGATCCTTCCTCTCAAATTGAGGGATAAGCAAAGCAGATGGTGTTCTTCGCGATATGCTTCAGGATCGTCTATTGCTGAGTAGCAATAATATAGGAGTACACTATACTTATTCTTCATAACCGGTGTCCCGTTTCATGCGGGATGTTATAAATCAGTATTAATTAAAATTGAGGTGCAAATTTGGTGTGAAATTTTCTACTTTTCAATTTTCACTGCCGGATTTCCAAAAACAGTTTCCCCGTCTGCCACATCACTCACGACCACTGATCCAGCACCAACCCTGGCTTTTTTGCCAATTTTCACACCTGAAACGATCAGAGCTCCTGACCCGATAAATGCTTCTTTTTCAATGGTTACATCAGGATTGACCACCGTCCCAGCCCCAATTTGTACGAAGTCTCCCAGGGTAACATTATGTTCTATCACCGCTCCTGAATTCAGGATGCAATGCTGGCCTACCTTGGACCCTGCGCCTAAAACCACTCGTGCATTGATAAAATTGCCATGGCCGAGAACTGCAGATTCACTCATCTGTGCCAGCTTATGGACCGCATTCATGGGCATGGTCTTTCGCTTATCCATCAGCATATTGACAAGCTTTTTGCGCACAGCATTTTCATCAGTGGCCACAAACGCCTCACATTTCTGACCAATCAGCTTCAAAAAACCGTGATCGTCGGTCTTACCCAGCACGGGAATTGTATCAATTTCAGTCTGATGGGTCTTCGTGTCATCATCCAGGAATCCATAGACTTCTATTCCATTACTCCTAAAAATTTCCAACGCCGCGCGGGCGATTCCTTTTGCTCCGAATATGATTACCGCTTTCTCCATAATTTTTTGAAATGAGTCTGCAAAGTTATGGATTAAGCCGACTTTTTAGTGATGTAAAGACTAAAAGGGTAATAAAGGAGAAGCATCCACCAAAAAGGCAGAAAAGCTGTTTTGTATCGTACCAAAGTCCCAAAGTTAGGTGCAGCTATGGGTAAAAACATGGCCATGACAAGGACAAAACTCAATGTAGAAAAAAGCAGGATTGTTGGTTTGACAGTTAAAGGGCGATGCTTGATGAATAATAAAATGTTGACAATGAGAAGCACCATCGCTGCCAGATTTTCTACCCAGTAAACCACTGATGAAATTGCTCCCTGGCCAGGCAAAGGACCAAATAATCCGTAGAAAAGCGACCTGGGCAAGTTTTTGATGATCCCCCACCAATCAGGAGAGATGTCAAATGAGATAGTGTTTACGTTTCCTGATGAGGCGATGATAGATTGATAATTCTGGTAGATACTTTGTGGGAAGTGATCGAATTGCAGGTTGTAATCGATAAAGCTCACTCCGAAAATCAGTCCGGTGATCACCATCAGGTATATCAGGCATTTTAAACTGCCCATACTCACATACCGGTTGATCATATTTCGGATTAAGAACAGACCGATAAAAAACAGGATGGCTCCGCCCAGGTAAAATCTGAGCTTCAAAAGAATGATGAGTGTGATTGCATAAAAAACATGCTCAGCAAGTGAGACGGAGGTTTTGAGATAAAACCGAATCAAAAAGGTGCAGAGATAAAAAAAACACGCATTTGCAATAGCGTCCTTCAGCACACCCGAAGACCAGAAAATGACAGAAGGGATAAACATAAACCCTATCAAAGCCACCCATTTCAGCTTTTCATCTGTCAGTGCCAATGTTCTCGCCAGTGACCAGCTGCCTAAAAAGCTGATAATGGACAGATATATGGAGGAAACCCAATAATTGCCTCCGGTGATGAGCAGGAAGAAGCTCAGTATCCGGGAGAAAAACTCTGACCTGTATTCTCCCTTATACTCGGGAAACTCATTCGTCATTAATCGATTGAAGTAGTCTATGTAGGATTGGTTTCCGAGTGTTGACATTTCCATGGCTTGCTGAAAATAGGAGAGGGTGTCTCCTGATGTTAGATAAATGACATAAATCATGCCCAATAACAAGCCGGAGGATACTTTGAGCCCTAGTGTGATCCAGTACCAGACCCTTCCATATGGCTGGGTGAATCGGGAGATCCACCAGCAGATCAATATGATGAAAACGATATTTAATGTAATGATCATGGCCTGCTATGCAATATAGCAATCCCTATATTACAGTTGAGGCATCTTTTTTTGATACAGTAATTTTTGTAACGTTGGATCAGCGCCTGGCTATCGGCAGCATTATTGATGGATAAGCCTAGAGCTGACCATTCCCTGGTGATCTTGTTTTCTTCTGGGGCAATGGCATTGAGGAATTGGACAGCCCGGTCCATATATTGCTGATCGTCAATGTATCTGCTATATGCCGCCAGGAGTGGAGCAACCACATTGATGATCAATATGTCAATGGATGCCTGGCCCAGATTGTTGATTCGCTTCTGCAATTTCATTCCGAAATCGTAGTGGTTTTTCCAATATGCAGGCAGCTCCGATTTAAACAGCTTATTGACTTCTTTGATATCAGAGGTGTGGATAAGCGAAGAGAAGAAGCCTTGTTTTTTTAGGTATACAGTTAAGAGTTCGGCCATTCTCACCGTAGGAAAGTTGGCGGGTCTGAGCCGGGAAAATTTCCAGTGATGACGCTCCATCATGGGGCTGAGCTGATGTTTATTTTTGAGGTGAAGATATTCGCCCTTCAGCTCTTCTGCATAAGCATCAGGAGGATCATCCAGAAATCCCGCCTGACCAAATGCGAGTGCAAAACATTTATCCGGCTGATCAGAATATCGATTCAGCAATGAAAAGTCTATGGTCCTGGCCCAGGCTTCAAAAGCTGAATTATTGACTGAAAATCCGAAATTTTCAGCCAGAATCCTGAAAGTAACTTTTTCCCAGTCTCCACCACAGGATTTAGCCAGACCCAGGATTTTATCTGACTTTTGGGAGAGTCGTTCTACCAGTGCCTGATCAAGCATGTTGGTGATGGTCAATGGATCGATCCTGTGAAGGAATGAAGCACATTTGATGTTTACCGGCTGATTGATATATTTTCTATAGTCAGCTTCGAGCGACCCATTCTGATAGTCAGCCATCTGAAAGGTGGGGATAATGGTGCCATCGGGAAGTTGGATATCTTTATCTGCCACCCACACCACGTGCAGGATCACCCCGTGATATTTTTTATCTGATTGATGGTTGTGATGGATCCAGTCAGAAGCACGGTGATGGATCTCCACTGCTCCGGCCCATTCGATGTTATCAATGCGGATTTTAGCTTCCAGAAAATCAGGACCGGCATTTTGGTTTGAATACCCCGGATAGAATACCTGAAGTTCTGACCCATTGGTCAGTCGGAAGGGTTTGTGGTCAAACTTTTGAAATTTCCACAGGTAGTGGAGGAAGTACTCATCCATATCGGATAACTGATTTTGTTATCCAATATAACAAATAACGTCAGAAAAATTTGCTCAACTGGGCTTCCATTTGCAGTTGAATGGATTGGGCTTCTTTACCGGCGACATCAGCAAAGTCTTTTTCCGGTGATGCGTAGATGATTCCCCGGGAGGAGTTGACAAGCAAACCACATTGCTTGTTCATCCCATATTTGCAGACCTGCTCCAGATCGCCGCCCTGGGCTCCGACACCCGGGATCAGCAGGAAGTGGTCCGGAACGATGGTGCGAACTGTGACCAGTGATTCTACACGCGTGGCACCCACTACAAACATCATGTTGTCCGGAGTGCCCCACTGAGCGCTCTTTTTCAATACAACCTCATACAGTTTCTCACCCTGACCTTGTGTGATCAGGTCCTGAAAATCAAAATGACCCGGATTGGAAGTGGCAGCGAGTACAATGGCCCATTTGCCTTCGTGCTGTAGAAAAGGTTTTACAGAATCCTCACCCATATAGGGCGACACCGTCACAGAATCAAAAGGCATCTCTTCAAAAAAGCAGCGGGCATACATGTTGGACGTATTCCCAATGTCAGCTCTTTTGGCATCTGCGATGGTGAAGCAGTCCTCCGGGATGTATTCGATCGTCTTTTGAAGAGATTCCCATCCTTTCACGCCATGGGCCTCATAAAAGGCCACGTTTGGCTTGTAGGCCACCGCATATGCATAAGTGGCATCAATGATCTGCTTATTGAATTCGAAAATTGGATCTTCCAGCTTTTGTAAGTGTGCGGGGATACGCCTGATATCGGTGTCAAGGCCGACAGACAGAAATGATTTTTTCTTTTTGATTAAAGAGAATAGATCTTGACGGTTCATTCAAAGTGAAATTGAACCGCCAAGTTAATCATTAATAAAGTTAAAGGAAGGCAAAGTGCCCCGATACTATCGGAAGTCGATCACTTCCACGTTCGGGTTTTTGCTGGTGTTGAAAGTGAATTTGCTGTTAGGCACATTGTTTAGTTTCTGAAACTTCTCAATGGAATAGACATACTGATTCCCTTTCCGTTCAAACACTGTAAACTTTTTCAGTTCATCTTGGCTGTTGATCACCATACGAATCTTGTAGTAGGACTTGTCTCTGCTTTCGGGATCAAGATCAATGATCCTGGCACCATCTTCCGTATAACCCATCAGGATATATTTAAATCCGTTCTGATAGATGTCGAAAATATTGTTGAGAGAAATTTCCTGCTCATTAGGGTCATAGGGTGTGACAGTCACTTCCTTGATGTCCTTGTTATAGTTCCACAAATCCTCACCATTGTTGAATACTTCCTGGTCAGCGATTTTCAGATAATACATGTTACCTTTTACGGTGATCTCGCCTTTTAATTTTTCACTTAGCCCCACGCTCTCATTGATCATTTCCTGAGTAAACTCTGCCGAGAATGCTTCCATACCTTTGTATTTTGCACTCATGGCATTTAAGATATCCAAAGCCTCAGGATCATACTGTGCGTAAGCACCAAGGTTGATCATTAATACTGCGGCTAATAACACAATGCGTTTCATTTCTCTTCTATTTTTAGTACTTGTTGTCTATCTCTGACAATAATTGTTCCAAAGAATATTCGTCTTTGATTAAAACTTCTCTTGCCTTACTTCCTTCAAAGGGGCCTACGATACCAGCAGCTTCCAATTGATCAATTAATCGGCCAGCTCTATTGTAGCCCAATTTAAGCTTTCTTTGAATAAGTGAGGTGCTTCCCTGCTGATGGAGGACAATTAATTTTGCAGCATCCTCAAATAATGAGTCTCTGTCTGCCAAGTCCACAGCTCCTACTTCTCCTTCGTCATCACCTACAAACTCAGGGAGTATATAGGCGGAATCATATCCTCTTTGGTCCCCAACGAACTCACAAACTCTGTCCACTTCAGGGGTGTCTACGAAAGCACACTGGAGCCTGATGATCTCAGAACCCATGCTTAGCAGCATATCTCCCATGCCTATCAATTGATCAGCGCCGCCTGCATCGAGGATGGTCCTTGAGTCAACTTTTGAAGTTACTCTAAATGAAAGCCGAGCTGGGAAGTTGGCTTTGATGATACCCGTGATTACGTTCACGGATGGCCTTTGTGTAGCCACGATCAGGTGAATACCAATGGCCCGGGCCAGCTGAGCGAGCCTGGCGATTGGTGTTTCAATTTCTTTACCAGCTGTCATCATTAGGTCGGCCAGCTCATCGATGATCAGTACGATGTAGGGAAGGTAGCGATGTCCCTTTTGCGGATTAAGTCGTCGTGAAATAAATTTCTTGTTGTACTCTTTCAGGTTACGACAGCCAGCCTCTTTGAGCAGGTTATACCGTGTATCCATCTCGATACACAAAGAGTTAAGCGTATGAACTACTTTCTGTGTATCAGTGATGATAGCTTCTTCGCTATCAGGAAGCTTAGCCAGGAAGTGGTTTTCAATTTTGTTGAACAGCGTAAGCTCCACCTTTTTAGGATCCACCATCACAAATTTAAGCTGTGATGGGTGCTTCTTATAGATCAGTGAAGCGATGATCATGTTAAGACCTACTGACTTACCCTGCCCTGTAGCACCTGCCATGAGCAGGTGAGGCATCTTGGCCAGATCAGTCACATAGACTTCATTGGAAATGGTCTTACCCAGTACGATCGGTAATTCCTTATCGCTCTTCATGAACTTCTCCGTGGTGATGACTGACTTGATATCTACCATTTCCCGGTTTTTGTTTGGCACCTCAATACCGATGGTACCTCTTCCAGGGATCGGTGCAATGATCCTGATCCCCAATGCAGCCAGGCTCAATGCGATATCATCTTCCAGGTTTTTGATTTTTGAGATCTTTACTCCCGCTTCTGGCACAATCTCATAAAGCGTCACGGTCGGACCGATGGTCGCTTTGATACTGGAGATACCAATCTTGAAGTTGACCAGTGTACGGACGATCTTGTCTTTGTTTTGCTCCAGCTCATCTTTGGTAACCTGGATATCTTTCTTTGGATAGTCAATCAGCAGGTCGGGAGTCGGATATTTATATTTAGGCAGATCCAAGGTAGGGTCATAATTTTCACTGGTAGTTACCCGAACCTCTTCGTCTTTCTTTGCTTCCACTACCAGGTCCATCTCTTCCTCTTCAGGTTCTTCAGGCTCTTTCGGCTCCTCCGGCGCTGGCTTTTCCACTGCCAACTCCAATTCTTCTTTAGGCTCCGGCACTTTTTTCAGGTCTTCCTTAGATACTTTCCATTCTTCTGTAAGGTTTTCCTCTTCCGGCTCTTCCTTGTTTTCTTCGGCCTCTACTTCTTCTTTGATCTGGGTGAGCAAAGATTCAAGGCTGGAATTTTCTGAGCCAGGTTTAAATGAAAAGTTCTTTAGTTTTTCTCGGCTGCTATGCAAAAAATTATTGACTGTTTCCAGCTGGGTGATATTGAAGAAATACATGTTGAAAACGATGAACATGAATACCAGGAACAGGACAGTTCCCCAACCCATCAGACTTTCGATGATGATGGCCATTTCAAATCCAACACCCCCGCTGAGAAAGCCAAGCTCCGAAACATCATCAGAGTTTAACAGAAAATATCCAATGGAGATACTTACCCACAGAAGGTAAAACAGGGTGAATGAAAAGGTTTTTATCAATGAAACGATCCTTGTTTTCCAGATGATCCGGTGACCAACAAGAAAAAGCAGGGGTGGTATAAGTAATGACATGATGCCCCACCACCTGAAAATGAAATAGTGGGCCGTGAACGCTCCAATGAGTCCAAACCAGTTTTTCACCTGTTGTCCGGACTCCTTGATTCCCGTCTCAGTCATGGCTTCCACCACACTTTGATCTGCTTTGCCGGCAGTGAGGTAAGAGATGAAAGACACAGCCAGGAAAATAGAAGCCAGCAACAAAAATAAACCTATGGCGAGGTGGAACTTTCTGTCATTGAATAGCGAGATACTAAAGCTAAATGATTTGGGTTCTTTTGTTTTCTGCCTCTTATAGGTGTTTTGTGCCATGCTGTATGATAAACGACAAAAGTAATGGAGATTTTATGCCCCATCAAGATTTTTCAGGATTGCCCGATTAATGTTTCGGATGAGTGCCGGTCCTCCATAGATCAGTCCGGTATAGACCTGAACCAGGCTGGCTCCGGCCTTCAACTTTGCGATGGCTCTTTCCGGTGAGTTTATGCCACCAACGGCGATGATCACAAGGTTTTTGTTCCCATTTTTCAGGTACTTAATGATCTCAGTGGACCGGTCGAATAATGGAGCACCACTGAGCCCTCCTGCTCCGATTTTGTCTATTTTTTCTTTTTTGGTTCTCAACCCTGAACGGTCGATGGTGGTATTGGTTGCAATGATCCCATCAATTTTGGTCTCTTTCGTGATTTCCAGAATATCATCCAGCTGAGAATCTGTCAGGTCAGGAGCTATCTTCAGTAAGATAGGTTTTGGAGCAGGCTTTGTCTCGTTTAAAGTCTTTAGTGATTGCAGTAATTTCTGCAAAGGCTCCTTTTCCTGTAGCTCACGAAGACCAGGAGTATTGGGGCTGCTGACATTCACTACAAAATAATCCACGTGGGGATATAACGTATCAAAACATTTCCGATAGTCGTCCTGAGCCTGCTCGTTTGGGGTGACCTTATTTTTTCCAATGTTGCCACCGATGATGACGTCTTTTGATTTTTTTCGTAGGTTTTGTACAACACTTTCCATCCCTTCGTTGTTGAATCCCATCCGGTTGATCAGTGCCTGATCTTCTTTGAGTCGGAAAAGTCTGGGTTTCGGGTTACCGGGTTGGGGGAGGGGTGTCACTGTCCCGATCTCGATAAAACCAAAACCCATGGCCGAGAATTCGTTAGTAAAGGCCCCGTTTTTGTCAAAACCAGCTGCCAGCCCTACGGGATTGGGAAAGGTAAGGCCAAAGACTGTTCGTTGTAGCCGGGGGTCTTTTATCCTGTATAATCCGGAAAAAATAGATTTCACCATGGGTATCTTGAAAAGAAACCTGAGCAGGTTGGTGGTAAAATGGTGGGCTGTCTCAGCGGGAAGAAGAAAGAGAAATTTTCGGACCAATGTATACATTGCTGCAAAAATAGCTGTCCCCCGGGAATAGAAAGGTTTTACAGGTGATAAATGACCTTCAGCCCGAATCTATTTTAGCATTTCCTCGAAACGACCCGTCCCGAATTTGATGTCATCTTCTCCAATCTGATCGAAGGGATTTTCGAGGTGATTCTGGATGTTGTCGAGGCTGACGAGGATGAAGCTGAAGATCACTGGCATTACATAGGCGAGACCGAAAGTATATTCCTGGGCTGCATAGACAAAATAGGGTCCGTAGGATACCGGAAAACTGTAAATGGAAATCTTGCTATAAGCTCTTAGGGTGACCGGGGTTCTGTATTTCAATACCACCTTCATGTCTTCAACGGCTCCACCTATTCTGGTTAGGTACTGACTGATCCTGGACATCTCAGTGCCATGTACACCAAAATCCCTGAGCTTCTGAGCAAAAGAAGAAAGATCAGAAAGGTGTTCAGCCAGTATTATTTCGTTTTCGTGAATGTCCTTCTCGTCTGTACTTGTGAATAATACCCTGAGCTGATCAAAACAGGCAACGATTCTTTGTTTGGTTTCTATTTGGAAATCAGGTTGTGCCGGGTTGAGCCAGTCACGGGAGGCATGGTAGAGGGCCGTCATGTGATTGATGAAATCTCCAAGATTGGTGAGAGCCGTTTCTCTTCGGGTATAGGCACTGTTGATGGAAAACACAATGGGAAATACGATGGCCACACCGACAATTGTCAGTGGAAAGTTGGCTGCAATCCCATAATGCTCACAAATGATGGTTGATGCCAGTGCCAGAAAAGTAACAATAAAGGTGTTGTAGTTGATGATAAGAGACAGACTACGTAACAATTTCATAGGCTAAATGGGATGGGTATTCTACAATTTAATCCAGTTTTTAATAATAGAGAAATAGTCAATTGATGAAAACTCAATAAAAACCAGGAAATTTGGTCTGATTTGTAGTCATTTTGAATTTTTTGTCAACCTTGATTAGTGGTTTTCAGTAAAAGCAATAGATCAATGTCAATCATTTGTGAATTCTAAGGTAATCCTGCTATGAAATGTATTTTTAATGGACAGCTCCGGGATCAGGAAGAAGTAAGCTTTCCCATAGACGATATCGCTTTGCTGAGAGGGTATGGCATCTTTGATTTTTTTCGACTATCAGACGGTGTCCCCTTGTTTATAGAGGATCATCTGGATCGTTTTTATAAAGGAGCTGAATTGGCCAGGCTCACATCACCAGTTTCCCGGGATGAACTTAAAAGGCTCCTTTTCGAGATGTTTGAACAAAACAGGATGGAAGTCTCAGGTATCAGGATCGTCCTGACAGGCGGGAATGGAAACGGAGCGTATGCCGTAGGTAAATCCAATCTCATTGTTACCCAGGAGCCCATTTCGTTTCCCACTGATGAAATGTTTGCTCATGGGGTAAAACTGATCACACATGAATACCTGAGGGACCTGCCTGAGGTAAAAACCATCAACTACATGACCGGGATCTGGTTGCAACAACAAATTAAGGAGAGTGGTGCCTTTGATGTGTTATATATCCACAAAGGAGAGGTGCATGAGCTGACCCGAAGCAATATCTTCATTGTAAATAATGAAGGTGAATTGATCACTCCAAAAGAAAAAGTATTGCATGGTGTGACAAGGAAGAGACTGATCAATGCCATTGGCAACGTGCAGCAACGAAACATTTCGGTAGGTGAATTGGCCAATGCCAGGGAAGTATTTATCACCGGGACGACCAAAAAGGTGTTGCCCATTCATACGATCGATCAATGGACTTATCAGTCAGCGGTAGAAGGCTCCAAAACCAGTGAAGTGATGAAGGTACTGGCACAGTTAGAGTCTGAGTATGTCCATAAGCTGGTGGTGGGTAAGTAATTCGACTTCAATAGTATGATGGAATTACTGTTTGAGGTTTTGTTGTAGCTCAACCAACAATTCTTCGGTTTTGGCTCTTGATTTGGTGCTGACAATGATCGGTTTTTCACTGGTCTCAATGTAAATAAACGGTCCGGTCATTGATTCAATGAAGAGTTTACATTGACCAAATTCTTCCAGGTTGAAATTTCCTCGCTTGTTCTCACCAAGGCTAAATCCATTGGTTTTCATTTTAATAGTAGGGAGCTCCTCTAGCAACTTGACGGAACTAACTTTAGTTTCTAAGCCGTACATCCCGGAGATATTCAATTGATTACCAGTCACTTCAAATTGAGGGGAGCGGGAACCTGTGAAAATCAAGACGGTGACCAATACAGCACTTACCGATATAACTACCACACCAATGATCATTCCCGTTTTACTCATTCTCTGATTTACCTTTTTCATGTACCTCTGCGAACCGATCACCATATAGAGGGTGCCCGGAAGAATGGTGCCACCTATGATGAAAAGAGGGCTGATAGAAAGCTCTAAGAAGATTGACAGCCGTGTAATAATAATCATAAGCAACCCAATCACGACCATTGAATTGCGCATATGAGATGAAAGGCCGTCCACATCTACTTTGGCCTTTTCGTCTGCCGGCATGGTATTGTATCCGGCGATCAGGATAGGAAATTTCTTAACCAGAAATCCCATCAGGATCAGAAATAATCCAACAAATTCATGAATAAGCATTGGTTTAAATTACAAATAACTAATCATAAATGCAATTCAATTAAAGTAGTTGAAACTGTTACTCCCAAATAATCTTTCTGATAGGCAGCACATCAATAGCTATATCTCCTGTTAACTCAAGTGCTTCGGTAAGCATGGGAGTTTCGGCCGTCCAGCGATCAAAGAAGACCTGTACTTTTTCGTTGTCGCCATCTCCTTCAAGGATGAGCATTTCCGCTGCCAGCTTTTTCACACCTTCGTCAAAGTTACCAAAGTCTATAGACCATTTTTTGGTGGTTTCATTATACAGTATGCCGCCGTTTTCAAGCAGATAACTCAACGAGATGGCGGCAGCTTTGCCATGTGCTTCATCCAGACCAAAACGGATGCTTCGGAATAGACTTCCCAGGAAGGAAACGTAAAATTCTTTGGCTTTTTCCGGATCTTCCACACCCTGTTCCATCAGGTATCTAAGGGAATATAATCCAGTAATATCAGCCTTGGCTTCCTCCAGTGGACTGTAGTTTGGTCCGATGGCAGCATTGACAGCTGTTCCTTTTTTGTCACCCACCTTTACTTCTCTCGGTCCAATAGCATGACAGATCTCATGCATCAGCACAAACTTGAAAAAACCCTCCTCGGAGAGATACTGAAGCTGTGATTCGTCGATCAAAACCTCACTGACTGGCTTGATGATGGCGTTGAAACGTGCATCAAACATGTTTTTCCAGAAAGTCTTTTTGGTCCCTTTCGTTTTATGAACTTCCGGGTCGTTCGGGAGGTTGGTGGCTACGGCCTGATAGCCGATACGTCCTTCTCCCTTGCGGATGATATCCTGAACAACCGTGAAATTGGCAGTCAGCCCACCCACAACAGATTTGTATTCATCCGGAATAGGCAGGTTTTCTTCCATCCTTTGGAGGTAGCTCTTGTAAACTTCCAGGTCGGCACTGGCTTCCTGATCGATGATCTCGACATAGGCCTCGTATTTGGCTTTGATGCCTTTGACGTGATCGGAGTAGGTTTCAAAAGGACCGAACACGATATCGAACTTGCTGTCTTCCATTTCGATCCAGGCGACATCGGCTTCATAATAATCATCAGTGATCAAAGCTTCTGCTTTGAGTTTGAGGAAACGAGCAAAAGACTCATTTTCAGCCAGTTCCGCGACTTCGTTGAGTAATTTCACAATGGGGTCTATATATTCCTTGTACTCCTCGTAGTACCGTACAGCTTTGTATCCTCCCTGTCCGTCTTCGCGGATTACAGTGTAGGGATACATAAATTCTGCTTTCTCTTCTTCTGATAACGTCTCCATGTAAGCATCAAATTGCTCAGTAGTCATCCCGTGAGGATAGACTTCTTCGCCACCATAGTATTCCTCCGTTCCAATGAAAGGTTCATACTCATTCAATAGCTCGAAAGGTCCGCCATTACGTTGGACCAGGGTCAGCAGGTCCTGCGCATAGGGATCATCAATTTGAGAAAGGCTGTCAATCAGTTTCAATCCATATTTCGAAGTCTGTAACCAATAGGCTGTATCCAGGTATTCTGCTGCCGTCACCAGTTTTTTCAGGATTTGCTTGTCGGTTTCATTATAGTTTCGTGCATCAAAGGTCATCTCATACGGCTGGTATTGTTTGAGATATGCTTTGATTTCTTCGTGGGATTTGGCAGTACTGGTTACTTCTTCAGTACTTGTTTGGCAGGATATGAGGACGAAAACTAAAATGACTATAAGTATTCTATTCATGCTGAAATCTATCTTATTTGTTTGCGAAGATATTCAAACCACCACCTAATACCAGGGTCTTTTGATGTTCCCTGGCCATCAAGATCGTATCTGATGGGGTAGCCATCCAGGACCCCCTGCATCCATGGATTGGAATGAAAGTGGACATAAAGTCCGGGTCGCTTTACTGCTTCATCGATTTCCTGGAGATGGATTTTCTTTCCGGCTTCGGTATAAACACCTGGCGGAACAAATTGACCAGTCCATCCTCCAAATAGCTCCACATTGATAATCGGCTTGTCAACTACTCCCTGAGCCCTGAAATAATCGTAATGCCATCCGCTGTGCTGGTTTTTCTCAATGTCTCCACTGAAAGTATCGAATAGCAGAGCGTCTACATGAGGAGACTTTCCAATGATTACGTTCAGGCTGTCATGATAGCCACCTGCGCCCACAATCCGGTCTTTATCAACCTCTTTGACTACCTGGCAGAGAGAGATAATGTTTTGAGGATCATTGAAATCGAACCCTTTGAACTCCTTGTAATAAGATGAATTTTGCTCGTTGGCAATGTTGATGACCACGTTGTTGTATGGCTTCAGTTTTTTCGTGACGGTCCTCACGGCCTGATAGACATCTGCTTCTGTCAGGATAGAAAGTTCCTTGTCATAAGCCATCGTTCTTTGGTAGAATATACCCACGATAACCACCATATTCAGATCTTTACAGGCCTTTATGATTCTGGTCAACCTTTCCAGGTGATCATTTTCGAGCTTTTTTCCACCTTTTCTGAAGGGGTCCTCATACCCACCACTCGATCCCTGCACAAAAACGCTGATGGCGTTGATCCCGAATGATTTGTATATCCTCAGGTTTTTTATGAGGTCATAGGTATTGGCTTCATTTTGGGAGGCACTGGCCACCCTGACACCCCAAAAAGGGAGTTCCTGATCACGCCAATAAAAAAACTCTCCCCGTATGGTCAGTTTTTGCGCATCAAGTGGATTGGTGACTAAAATCAATAAGAGGATTACAAAGACTTTATACATTTCAATTCCTTTATATGGTGGATGACCCACTCATGGAATACAATTTAATTAAACAATCTGATCTGCATTATTTTAACCATTAAGACATTTAGGGAATTAAGGTGTCTCAATAGTCCGGAAACAATTAAATGTCTGAAATCAGTCTATAGTATTACCTATTAACTCATTAACTTCCTCTTTTAGCTTTGGAAGATGAGTTGTAATAATTGACCAGATATTTTCATCTGAGATATTGTCGTAAGCATGAATGACCTGGTTTCTTAATCCAATAATCGACCGTGCATTGGTTATTTTGTCAACTATACCACTGTCCTCCTTTGATATTCTGCTTACGGCTTCACCAATAATTTCCAGGTTCCGTTCAATGGCTCTTTTAAGCATTATATTGCGTGTATACTCGGAGAAATCTCTCTGTTTTCCATCAAAGTAACCATCAATTTCCTCAATCGCTAGTTTTATATCGAAGAGCCACTTAAGGATTTTTTCATCCATAAAGTAGTTCCTTATTTCTGTTGATGGATCTAATTAGAATCGGGTTTTTTAATGTTTGTTCTTCAACAAGATCTATCTCTCGATTCAACAGTTTTTTAAGCTCTTCCTTAAAGTTGATGTAGTTCTCAAAGTAAGCAGATAATTCTATTGGTTTAAATTTTACCAGAAAATCCAAATCACTGTTTTCCGAAAAACCAGCATTTAGAACGGAGCCAAAAAGATATATCCTTTCAACATGGTGTTTTTTGCAAAGGGCTTTTATACTTTCAAGATGCTCCTCTATTAACCTCATATATCAAATTTACTCAAAAAAACATTTTCATTTTCTAATGGAATTCATTCCTAATCCTGTTGAATTATATTTTCAATCTATAGTATTCCGAGTATAATCGTTGCATCAACATATCAAATCCCTCAATGCCCTCAATCCCTCAATGGTTCAAAGAAATAATCTATATCCGGTAGTAATGTTAAAGCCATTAAGATATTTAGGAAATTAAGGGATTCATAAAAACTTTAAATCCCCTCAATGCCCTTAATTCCTTGATGGTAAAATAATAATGTTACCTATCTCTTGAAGTACTTGTAATTCGCTGGTATCTGCTTGCCAGTTGTAGTCATGGTCGTGGTCACATCCCAACTGGATCGTTGCCAGTAGTAGATCACACCTGTTTCCGTTCCTACCACCAGGTCTGGGATACCATCCTTATTGAAGTCAGATGCCACTGGACCATCTGTGTGTCCCATCAGTGTGACTGACAAGATGCGACCCATATATTGCAGGACCATCTTGCCGTCTTTCATACCCAGGTTTTTCATCCAATCTACGGCTGGCTTAGAGGAGACAATCAGATCCTCCAGTCCGTCTCCGTCCCAATCGTGAAAATCGATCTTGAGCCGTCCACTGCTTTTTCCGGTTCGTTGGTTGAGGAGGATGGGCTCACCATCGGGGAATACAAAATTCCTTTGTGGATGTCCCAGAATTAGCTCACCGTCTTTTCGCTTTCTTAGATAGACGGCCAGATACCCTTCATGGTCCAGCATAACGAGGTCGTTTAAACCATCGTCGTTAAAATCCATGATGAAAGGGGAGGTTCTCCAGGGAGCGAGTAATTCGTTACCTTTTGTCACCCCAGGAACCCAGGCTGGCTTGAGTGGCTCTCCTTCCCAGTCTACCAACATAGGCTGAGGCTGGGCTAGCTTCGGAGCAGTTCTCGTACCTATGTTTTTAATGAAGACGATGTTGCCATTGTGCTCATTGGCCAGGATGTCGGGCAGGTCATCTTCATCCCAGTAGCCCACATCGATGGTGGAGTACCCCCAAATGGGTTGCTCTGTATTGGGTAAAGCCTCATTCTTGATCAGACGCAGGGGTGTGCCATTCACTTCTAGTAGTTGCGGTGCGTCCCAGCGGGGTGCTTTACCCCCTAAATTTTTGATAAATCCAATGTGGCCAACGCCATTACCGGCAATGAGGTCATCGAGCCCATCGCCGTCCCAATCGAAAACACGCGGAACTACCAGCGCACCAAAGTCCACATAAGCGGCTTCCTGTTGAAGGAACACCGGTGGTGCAAACTGTGGGAGACCATCCACCTTTTTTCCCGTGTTTTTCATATAAGAGATCTTGCCATCTTCATCACCACCGAGGATGTCAACATGTCCGTCCTTGTTCCAGTCGATAGCTGTCAGGTGCATGGTAGCCCTGGATTCAAACTGGATGGGCAGCTTTTCGACGGTAAGCACACGACCTTTTTTGAATTTGAATGAAGTTGGACTCCCGATATTCTCAAAGTAGACCAGGTAATCATCCTGCCATTCCATATCAAATTTTTCGTCTGTAGTGCCAATGCTCAGGAAGTCGATGTCACCGTCTCCATCGTAGTCGGCAAACATGGGCTTAAGTGATAGCCGATTGGCCAGGGGGGTGCCGTCGGTTGTTTTCAGCACCTGTGGGTGGGTGTATTTCGGTTCCTCATCAGTGCCAGTATTTTTCATAAACAGCACGTAGCTGGATTTTCCATCCACGACCAGATCCAGTTTTTTGGCTGCCTCCGCCAACTTACCCCTATAGGTCCTAAACCCGTCTCTGGTAGCTACACACATCAGGTCATGCGCTCCATCGCCATCCAGATCGACCAGTTTCCACTCAGTTTTGGAGTTGTGCAGGTAGTCATATCCTTCCAGCGGCAATTCCACTTCATTTTCGTCCCAGAATACATTTTGCGGTACGTTCTTGTAGATCAGGAGCTTCTCCCGCACCCTGTCCGGGGTCAGCACATGGACGGAGTTGCCCACATAAGAGGTCTGAAACCGTGAGCCGTCGTCCCCAAGCCGTCTGCGCTCGAAAGAGACTTTCATGCCCCGTCGGAAGATGGGCATCTCCACATTCCCGGAAATATTTTCAAAGTAGAAGATCCCGGATTCGGCATAGCTACCCGACTCTGAGATGAGCAGGTCATAATCGCCATCGCCATCGAAGTCCATGGGCATGGGGACGGCTTTGAAGCCCGCGTCCAGATCTACAATCAGACCGGGGTTGTTGTAGGCCAGTTTGTGTAGCTGACCATCGCCATACTGGTCGTAACAGCTTTCCTGGTTTGATGAGTCACAGGCTACAAATGAAACCAATGCGAAAAGGATCGTAATTTGGGTTTTTGAAACGTGCATAAATGGGGTATTTGGAAATAAAAATCCTAAAATATAAAAACGGGAGGAATGAGGAGGAAGTAATCAGGTTTTATGGGGTTGGAATTGCGTAGATCTCCTCGTTCAAATAAGCCTGGGATACTGGCAGTCCTCATGGATCTCTCCTGCAGATTATCCCATTCGTTCCAGATTACGATTTTTTCACTGAAAGTAAGAGACTACGAATTCTCTTCAAACCACTGCACGATCTTTGGCATATCCCTTTCAAAGCCACCGGGAATGTAGAAATTCAGAATGCCCGTTCTCTGATCAGTTTTGTTTTTGAAATCATGCATCGTCTTCGAGGGGACTCTGAGAAAGGTTCCTTTGTGAGCGTCTATCCATTGGTCGCCTACAAGAAAAGATGTGATGCCCTCTAGTACATAAAACACCTCATCATTGTCTTCATGCTGGTGGGGGCCGGGGCCGTCTGAGTGGGGTTCAATCCACCATTCGGAAACGCTGTATTTCTCGTTTGTTTCATTTTCATCCGCCTTGAAAATGGCCGTCATGGGACCGCAATGATAGATACGCCCTTGTCCTTTTGGGAGGATCAATGGCTCAGTATGGTCTTTTTCGTGCTTCATATCACCTCATTTATTGCTGATGGAGATTCCTTTGGTAGTAAATGAAATCCCTTGCTGCGCATGGTTGGAAATCATGACCCCTTCAAAGAGGGGTGCTACATCCGTACTTTCTGCCTGCCAGATAATGATGAAATTGGGTCCTGTTCCCCCGGTGATGTCGCCTTCCTCAATGACATACTCCATGGATTGCATGGGGCCCAGTTTCAGTGGAGTGTCCTGAAATTTTTTGGCCAACTCACCAAAAGAGTCGTAATACTCAACGCTTGTGATATAGATGTTGTGCTTGAAGCTGGTGTTCCGCAAGCTTGCTGTAGCGGTCAGATTAAACCGGGTGTCTTTGGTCTCATTGTAAATTTGTGAGTAGATGGGAATATAGGTTGTGTCTCTCATGGGTAACCCTTCAGGTACCACATTCACCTTCATCATGTCATACTTATCCTGAACTTTTTTCTTTCTTTCATGGCCTTGAAAATCAAAGTCACATGAGGGCAGTATCAATAGTGTAAGGATTACGTACAACAGGTTGCTCGTGATATTTTTCATTTTCAATTGGTTTGAAACAGGTTTAAATCAAAATTGGTAGATAAACCCCTTTCAAAGAACGTCAATTTTTTGATCAAAGTTTTATTTGGACGGGAAAGGAAAATACCGCATCTTATTCCGGTGATTTTACTGATAATTATTGCCAACCGAATGTAGGAAGGAAAATGTCCTGCATGATGGCAAAAGGCAATTTATCATCCTGGGTGTTGTAAGCACCCCCGGTGAATACAGCTATTATGTCAAGCCCGGGGATCACCATGATATACTGGCCGCCATTACCGGTAGCTGTTTTTGAGATGATTTTTTCTTCATCCAGCATAAAGGGGATGTTCCACCAAAAGTAACCATAGTCCATGCCAGTGATCTGTGTTTTAGGAGTGGTCGCTTCCTTCACCCAATCTACCGGGATGATCTGCTTTCCATCCCAGTTTCCATCATCAAGGACCAGCTGGCCAATTCTGGCCAGGTCTCGCGGAGTCATGTAAAGTCTTTTGCCAGAGTCAATGACGTTCTTGTCGGAGGTATGCCCCCATTCCACCCGGGTGATCCCCAGTTCGGCAAAGAGATATTTTTGGGCAAACTCCTGAATGGTCATTCCGGAGGCCTGACTGATGATTTCTGCGATCAGTATAGCACCCATAGAGCAGTAGTGGGAAACACTTCCCGGATCATTCATCATGGGGAGGTCCAGCGTATACTGGAGCCAGTCTTTTTTCTTATAGACCTTGTCCTCCTGCCCCTTTGAGGACTTATCCCAGTCGTTACAATCCAGCCCACTGGACATTGTGAGGAGGTGCTTAATGGTTATCTGATCTTTTCTTTGATCCGGATTTTTAGAGGGTGCCGGATGTTTGAGGTATTTACCAATGGGGTCATTGACGTCCTGTATAAAACCTTTGTCGATCGCAATTCCTATGAGTAACGCCCTAATGCTTTTGGTGGTGGATCGCAGGTCGTGAAGTTTGTTTACATCATGGTCGTTAAAATATTCCTCGATCAGGAGTTGGTTATTCTTGACCAGGAGAACGCTATGCACCTGATGATCCTCCTGTGCCAGTTTAGTAAATAGCTTATGGATCAGCAACGTATCATAACCAAGGGTTTTAAGATCCTGCGTGTACCATCCATCCTCAAGGTTTTGTGGACGGGTGTAGGAATAGGTATGCTGAGCATGAATAAGGGTGCTTAAAAATAAGAGCAGCAGTAGTAGGAGTGATCTATCCATGGATGGCTATATTATTCTTGCTAATATGGGAACACTGATCAGTTGGAGGCTGGGTTCGTATGGAAAAGCGGTTATTTAGAATGAGTAGCTGTTAAACGCAGTTTATGAGGACTGGTTTTGGGTATCCGTTCAATGAGTCCCCGGGCTTCCAGGTCTAGTTTCACGGTCACCACGTACCAGATCACTTTCCCATCAAAGGAACTGCTCAATTTCTCATCAGCCATGTCTGTCAATTCATCGAAAGTGATTTCTTCGTACTTTTTGAGCGTTTCCAGGATAAATTCTTTGATGGTTTCATACTTACTTCTGAGTATGTTGACACCATCTTTACCCTTCGGATGTTGGGTTAAAATTCGTTCTTCACTCATTTTTTATCATCTTGTTTTATGGGTATAGGTATAGGACCATAAAAATAAATAAATGGTTTAAAACGTTTAAAGTTAATCTGTCTATACAGAATCAGTGGCTTAGGAAACCGTATTCTGACTTAACTTTAGTAAACAACTGGATGATGATTTTTTGGACTTCTTTCATGTGTATATAGTTAATTTTTTATCGGACACATGGAATTCGCGATAAACTTTATTCATCCCTCGGTTGGAATAATTTAGGATGCCTAAAGTTTATACTCATGTCAAGTGTTTAAATTGTGGGTGTTTTTTTAAGAAAGTCTGAAATTCAGATTACTATTGGAGAATTCAACAGGAATACAAATGCGCAAATCGAGTTTGATTCGAAAGGTACTCATTGGGGTGTTATATTTTTTTCTGTTCCTTACCGTATGTGCCTTATCAGGCACTGTAATAAGAACGCTTAAGGGTAAGGTCGAACGAAACCAGGTAAATACCTCAGATACAAAATGGTTTGGCGAGAGCTATGGCTACGCACCACATCCGGCTGATTTTGATGGAGCGGTGATACAGGTTTATGGAGCTAGAACCCGTGGATTGAAAAAAGCATTGGCCATGCACACCTGGGTTGCGATCAAGAAGAAAGGAGCAAGCGAATACATGGTAGCCCAAATATTTGGATGGCGTCTGAGACGTAATGGTACAGCACTAAATTATGAGCCACGAGTTCCAGACAGGGCCTGGGCTGGGAATCCACCTTTGCTAATTACTGATTTAAGGGATGCGGAGGCTGAAAGGGTGATCCAAAAAGTTGAAAAAGCCATTCATGCATACCCATGGAAGGATGTCTATACGGTTTGGCCTGGTCCGAATAGCAATACTTTTGTTGCCTGGTTAGGCTTGCAAGTGCCTGAGCTCAAGCTTGACTTGCCATCTACAGCTGTTGGAAAGGATTGGCGACCAATTGCGGAAAGCTTTGGCCCTGCTGCCAGTGGTACAGGTTTTCAATTTTCCCTTTATGGTTTGTTGGGCATTACAGCAGCGTATGAAGAGGGAGTGGAGGTCAACTTATTGGGGATGAATATTGAATTAGACCTGTTTGATCTGAGTGTTGAACTTCCCGGAATTGGTAGACTTTGGTGAAAACATTCAGTAGCCATATACATTATTACCGCTTATTATGGGCTTTTAAGTTATTCATTGTAGAAGAATATCGCATATGAACCATTCTACCTTTTTGCGTTGCTAAGCACTAAGTATCCCGCAGCATAATCCAAAAGCTATGTTGCCCGGATTCGGAGCCTTATTTCTACAAAACTGATCCAATCTGTATTGGATTCAATCATTCCAATGAGAATATTAGGAAGTTTTTCCGAATGACATATTACTTTCTGGAATCAGGAGATTTCAATTACTGCAATTGCCATCAATCAAATCTTGATAAGATGGATTATACTGATTTCCACTTATCTGGTAATTAGTTTCTACCAAGCCATTCCCAATAAAATGTGATAATCCACAGAGATTTGATAGTATTTTATTATACCAGATCTTCAATTTTCCATCGAAACTAGTGATCCCTTCAAAACCATGAATTGATATCAATTTGTTATTGTTGGAAATTGTTAGTCCTTGGGTGACTGATTGCAGATTATTTAACCCAGCAATTTCTGTCAAACTGCTATTATTTTCTATGGTTAGTGACTGAATACTCTTGAGCCCGTTTAGACCACTTAAGTTTTCCAAGGCAGCATTACTTTTTATTTCAATTGACTTTATTCCCTCTGTATTAAAGGTTAAAACATTAATGTCTACCAAAGCATTATTATTTCTGATAAGCAAACTTCCTTGAATTCCATTGACAGATATGACATGTTCAAGACCATCCAAGTTTGTTAAAGCGTCATTTTCATTTATTTCAATTGTTTCTACAAGATTTAGGTTATCCAGGCCATCAATATTTGTTAACTGTGGACATTTTTCTATTGAAAACGTAGATCCTACTTTAACTAAATTTTTAAGTCCGGTAATGTCAGTAATCAGATCGTTTTTATAGATTGATAGATAGCCTCCAATCTCATTTAAACCACTTAAACCATCTATGTCCGGTAATTTATCATTGTAATCGATCCTGGCAAACAATCCAATTGATGATAGGTTTTTCAATGCATTGATATTGATAAGACTGGGGTTGAAACTAATATCCAGCCCTTGATTAATTGCGGTACAATTTTCCAGCCCTTCCAGGCTTTGTAAACCACTTAGGTCACTCAGTATTAATGATCCATTAAATTCCTTAATCTCCTTTAACCAGGTTAAGGATGTCATTTGAGAATGCCTAACTTCAATATTACCACCGATTTCGGAGACATTAGCAAGACCATCTGCATTGGATAAATTGGTAAGACCACTAATTAAGAATTCCCCGTTAATTTTAGTAAGGTTGGCTAATTTGTCTAAATTATTTACAGGCTCCCATTCGGGATGATTAGGATCATATGATATGGTTAAGTTTCCTGTTATTTCTGTATACATCTCATTTCCAAAATCATCTACCATATCCTGTGATAACAATTCTACATTTCCATCATATATCAACATGGGGAGATCCAGGGTGGTGAAGGATATTTCATTGCCGTAGGCAGTCCCCTCCTCATTGGAGGCATATGCTCTTGCATAATAAGTTGTGTTTTCCTCCAGGTCAATAAGTTGATTCGAGAACATGCCTTTTCCACTACCATTTTCAGTATGGCTGTCCTCTCGTGTGGGGTTGTTAATAGTTGCCCAGCAAACTCCTTTCTCTATAATGGAACTACCTCCATCATCTGTTATATTTCCCTCAATGGTTGCAGAATTTTCTGTGATATTTGCAGCTTCAGAAGTAACTACACTTGGAACCTGTATTTTTGGAAGGGATTCTTCACCATCTTTGTTACAACCTATAAATAGAAATAGGAGACAAAGCTTCCAAAAAGCTAGTGATTTTTTATGAGCCACTTTCGACTTGTTTGTGTTGATGATCTTTTTACTAGGTATCACTAATATAGTGATTTGTCACATAACTGCATTATATCACCCGGAGATTTAATAGATATGCAATGTTTTGAAGGTCCTTTGCGGAACTTTGGCGTCTTCGCAGTTAAAAAACGCTAAAATCCCCTAGCTAGCACACGTCTGTGACATGTGCGATGATCTGCAATGATGACATTTGTCCTATGTATGCATGCGAAACAATCGCTGGCAAGATATCTGGGAGAATTTTGAACAGTTAATCAGTGATTGATTCCAGGTTATGCCAGGAAACTGTCAGGTTCGCACTATGTGGATACCTAACCCACAAACCCCTCACACCGGGTAGCAGAAGCTATTCCTCTCAATAGGTCACCTTGAAGATAGATCCGCCGTGGTCGTCAGCTACATACAGTGCACCATCAGGCCCCTGGGCCAGACCACAAGGGCGATGTTGTAGCTCACCGTCGGGATTGGCAAGGTTGATCCCGGCAAAATTGTCCAGGAAGATCTCCCACTTTCCGGTAGGCTTACCGTTTTCAAATGGCACAAAAGCCACAAAGTATCCCTTATTCAGTGTTTTGTTCTGGCCATGGAAGGCGATGAACGCCCCATTCTTATATCGTTTAGGAAACATGTCACCGGTATAAAACAGGACGTCATTAGGCCCATAATGGGCTGGAAAAGCCATGATGGGATCAATGGCATCTTCACCTCCCGTTTTCTTACCATCACCACCGTACTCCGGAGAAACAATCCTGGCCTTCTGGATGTGGTCATAGTAGGTGTATGGCCAGCCGGCATTGTCGTTTTCCTTCAATTCATAGAATGTTTCAGCAGGTAGGTCATTGTCCTGTTGCTGTGTATAAAGGTCAGGGTAGTACAGGTGAAGCTTCCCCCGACCGTGGTCAGTGGCAAATAAGGAGTTGGTTTGGGAGTTCCAGTCTAGCCCTACAGGATTTTTTATTCCTGTCACGTACCTTGAACCGTCTGCATATGTTTGGTTAAGCTTGTCTGCACGGAATTTCCAGATACCTGCTGCAGAATCCAGGATCGTACAAGGATTCATTCCGGTCTTGTCTTCTGCATCCCTGCAGGGATCGTTCCATGATCCAACAGTTACGTAAATATTGCCATTGCCATCCATGGTGAAAGGTTTGGCATTGTCCCGCCCCATATCGATCAGTCCGCCTACGATCTGTTCCGGTGAATTGGTGTCGATGATCTCATGTTTGTCATTCATTTTGTAGCGATAGATGCCTGAATTAGAAGAAGCATACAGGTATCCGTCCTTAGCCAGCACCTCTGTTCCGGGAAGCTCTCCGAAATTCTCCTGACTATCAATCTTGCCATCCTTGTTGTTGTCTTTCAATGCCACGATCGCTTTCCCATCTTTCAGTGCTTTTCTGTTGGCATAGATGTCTCCATTCGGAGCAACAGTCAGGTGCCTCACGGCTCCTAGATCCTTACCGATTTCGAAAACAGAAAAACCATCCGGGGCTTTCAGGATCGTTTCATTGACGGTCTGTTTTACCGTTTCCTTGGTCTCGCTTGTGCATTGTATAAATAATGCAGCAGAAGCAAGTACGATAAGTAGAGAGAATATGGTTGAGGGGGTATATTTGATTTTCATAAATGGGTTTCTGAAGTTGGCAAAGCGCCAAATTTAAACTTTCGGATGAATTAATATGTGAAATTCATCAAAACATTAAAAGTTAATCATAGCCCCATAGGCCTGCCTGGCCGTTAGGCAGGGGCGACCTAAAAGGCCAAAATACAGGACGCTCCTACGGAGCTAATCTATAATCAACGGTAATTCTACAAACAGGTCGTCCCTAATGGGACTTCCGACATTCAACAAATCTTCCGCAGAATGCTTTCTGGTTGTTCAGATACAAGCCATTAGCTCCGCCTACAATCTTCAATCAGCAAATCCTCAGCTTGGCAAATGAAAGCAGCAGGGTCTTCTCACCTGTGGTCTCAAAGTTGACTTTGGCCTTGCGGTTGGAGCCCTGCTCATCGATCAATGTTACCTCACCAAAGCCAAACTTGGGATGCTCTACCTTCATGCCTACTTCCAGACCAGTTGTATCGCTGGGTTGAAAGTCTTCACTGACCTGATGGGTAGGGGCGGAGGCAAATTTTCGGTTAGCCTGATCTTTCTTCAGGTTGTTGACGAAATTCTTAGTCACATAGCTCTCTGCTGAGGAGAGGGGAGCCGTGGTGGAGAATTTCTTATTCACCTTGATAAAAGCAGGATCCACCTCTTCAATGAAGCGGCTCGGCTCACAGTTTTTCAACCTGCCAAAGCGGTAGCGGTTCAGCGCATAGCTGAAATGTAATTTTTTCTTCGCCCGGGTAATGGCCACATAAAATAGTCGACGTTCTTCCTCAAGGTCGGCCCGGCTGCTTAGCATCATCTGGGAGGGGAATAGCTCTTCTTCGAGTCCAACGATATAAACATAGTTAAACTCAAGTCCCTTGGCCATGTGAATGGTCATCAGGGTCACCGCTTCATCAGAGTCATTTTGGTTATCAGCATCTGTAAGCAGGGCGACCTCCTGCAGGAAAGCACTCAGGCTCTTGTCCTCGCGGTTCTGATCGTCGGTAAATTCTTTGATAGCATTGAGGAGTTCCTGCACGTTTTCGTACCGGCTCATACCCTCTACCGTTTTGTCTTCATAGAGCTCCTTTAGCAGTCCTGAGGTCTTGGCTACCTGGGTGGCTGTGTCGTATGCATCTTTTTTCTCGGAGGTAAGTCTGAAACTTTTGATTAAAGTGGCAAAGTTTTCCACCTGAGTACCTCCTTTACCTCCCACGTATTTGGATCCATGCTCCAAAATGTCCCATAAAGGTTTTTGCTCTTCCTCGGCTGCTACTACTAACTTCTCCACAGTGCCAGGGCCGATCCCTCTTTTGGGAAGGTTGATAATTCGACGCATAGCCTGTTCATCGTTCATGTTCACCACGAAACGCAGATAGCTGAGCAGGTCTTTGATCTCTTTCCTTTGGTAGAACGATACACCCCCAACAACCCGATAGCGGATATTCATCCTTCGGAGGGCCTCCTCCATGGAGCGGGACTGACTGTTGGTCCGGTAGAGGATCGCAAACTCATCGCTGGAGGCATGTTGTTGCATCTTGGTCTCAAAGATGCTACTCGCCACCAGCTTTCCTTCTTCGTTGTCACTGGTAGCCTTGATCAGGTCTATCAGTTCCCCATCTTCATTGTCGGTCCAGACGTTTTTCTTGATCTGGGCCGTGTTTTTATTGATGATAGAGTTGGCGGCATTGACAATGTTTTTGGAAGAACGATAGTTCTGCTCCAGCTTGATGACCTTCAGGTCCGGATAGTCCCGCTCGAAATTGAGGATGTTCTGAATGTCGGCACCCCTGAACCCATAGATACTTTGTGCATCGTCGCCTACTACCGCAATGTTTTGTTTTACTGCTGCCAGCTTACGCGCAATCAGGTACTGAGAGATGTTGGTATCCTGAAACTCATCGATCAATACATAATGGAACCTGTGCTGATATTTGTTGAGGGTGTCCGGATGCTCCTGAAAGAGCACATTGGTAAAGTACAGAAGATCATCGAAGTCCATGGCGTCCGCTGCAAAACACCTGTTGACATAGGTTTTGTAGATATTACCCATCTCCGGACGCATGTTGGCCCGGTCGTCTTCCTCGTAGATGGGATTGTTGAGATATTCCTGCCAGGAAACCAGTCGGTTTTTTGCTCCTGAGATCCGGTTGTAAACCACGTTGGCCTTATACAGCTTATCATCCAGGTTTTTTTCCTTTACAATCTGTTTGATCAGCGTCTTGGAATCGTCCGTATCATAGATGGTGAAGTTGCTGGGAAATCCGATCTTAGTGGCTTCGGCACGTAATATCCTGGAGAAGACAGAGTGAAAAGTGCCCATCCAAAGGTTACGGGCATCATCGCCCACAATGCTTTCGATCCGATGGCGCATTTCTTTGGCTGCTTTATTGGTAAACGTGAGGGCCATAATGTTGAATGGATCTACCTTATGATGCTGGATCAGGTGTGCGATCCTGTACGTGAGTACCCTGGTTTTTCCTGAGCCTGCGCCTGCTATGAGCATGCATGGGCCTTCTACATTGATTACACCTTCTAATTGAGCTGGGTTAAGTTCCTTCAGATATGCTTCCTGCGCGTCGTTCACCATCAGGCAAATCTAAAATAAACCAGCCGATTGACGGGACGGATTTCGAAACAAAACCTCGAAAAACATGAAATGCTCCTGTAGGATTGTGATGAAGATAAACGTAAATGGATTGCTGGAGTGGTAAATGATAAAAAAGGTCCAGGAGCAATTCCCGGACCTTTCTAACTAGCTAAATAAACCATCTAAACATATCCCTAATGATGCACTACAACGTGCCTTCGATGAGATCTGCGGATCTTTCTTTCCAACCTCGCATTTCTTCGGTGCAAACGCTTATGTCTGATATGTGCTTTTTTATGAGCGATCGCGTGATTGGTGGATTTAACCACAACCACACACTGATCAACTGTTTTGTGAATGGTGACTTTGTCTTTGGCTGTTGCCGAAAAAATAAAGAGCAACAACATATATACGGTGAATATTAATCTTTTCATGTGTGTATAGTTAATTTTTAATTGGACACATGGAATTCGCATGATTGATATTCTGCTTAGGTTGGTGTTTGCCTAATCATGCTCATTTCATGGCAGTAAATTTTAAGTTGTTTGGTGCTTAGACACCCTGCCAGGTAAAAGGTTTAAATGGTATTAGCTAAAAAAATGATAATACTTGTTGAGGATGATTATTGCAAGAAAAGCAAGGAAGGCAGAAACTTCGAAAATAAGAAAAATAAGATTCCAGTCTGATTTGTTTTTGCTCACCATGTATTGGTGTTATGTAATTGTTCTCACAATTTTAACCAAAAATGAAGAACAAATGGGGATTTTATCGCTATCCTCATTTTTTTTATCCACAAATTTATCACCTGTTTATCCACATTTAAGTGAGAGCTGAATTCATTTTACCATTGAAAATTCCTGGATTTTATCCAACAGGACTTCGGGGTCTTCTTCAATGATCAGCGTTTTTGCGATTTTTTTAGATAAAAACCCTTCTTCTATCATGTGATTGAAAAACGCCATGAACTTGTCGAAGTAATGATTGGGGTTGTAGATCGCACAGGCTTTCTGGTGGTAATCGAGCTGTAGCCACGTAAAGACTTCAATAAATTCTTCAAGCGTCCCAATTCCGCCGGGCATGGCGATGAAAGCATCAGACAGGTCTGCCATCATGGCTTTACGCTCGTGCATGTTTTTTACAATATGCAGTTTGGTGATCCCTGTGTGACCGAGCTCCCAACCCATGAGTTTTTCGGGGATCACACCCTGCACTTCGCCCTTGTTTTTTAGCATTTCCTCAGCCAGGACGCCCATGAGGCCTACTTTGCCGCCACCATATACCAGCCCGATATTTCTTTGGTGAAAATGTTGCATCAGGTTTCTGGCTTCCTCGACATAGATTGGGTTATTTCCACTGCTGGATCCACAAAAGACTGCGATGCGATTGATCATGCGTTGTTTATTTTTTTGCACATTCAAAACTATTCAGAATCAGGAATTGTATCCTTTATAAGGAATAATATTTATAAAATAACAACCAGGCTATGTGTGTCGTAATATCCATAGCTTTGTTAAAATAAATTAAGCTTAAAAACAGGTCCCAATAAGCAACAGGGACTCCAAAGACAATTAAAAGGAACATGAAATACTATGAATCCATAGTTGATACCATCGGAAACACCCCATTGGTTAAGCTAAATTCGGTCAATAAGGGCATTGCAGGCACCATTCTGGTGAAAGTGGAATATTTCAATCCCGGTAACTCTGTGAAAGACCGGATAGCACTGAAGATGATCGAAGATGCTGAGCAGAAAGGCGAGCTCAAGCCCGGGGGTACCATCATCGAAGGCACATCTGGCAATACAGGCATGGGGCTGGCACTGGTAGCTATTGCGAAAGGCTATCGATGCATTTTTACGCTCTCTGACAAGCAGTCACAGGAAAAGATCAATATCCTCAGGGCTGTGGGGGCAGAGGTGATCGTGTGCCCGACCAACGTACCACCGGACGATCCCAGGTCATATTATTCTGTCGCTAAAAAACTGAATCGGGAAATCCCGAATTCAATCTATCCGAATCAATATGATAATTTGTCGAACACAGAAGCTCATTATGAAACCACCGGACCAGAGATCTGGAGAGACACGGAGGGTAAAATCACCCATTATGTGGCAGGTATGGGGACCGGTGGTACCATCAGTGGAACATCCAGGTATTTAAAGGAGCAAAACAAAGATGTTGTCACTGTTGGGGTCGATACCTATGGATCTGTCTTCAAAAAGTACAAGGAAACGGGAGAGTTTGATACCAAAGAGATCTATCCGTACCTTACTGAGGGCATTGGGGAAGATATCTTACCTAAAAACGTCGATTTCAGCCTGGTGGATTACATTGTGAAGGTGACGGATAAGGATGGAGCCATCATGGCAAGAAAGCTGGCCAAAGAAGAAGGATTGTTTGTTGGCTGGTCGTGTGGATCGGCGGTATATGGCGCCCTGGAGTATGCACGTGATAACCTGAAAAAAGACGATGTGATGGTGATCATCCTTCCGGACCATGGTACCCGCTACCTCGCCAAAGTCTACAATGACGACTGGATGAAAGACCACGGCTTTTTTGAATCCATGAAATTTGCTACAGCCAAAGATATTGTCCGGTATAAGCATGCCAACGGAGAGTTGAGAACAATTAGTCAGGACGCCAAAATTGGTGAGGCGATTCATTTAATGAATAAACACGCTATCAGTCAAATACCGGTGGTAGATGATAAAAATGAATTCGTGGGTAGCCTGAATGACTCCAAAGTATTGAAAAACCTGATCGAAAACCCTCAGCTGAAGGAAAAACCAGTGAAAGAAATCATGGATGAGTCCTTCCAGTTTGTTGGGATGGATAATACCCTCGATGTACTTTCTTCACTCATCAATAAAGAGAATAAAGCCTTGCTGGTACGGGATGAAAAGAAAAAAGTGCACATCATCACACAAAGTGACCTCCTGATGGCAATCACCAATTGATTTTTGTATATTTGATATAATAATCAATTAAACTTTTAACTCTTTGCTTGCAAACCCTGATGTCACCAAGATGTCAGGGTTTTTTATTACCAAGAAGCGCTTAATTGGCCTTTACCAAATCCACTTCATCAAAGAAGATGTCATAATTCGGTACATCGAAGTGCAAGCCTGTGACAGTCAGGTCCACATCCAGCTTAAACTGGAGCAGTCCAAAGCCAAACCAGGCATGATCTTCATTCCAGCTTATTTCCCAGGTGTCGTAATGCCAATGGTTGAGCGTGGCATTGAGTGCCGGCGCATTTTCAAAAGCCAGCTTTAGCTGTTTACCTTCCAGGGTGATGGTCACTTTGCCATGCATTTCAGAATGAAAATTGCCGGTGTATGTATCAAGATCCAGCGTGGGCTTTGTCTTCTTCACCTGGGCTGACCGTAGCTGTTCGATCCTGCCAGGGCCACTGGATCCCTGGTAAGAGAGCATTTCCCCGGACCAGTCACGGACCTCTGCATCAAGGAACATGTCTATGATATAAAAACACAGGGGATCTGAAATGCTTTTCATGGAATTGGTGAGGATAACGATACCCAGGTTTTCCTCAGGCACCATCATCACTTTAGAGTACATACCATCATAGCCGCCCCCATGAGAGACCACCTGCTTGTTGCGATAAGTGTCCAGGCTCCATCCGAGTCCGTAGCCTTTATATATTTTTCCGGGGATCAATTCACGGTCCCGATCGGTCAACAGCCTGGCATTGTGAATGCTCCACATGATTTGTTGTTGCCGGATGGGGATGATCGTATCAGTGCCCACTATACCTTCATTTAGCTGTAGTTTTATCCATTGGGCCATGTCATGGGCAGAAGATATGATGCCTCCGGCAGCCCCCATATTGTCCCAGTTCACCCAATTGATCACCTGGTTCCCGCCGTAATATGGCCTATGAGGTGAAGCCACATTGGACGTGCCTGGTAGCACATTCGTGGAAGTGACCGTCCTTTCCATGTTTAGAGGCTTGAAAAACGCAGAATCAGCAAAAATGTCCCATGATTGACCACTGATGGCTTTGATTACCTCACCAGCGGCAATAAACATCAGGTTGGAATAGCCATAGCCGTCCCTGAAACCAAAAGCCTGAGGTACGAACTGAATTTTGCTCACTACCTCTTCTGTGGAGAGGTTAGACTTGTACCACATCAGATCACCACTATAAGTGCCCAGGCCCACCCGGTGGCACAGCAGATCCTCTACTGTGACCGCTGCTGTCACATAGGGATCATAAAGCTTGAAATGGGGAAGGATCTCATGTACTTTATCTGACCAGTTCAGCTTGCCCTGCTCCACCAGGAGGGCGAGCGACGTACTGATAAAGGCTTTGGTATTGGATGCGATGGCAAAGAGGGTATGCTCATCCACTCTTTCTGGCTTTCCGGAGGTGATAAAACCATAGCCTCTTGAGAGGACGATCTCCCCATCTTTCACAATCGCCACGGCCATGCCGGGTATGTTCCAGTCCTGCCTTGCTTTGATGATGTAATTGTCAATTTCTTTCAGGTCTTGCGAGAAGCCTTCTAATGAAGAAAGGAAGACGCAGGAGATGAGAAAAACCTTGAATTTCACTGTTGATACCTTCATTGAATATGATCCTTTTATGGCTATTATCATGAAATTTGAGATATCCCGATCAATTAAACAAGCAAAGCTTTCTCAAAGGTATTTTTCTGCTAAGTGGTAACCCATTAATTTAGCCGTTCAAACCCCAGGAGGAACAAATGATAACATTCCTATTTTTCCTGCCATTCATTCTTTTGATTGTCGTCATTGGCGTTTATAGTGAGCGAAAAATAGCGGCATTCATACAAAGCCGATACGGTCCGATGGAGGTAGGCCCCAAGGGAATTATTCAATCCATTGCCGATCTGGTGAAGATGCTTCAAAAAGAAGACATTAAACCGGATAACGTTGACAAACCTTTATTCCTGGTAGCGCCGCTTATCGTTTTTGCTGCCATTTTTGCCGGGTTTTCGGTGCTCCCGATGACCATCGAGATAGGTGGAGCCCAGATCCATACCGGGCTGTTTTTCCTATTGGCCATTGTATCCCTTGATGTACTGGGGATCCTGATGGCGGGCTGGGGATCCAACAACAAATATTCATACTATGGAGCCATGCGTGCTGTGGCACAGATTGTTTCCTACGAAATACCCCTGGGATTGAGTGTATTGGGCGTAGTGATGTTTACGCAGACCCTGGACCTTCAGGAGATCAGCAGCCAGCAGGGGATAGGATCTTTGATTTTCGGTCTTTCTACCGGGTATCAGGTGAGTGGTTTTCTGGCCTGGAACGTATTTCAGATGCCTATCCTGTGGGTATCATTTTTAATCTTCTTTATCGCTGGCCTGGCAGAGTCCAACCGGACGCCATTTGACCTTCCAGAGTCAGAGTCTGAGATCATAGGTGGTTATCACACGGAATATTCAGGGTTTCGATGGGGCATTTTCATGCTGTCGGAGTATGCTATGATGCTACTCGTTTCTTTCCTAGCGGCCATTTTGTTTTTTGGTGGATGGCAGACGCCTTTCCCAAACATTGGACCTTTAAAACTTTATGACATGACCACCGGAACGGAGTGGGGTGTTTTTTGGTTGGTTTTAAAAGTTATTGGATTCATCTTTATCCAGATCTGGATACGCTGGAGCTATCCAAGGCTGCGGGTTGACCAATTGATGAGTTTGTCGTGGAAGTATCTGACGCCGGCATCCATCATCATTCTGTTTATTGTTGGAATTTGGAAGTTGATAATTGTATAACCCCGATTCATGAGTCAATATTTTAAAGATATAGGTACATCCTTCAAAACCCTCACCAAAGGGCTAAAGATCACTTTTGGGTACCTGAAGCAATCCTATAAGTCGCGAAAACCTTATGGGATTTTTGAGGAGGAATACTTCTCTCAGAATGAGGGGATTTTTACCCTTCAGTATCCACATGAAATGATCCCCGTACCCGATAATGGAAGGTACAGACTTCATAATGAAATTGATGACTGTATCGTATGTGATAAATGTGCAAAAGTTTGCCCCGTAGACTGCATCGACATAGAGCCCATCCGGGCTACGGAGACCATTGGGCTCACTTCTGATGGTACGCCAAAGCGGATTCATGCTGCCAAGTTTGACATCGACATGAGTAAGTGCTGCTTCTGTGGGCTTTGTACCACGGTCTGCCCTACGGAATGTCTCACCATGACCAAGACATTTGATTTCTCTGAGGAGGACGTCAGGAATCACAATTACTCGTTTTCCGAAATGAGTCTGGCAGATATTGCATTGAAACAAAAAGAGCTGGAGGAATTTCAGAAGGCGAAGGAACAGCCTGCTACTACAAGTACGGAAGGGGAGTCTGCCCAGCCGGCAGCTGCTGCCCGACCTAAGCCGACATTCAAGCCTAAAGTGATGGCCAGGCCTAAGCCGGTAGCCAAAACAGGTACAGAGGAAACACCTAAAGCAGCAAAACCAAAGGTAATCGTGAAACCCAAGGTAGCACCAAAGGCGTCCGGTGAATCCCCAAAAGCACAACCGAAACCCAAGGTGCTTGTGAAACCCAAGATATCAGGTGCTAAGGTTCAGCCAAAGCCTGTCACGAAACCCGGGGCTGCGGAAGAAACTAAGAAGACGCAGGCGAAGCCTAAGATTGTACCCAAAACCAAGGCTTCTGAAGACAGTCCTAAGGATCAGGTAAAACCAGTGGTGAAACCCAAGTTTAAGCCCAGACCTATGGTGCCAAAGAAACCCAAGGATGATAAATGATCACTAGTATTCTTACCTACATATTCACTGCAATCACCATAGCCCCGATTGTGTACATCCTGATCACCAAAAATGTAATCAGGGCGGTTTTCTCTCTGGCATTTAGCTTTTTGGGATTATCGGGATTATATGTCTTGCTGAATGCAGAGTTTATGGCTGTGGTACAGCTGTTGATTTATGCTGGTGGGATCATTGTACTGATGGTTTTCGGTTTGATGCTGACTAAAACAACATTAAATAAAGGGTTTATCACCCAGCACAGATCCTTGTTTTTTGGTTCTCTGGTATCTTTCCTGCTTTTCATTAGCCTGGCTGCTCTGGCTGCTCAGTCACGGTTCAAAGTGGGATTTATTGAGCAAACAGGAGATCCGGTGGCTCAGATCGGTCAGTTATTCTTAACGGACTTCATCATTGCTTTTGAGGTCGTGGCATTTCTGTTGTTGGTGGCCCTGGTCGGTGCATCCTATTTGGCTAAAAAATCCGGAGAATGATGGAAATGATCAATCCGACATATTTTGTGTTTTTATCTCTGTTCATTTTTTGTGCAGGGATCGCGATTGTTATCATCAAACGAAGTGCAATCTTCGTCCTGATAGGGATTGAATTGATGCTGAATGCTGCCAACCTGAATCTTGTCTATTTCTCGCAGTTCGATCCGGGAATGAACGGTGTGATGACATCCATTTTTGTGGTTGTGCTCGCCGCTGCCGAGGTCTCTATCGCCCTGGCCATTCTGCTGAATATTTTCAAGCACTACAAAATTACTGATCCGGACGAATTAACCTCATTGAAAAACTAGGTGACGCTGCTAAAGATCATATGGCCCCTGATATTTATAATTCCCCTGTTTTCGGGCATAATTGGAGGACTTAATCACAGGCAATCACTGAAGCTATCCAGTTTTGGTATGGCCTTCGGACTGTTTCTTGCACTGATACTTGTATGGATGCTGGATGAACCATTGATCCTGGAATGGAAATGGCTGGAGAGCGTAAATTTTGGTTTCAGTATCGACAGGCTCAATGCTTTACTGGTGTTGCTGGTTTACCTCATAACCCTTCTTGTTCAGGTTTTTTCCATCACCTATATGGAGCATGACCCGGATCAGGACAGGTACACTGCCAAGCTCGGATTTTTTGCCTTTTCGATGATCGGTCTCCTCATGTCTAATCAACTGGTCACACTGTTCCTTTTTTGGGAATTGGTGGGGATGAGTTCCTATCTGCTCATCGGTTTCTGGTATCAGGAAGCAGGCAGGTCCAGGGCGGCGAGACAAGCATTTATGATCAATCGGGTGGCCGATGCCTTTTTGTTGCTGGGGGTAATCCGGGTCTTTAACAATGGATATGCCACATCCTTTACAGAAACCTTAGCCTCCGGCATTCAATGGGATGGCTTCACCGGGATCTGTTTTATCATAGGGGCTTTCGGTAAATCAGCTCAATTTCCGTTCTATGGCTGGCTGACCAAAGCGATGGCAGGACCAACACCTGTTTCGGCACTCATCCATGCAGCCACCATGGTGACAGCGGGCGTATATCTGCTGGTGAGAATAAGCCCGGCACTGATGGACTGGAACCTGCAGGTGATCGCCATAGGTGGAGCCGTCACGGCATTCATGGCTGCCGTAGCAGCACTCACCCAGTTTGACATTAAAAAAGTACTTGCTTATTCCACCATATCTCAATTGGGATACATGATACTGGGAATTGGCGTAGGGGCTTATCAGGCCTCCGTTTTCCACCTGTGGACACATGCTTTTTTCAAGGCGGGCCTTTTCCTGGCAGCAGGATCGGTGATCCACTATATGCATGAACTGGATGCCACCAAAGACCCACAGGACATGCGCAACATGGGGGGACTGCAAAAGATTTTACCTGTCACATTTTATGCCTTTCTAATCTGTGGGTTGGCACTGTCCGGATTACCTTTTCTTTCCGGGTTTCTGTCTAAAGAGGGGATATTGACCGGGTCATGGTTATGGGGTCAAAGTACCGGAAACTACCTGGTACCCATACTGGCTTTCTGTACTGCCGGACTCACAGCTTTTTATATAGGTCGGCAGATACTGCTGGTATTTTTCGGTGAAATCAGTTTTGCCAAAAAGATGGTGGAACCGCTCGTGACTATTCGGGTTCCTCTGATTTTTCTTGCTGCAAGTTCATTGTGGTTTTGGAATTCCATCAATCCTATAGATCCCCTGGGCTGGTTTTGGAATGGTTATCTTTTTGCAGACCTCGGAGCCACCTCAGATCAGCATTCCATATTAGGAGTCCTGATTGGATCAATCGTGCTCACGTTGTCCGGACTTGGTGTTGCCTATTGGCTCTTTCGACCTGAGGCAGAGACAGCTCGAGGCTTCAAGAAGTCCAATGAGCCCGTACAGCTGGCAGGAAAGATCTCTTTTCACGGTTGGTACATTGAGAAATTCTACGACCAGATCGTGCGGTTGTTTTCCAAAGTGGTATTCGGAGCCGGTTGGTTCGATAAAAAAGTCATTGACAGGTTTGTGGATGGCGTAGGTGTAAGTGGCGTGGTGATTGCCAAGGTCATTGGCTGGTTTGATCAAAATGTGGTGGATGGCCTGGTAAATTTCATGGCCTCAATATCCCAGCTGATCGGAAGATTTGTCACAAGCTTTCAGTCACCGAAAATACAAATACAAATTGGCTGGTTGCTGCTAACATTACTCGTTTTACTTTTGTGGTTTCAATTCTTAACCTAGCGAATGACTGATAGTTTATTAACCCTTATCATTTTCTTTCCGCTCCTGGTCACGGCAGTTGTCCTGTTTCTTCCGAATGGGAAAGACCTGCTGATCAAAGAGATTGCACTGGGGGCCACAGGTGTGCAGTTGGTCCTGTCTGTCATTCTTTTCTTTTCTTATGATGCCAGTCTTCAGCCGGAAAACTGGAGCAATGCGTTTCAATTTGTTGAGCGTGCCAAATGGATATCACTCTACCTGGGTGACTATGGCTGGCTTCAGATCGATTATTTCGTTGGCATAGACGGGATCAGCCTTTTGATGATCTGCCTGTCCACATTCCTGCTGTTTGTGGGAGTTATAGCATCATGGAACCTCAGTAAGAACGTAAAGGGATATTTCATTTTATACCTTATCCTCAGCACCAGTGTAGTTGGATGTTTTGCTGCCCTGGATTTCTTCCTTTTTTATGTCTTCTTCGAATTCATGCTTCTACCCATGTTTTTCCTTATCGGGATATGGGGTGGGCCCAGAAGAGGATACGCATCCATTAAGTTTTTCATCTATACGCTTGTAGGAAGTCTCTTTATACTGGCAGTGATGATTGGGTTGTACCTTTCTGTCGAAGATACTTCCCTGGCGGATCAAACGCAGGAAGTGGTTCATTCTTTCAGCCTGGTAAACATGATGGACGGCGGCTATATCACCGACGGCATTTTAACGCCCGGTAATGCCACAGAATTTTTAGGGATGAACATCAGATGGATTGCATTTATCCTGCTTATGGTGGGGTTTGCGATCAAACTCCCCGCAGTGCCGGTCCATACATGGCTCCCCGATGCCCACGTCGAAGCACCAACGGCCATTTCCGTGTTACTTGCAGGATTGCTCCTTAAAATCGGAGGATACGGCTTTTTCAGGATCGCTTATGGGATCTTTCCGGATGCTGCTGTCAGCCTGACCTATCCCATTGCCATATTCGGAATGATTTCCATCGTCTACGGTGGGCTTACCGCCATGGCGCAGAATGACCTTAAAAGAATGATTGCCTACTCGTCCGTATCACACATGGGATTTATCCTGCTGGGTCTGGCAAGTTTTAATGTGCAGGGAGCAGGAGGGGCATTATTTCAGATGGTATCACACGGATTTATCTCGGGAGCATTGTTCATCCTGGCTGGGGTGATTTATGACCGAACAGGGGATAGAGGGATCGCTAATTTTAGTGGATTAGCCAAGGCCATGCCTGTTTTCACTGGCTTTGTGGTTGTATTCTTTTTCGCTTCCCTCGGCTTACCGGGGTTAAGTGGTTTTGTAGGCGAGTTTTTGGTCTTTCTGGGAGCACTTGGGAGTGATTATCTGCCTAAATGGATTGGCATCGTATCAATTTCCGGGATTGTGATCTCAGCCGCCTATTACCTCTGGGCACTTCAGCGTATGTTCTTTGGTCAGTTTTGGACCAGGGAAAAGGTTTGGGAACAAACGATGTATGACCTCACCGCCAGAGAGTTATTGCTACTGATCCCACTGGCCATTCTTGTGGTTTTGCTGGGCATTGCCCCGAATGTTATCCTTGGCCCGGTGAATAATTCGATCGAATTTTTTGTTAATCAGTGTTTTGAACAAAGCCAGCTTTACCTTGCTCAATGATGGAATTGTCACTTCAACAAGTCATTGAGGAAATAGCGCTGTTGAGGTTTGAAGCAACCCTCATCCTGGGATCATTGATCCTGCTGGTTTTTGGGATGCTTTCAAATAAAGAGGTGACGTTTAAGGTCATTTTTTCGGTAACACTCCTGGTATCACTTTTCCTGGTTGATGTCAGGGATGTCGGCGCTTCTACTACAGAGGCAGTTAGCATAGATGCACTGTCCGGCATACTAAAGATCTTGTTTGCATTCATTTCTCTGTGGATTGTTTTCTTTCATTCCAACATGCGAAGGTATGAGCATTATTTTCTACTCCTCTCCATTGTCATTGGTAGTAGTTTGATGTTGTCAGCCAATCATTTGTTGCTTTTTTACATAGCGATTGAGCTCACCTCGCTCTCCTCTTATCTCATCACAGGATTTTCCTTCAGTAGGAAGGGCTATGAAGCAGCTATCAAATATCTGTTGTTTGGTGGGGTAAGCTCGGCCATCATGATTTATGGTGTTTCCATTTTATATGGACTATCCGGGAGCTTATCCATCAGCGAGATGGTGGTCACTACCCAGATGGGACCACTGTATCATGTAGGGATGATTTGCCTGGTCGGGGGTCTGTTCTTCAAAGTGGGCCTGGTACCCTATCATTTTTGGGTTCCATCTACCTATCAGGAAGCACCTACCGATGGAGTAGCTATACTCTCAATCGTGCCCAAAATTGCAGGATTTGCCTTATTGCACCGGGTACTTGTCAATTTTGAATTGTTATCTGATCCGATGTATAGGCAGATCATTGCTGCCCTCGGTATTGCCACAGTGCTGATGGGCACTTTCGGAGCTTTGCGGCAGGATAACATCAAGCGGATGATTGCCTATGGAGCGATTGCACATTCAGGCCTGGTTTTACCCACTTTACTCATCCAGGGAGAGCAGGGGGGGCTTGCATTTATCTGGTATGTGACCATTTATGCCATCATGACCATGGCCATCTTCATGATTGCTTCGATGTATGAAGACTTTGGAATTAAAGATGTAAAAGACATGAAAGGAATTGGTATTCAGTTCCCTATCATGGGCACGTTGACATTACTGATTTTGATTGCACAGATTGGCTTACCACCTACTGCAGGTTTTACAGCAAAATTTTATCTTTTTTCGGCGATTTGGAATGAATACCAGGCATCAGGAGCTACCATCATGCTTATTTACCTGATCATTGGACTTCTAAGTGTCGTATTGGCCTTGTTCTACTATTTAAAAATACCTTTTCATAGTTTTCTTGGAACTGCTGAGTCACCTTATTTTGGGGATTTTTCAATTATTTCCCGATCTGTGGTAACTATTTTCACTATTATGGTGTTGTGGATATTCATTAGTCCGGAATTCTTGAATAAGATTGCATTTAATATTAACTTCATAGGTTGGTAAAGAAACCACATGAGTGATCCGATCAAACACGAATGCGGAGTAGCGCTGCTTCGCTTAAGAAAACCACTCCAATACTATATTGAAAAATACGGTACACCTTCTTACGCAGTAAAGAAGATGTACATCCTGATGCAAAAGCAGCACAATCGCGGGCAGGATGGAGTTGGAATTGCCAATATCAAAATGAATATGCCTCCGGGTACCCGGTACATCAGCCGGTATCGGACCATCGATAACCGCCCTATTGAAGATATATTCGGCAAAATCAGCAAGAAATATAAAAAGGCTCAGCTCGAAGGTGGCGACAACTACTACGACGCTCAGTGGATGAAAACGAACTATGCCTTCACCGGAGAGGTGTGGATGGGGCATTTGAGGTATGGCACACATGGAAAAAATAACATTGAGAGCTGCCATCCATTTCTCAGACAAAACAACTGGAGAAGCCGAAACCTGGTGATCGCTGGTAACTTCAATATGACCAATGTGGATGACCTTTTCAATAAGTTGGTTTCATTGGGGCAGCACCCTAAAGAGGTGGTGGATACGGTTACGGTAATGGAAAAGATTGGCCATTTCCTTGACGAGGAGAACCAGGAGATTTTTGACAAATACCGCGACTCAGTCTCCAACGAGGAGGCTACCGAGATGATCGAGCGAGAGCTTGACCTTCGAAGAGTACTTGAAAGGTCCTGCCGTGACTTTGATGGCGGTTACACCATGGTAGGGATGGTGGGGTTTGGAGCTGCCTTTGCTGCACGGGATCCTCACGGTATCCGACCTGCTTACTATTATGTAGATGATGAAATTGCCGTGGTGGCTTCTGAGAAACCAGCCATCAAGACTGCATTCAACTGCGAATATGAAGAGATCAAAGAGATCAAGCCAGGTCATGCATTGATCCTAAACAGAGCAGGTGACCCGAGAGAGGTTCAGTTTATTCAGCCAAAAGAGAAAAAGTCCTGCAGCTTTGAACGCATTTATTTCTCCAGGGGTACCGATCCGGATATCTACAGGGAGAGAAGAAAATTAGGAGAGCTCCTGGTCCCTCAGGTGATGAAAGCCGCAAACTCAGACTTAAAGAATACGGTATTTAGCTACATTCCGAATACCGCGGAAACTGCTTTTCTAGGGTTACTGCGTGGAATAGATCAATACCTGATCAACTACAGGAAAGACATCATTGTTGACCAGAAACCAAGCGCCGATTCGATAGAGGAAGTACTTTCGCTTAAGCCGAGGGTAGAAAAGCTGGTGCTCAAAGATGCCAAGCTGCGTACCTTCATCACCGACGATGCCCATCGCGATGACCTGGTAGCACATGTCTACGACACTACCTATGAGGTTATCAAGAAAAAGACCGATACACTGGTAGTCATTGACGACTCCATTGTAAGGGGCACCACGCTGGAGAAAAGTATTCTCACATTACTGGATAAGCTTGAGCCCAAAAAGATCGTCATCGTTTCTTCAGCCCCTCAAATTCGATTTCCCGATTGCTATGGAATCGATATGAGCAAGATGAAGGAGTTTGTTGCTTTCCGTGCTGTGGTTGAGCTGCTGAAAGAGCAGGGCATGGAGTCTAAGCTGGATGAAGTATACGAAAAATGTAAAGCCTCAGCGGGTAATCCAACCTCTGTCAACTATGTGAAGGAACTCTATGATCCTTTCACAGAAGAGGAGATTTCTAAAAAGATAGCCCAGATCGTGAAACCGAAAGGCATGAAAGCAGAGGTGGAGGTGATCTATCAGACAGTGGCTAACTTGCATAAGGCTTGCCCAAATCACCTTGGTGACTGGTATTTCACGGGAGACTATCCAACGCCGGGAGGTAATATGGTAGTCAATAAAGCTTTCATGAACTACATGAAAGGTATTACGGTAAGGGCATACTAATTCTTGATTTGATTTCTTAATCCGTTAATTTTAGGGGCCAACCCAAATTGATGATGAAGAAATTGTCCCTCAACCTGTTAGCCCTTTGTTTAATATTTTATGCCTGTGCTCAAAAGGAGTCCGTACGTTTAGTCGTGCGCGGCGATGATATGGGGTACTCTCATTCCGGTAACCTGGCCATCATACAATGCTATCAGGAAGGTATTCAGCAATCGATAGAAGTCATTGTTCCATCTCCGTGGTTTCCGGAAGCCGTGCGGTTACTGGAAGAAAACCCGGGTGTTGATGTGGGCATCCACCTGGCCCTGACAAGCGAATGGGACAATGTAAAGTGGCGACCACTAACCGAATGTCCGGGTATCACAGACCCGGATGGTTATTTCTATCCCATGGTCCGGCCTAATAAAAATTATCCAGGACAATCAATCCTTGAAAATGACTGGAAAATAGAAGAGGTGGAGCGGGAGTTCAGGGCACAGATTGAGTTGGCCTTGAAGAAAATCCCGAGGATCACGCATATCACCGGTCACATGGGCTGCACAGGGTTTGATGATAAGGTAAAAGTGCTGGCTGAGCAGCTGGCCAAAGAATATAATCTTTACATTGACCTTGACCGCCTTGGCGTAAGCAGAGCTAACTATGCAGGTCCGAAGGGTACCAGCGAAGAGAAAATCGAAAGCTTTATTAAAATGCTCAGGGAGCTGAAACCAGGCACTTATATTATGGTTGATCACCCCGGACTCAACAATGCGGAATTGCAGGCTATTTCTCACATAGGATATGAAACGGTGGCCACAGACAGGCAGGGCGTTACAGACACCTGGACGAGTGAAAAGGTAAAGGCTGCCATTAAAGAACTGGGCATCGAAATTATTTCATATGCTGACTTGAAGCGGGAATCGGATGCGCTGAAATAGCTGTTTTTGGTCATATCATTTCCCGTCCGTATTTGTCTTGATAATTTAGCCGGCAAAAAAGAAACTTTACTTAGTAACCATGTCTGAACTCATTCACCAGGTCAACACCACTTTCAAAACAAGGTTTTCGGATCCCCAGGTTTCCGTCTTTTCTCCCGGAAGGCTAAATTTTATCGGAGAGCACACAGATTATAACCTGGGTTTTGTGCTGCCTGCGGCTATCGACAAGGGCATTGCAGTGGCTATTGGAGCGCATTCCGAAGCAAAGACCCGTATTTATTCTGTAGATATGGATGAGCTGCTGGAGGTAGACATCAATCAACCCCTGGAGAAGTCGGATTTTGGGTGGGCCAATTACGTGCTGGGTGTTGTGGATCAACTGCAAAAGGCGGGGTCCCAGCTTACAAACTTCAATTGTGTATTTGGTGGCGATATTCCCATTGGCTCGGGACTTTCCAGCTCGGCTGCACTGGAGAACGGAATAGGCTTTGCCTTGAATGAGTTATTTGGTTTGGGCTTTGACAGGATGAAGCTGCTTCATCTTTCTCAGCTGGCTGAGCATGAGTTTGTAGGTGTGAAATGTGGGATCATGGATCAATTTTCCTCCATGATGGGCAAGAAAGATCAGGCCATGAAGTTGGATTGTCGATCGCTGGATTACGGGTTCTATCCGGTTGATTTTGGCGAATACCAGATCGTATTGCTTAATTCCAATGTGGAGCACAACCTCGCATCTTCTGAATACAATGTGCGACGCGCTCAGTGTGAAGAAGGTGTCCGGGTGATGCAACAAAAGTTTCAGGAGATCAAATCGCTGAGAGATGTGGACATGTCAATGCTCAACACGTGTAAGGATGACCTGTCTGAGGTAGTCTATAGAAGGTGTAAATACATCATTGAGGAGAATCAGCGAGTGAATGCCTTTGTATCCGCTTTGGAAGAAAAAGATTTTACCTCCTGTGGTAAGATATTGTTCACAGCGCATGAAGCCATGAGAACAGCATATGAAATTACCTGTCCGGAGATCGACACCCTCGTGGACCTGGCCAAACAACAGCCGGGAATACTAGGTTCCAGGATGATGGGAGGTGGATTTGGAGGATGTACGCTGAACCTGGTCCACAAAACAAATATTGATCCCTTTATCGATGAAATGCGTAAAGGTTACAAGGCAAAAACCGGTATTGAATTAAGCCCATATCGCATATCTGTAGGGGATGGGGTACACAGGATAAGCAGCTAACCACTTGTTTGTTCAGCATTTGGATTAGGAAAATCAATCCTGGGTTAAGATATTTGATAGCATAAACCCTAAAATATGAAGCACATACCATTATCTCTGGGACTTGTTTTTATTCTGCTGAGTTGCGATACCCCCACTCGCAATGAAAGGCCATCCAAAATCTATCCTACCACGGGATCTATCGAGCGGCTCGATCCTATCATGGATGAACTTATACCTAAAGATGCTGAAGTTGAAATATTAGCTTCAGGGTTTGAGTGGGCAGAGGGTCCGGTCTGGCTCGCAGATCAAAAGGCCTTATTATTTAGTGATATACCGGTCAATACTGTCTTTCGGTGGTCCGAAAAGGATAGTATCACAGAATACCTCAAGCCTGCAGGATTCGGTGGATCTATCGAAGGGAAAAATGAACCGGGATCCAATGGGTTGATCCTGGATAAAAAGGGAAATTTGATTCTTTGTCAGCATGGTGAGCGCCAGGTGGCCAGGATGATGGCTCCGCTAGACAAACCGGACGAAGTATATGAACCCCTTGCACGGGATTACAATGGCATGAGACTCAACAGCCCCAATGACATTACCATGAGTAGTGAAGGTGTATTCTATTTTACAGATCCTCCTTATGGGTTGGACGACTGGAACATCAAGGAGCTTGACTTTCAGGGAGTCTATAAAATTGATCAGGAAGGTAAGCTCACACTTCAGATAGACGATCTTACCCGTCCCAATGGAATTGGTCTGTCACCTGACGAGCGAACATTGTATGTAGCCGTATCAGATCCTGAGCGAGCAGCATACTATGCCTACCAGCTGGATGAGGAGGGCAATGTGGCTGGAGGTGAAATGATACTCGATGTCACTGATATGTATTCTGAAGAAAGGCAGGGTAATCCTGATGGGATGGTCATCAACAAATCCGGATATCTCTTTGCTACAGGCCCCGGTGGTGTCCTCATCATCAGTCCGGAAGGCAAGCACCTGGGTACGATCCTGACAGGTGAGAAAACAGCTAATTGTACATTTAATCAGGATGAAAGTGAACTTTACATTACTGCCGATATGCACCTGATGCGGGTCAAACTGAAATAGTATTTAATGAAGCAATTCGGATTCATACTTCTTTATCTCATCTCATTGTCCCTTTCGGCACAGGAAAAAAAGATTGAAAAATTACCCATAGGCTCAAATGCACCAGCCTTCAATCTACCGGGTGTTGATGGGAGGAATTATTCCCTGGATGACTTTTCAGCAAAGGACTATCTGGTGGTCATGTTTATCTGCAACCACTGTCCTACAGCGCAGGCCTATGAAAAAAAGATCATTGATATCGTATCCGCTTATGGTCCAAAAGGTGTGGGGTTTGTAGCTATCTCTCCCAATGATCCCAAAGCCATCAGCCTGTCGGAACTGGGATATACGGATCTTAGTGATAACCTGGAGGAGATGAAACTACGGGCCAAACACATGAATTATAACTTTCCCTACCTCTATGATGGGGAAAACCAAAAAGTGTCCATTGCTTATGGCCCGTCGGCAACGCCACATGTTTTTCTCTTTGATAAGAACAGGAAGCTGGTTTACAGTGGTCGAATTGATGACACGGAGAATCCCTACATAACGCCTAAAACTACGGATCTGAAAAATGCTTTAGATGCTGCACTAAGTGGTAAGTCGGTACCAACAGCAGAAACAAAAACCTTCGGATGTAGTATCAAATGGTCGTGGAAGGGTGACTGGGTAGAAAAGCTGGCCGCTCAATGGGCTCAGGAGGAAGTGACACTGGAAGAAATCGATTTGGCCGGGATTGGACACCTTATAAAAAATAAAGAAGGTAAAAAGCTACGATTGATCAATTTTTGGGCTACCTGGTGTGGGCCCTGCATAATCGAGTTTCCCGAGTTTGTCGATATCAACAGGATGTACCGGGATAGGGATTTTGAATTTATTTCAGTCAGTGCAGACAAGCTGAATCGCAAAGAAAAAGCACTTGGTTTCCTAAAGAAAAAGGAAGCTTCCTCAAAGAATTATATCTTTTCCGGAAGCAGCATATACGATCTCATTGAGGTGGTGGATGCGGATTGGCAGGGTGCCTTACCCTATACCATACTTATCAATAAAGAAGGTCAGGTAGTTTACAAAACAGACGGGGTGATAGACCCCCAACTATTAAAGCGGAAGATCGTAGAGCAGTTGGGTAGATATTATGCAGACAATTGATAAAAGGCCTACAGCAAAACTAAAATTGAACATATGGCTCACCTTGTTGCTATTTGTTGTCAACACTTTGATCATCAGTCTGGTCTTTATGGTCCTGTATTCCAACCTCAAAGATGAATTGATAGAGCGGACCCATGATCAGCTGAAATCCATCAATATCTTAAAGAAAAGGCTCCTGGATCAATTTTTATTGGATAAGTACGAGGAGGCAAGTCATATCATCAACTATTACAAGACGCATGCTACCACCCGGGAGGAGCTGAATGAGCGCCTAATCAGCATCAACAATACAGAGGAGATCAACTGGATTGCAGCGCAAGAGATTGAGTTTGACTCCATACTGGATTTCCATGCCACCTATAATTCTGAAAGGATCGTTTTTAATTTTTACTTCAGCGTGGATAACGAATTTGCTGAGATAGTTCTCAACCTCGATTCCATCCGGGAGATATTGAAAGAAAGAACCGGCCTGGGACTGACAGGTGAGTCGTACCTTGTTTCCCCGGATCGAATGATGATGACTCCTTCGATATTCTTTCCTGAAAAAACACCCAATACCATCAAAGCGAGTACTGTGGGGGTAAACAAAGCCTTTGAAGGCATTGAGGGAGTTGAGACTTACGACGACTATCGAGGAGTACTGATCATTGGATCCTACCGGCTCTTAGCATTCCATGGCATCAATGCCGCCATGGTCACTGAAATTGACTTTGAAGAGGCCATGAAGCCTGTATGGAGGCTCAGGGATGAACTGGTTTTAATCCTGATTGTAGTTCTGTTCTTATTATTGCTCATCTCCATGATCATCGCTTTTTTCCTTTCTAAACCTATCCTTGACTTGAAAGAAGTCTCCGGTTTACTATCGCGTGGAGAATTGCCGGATAAGCTCCCCTCACCGGGACCTGTATATGAGCTGTCTGAAATCACCAATTCCATGAATCAATTGATTCAATCACTCAAACAGACGGTTATTTTTGCTCAGGAGATTGGTAAAGGGAAGATGGATGCGCCATTTGAACCTTTGAGTGACAAGGATGAACTTGGGCTGGCAATCACTAGTATGAGAGACCAGCTGATCAGCCTGGACAATGAAAAATCAAAGCTGGAATTATATGGTAAGAAAATTCTAATTGATACCCAGGAGAAAGAACGGGAGTCCTTTGCCCGCGAGCTCCATGATGGTTTGGGGACGCTGCTTACTACCATGAAGCTTAAAATGGAGAATATCGGACTCGACAATGAGAAAGCCAGGGAGCTCAGGGAATTGATGAACAAGACCATCATGGAGACGCGCTCGTTAGCCAGAAACCTGATGCCGTCCGTTTTGATGGATTTCGGTCTTAATGAGACATTGAATCAATTGGTAAAAGATATCAGGGACAATACAGGAATAAAGGTAAAATTTGTGAATGAATTGGAGGCTTCCAAAACAACCCTGGATAAAGGGAAAAGTGTAGGTTTGTACCGAATTGCCCAGGAAGCCATTAACAATGCATTAAAACATGCAAATTGCACGGAAATCACCCTCTCAGTCACTGAGTTCGATGATCAGATCGTGATGTTTGTAAAAGACAATGGCAAAGGGTTTGATCATGAAACGTTGAGGGGTGGTGGACTTGGTCTTAGAAACATGGAAGAAAGAACAAGGACATTGAATGGTCATCTGATGATTGAATCAGATGAAGATGGTACTAGTATTGAAGTAATAATACCGCTTTAAATATGGAAGATGTAAGCAAGATCAGTATTGTTGTGGCTGATGATCATAAATTGTTTAGAAACGGGATCGAAGCATTGCTGCAGGATGATACCCGATTTCATGTCATCGGAGGTGTAGACAATAGGATTGATCTTCTGAAACTTTTAAAAGAGAATGAGACGGATATCGTGCTACTGGATATATCTCTGCCGAATGAATCAGGTCTTGATATCCTCACCGACATTCAGGAACAATATCCGGACATTAAATGCATTATGCTTACGATGCATGAAGAGATCCACTATGTAAAAGAAAGTCTAAAGAAGGGTGCATATGGTTACCTGCTGAAAGACAGTGGTGAACAAGAGCTGAAGTCAGCCATCATCGGGGTCTATGAAGGGAAAAAGCACTTCAAGGATAAAATATCAGATCTCCTTGTTGAAGACATGTCAAAGCCCGACAGTAATGCCAATCCTATCCTTTCAGACCGGGAGGTAGAGATCGTGAAAATGGTTGCAGAAGGCAAAATCACCAAAGAAATAGCAGATAAACTGTTCATAAGCGTTAGAACAGTAGAGACCCATCGGTCCAGAATCATGAAGAAGCTAGGGGCCTCCAATGCCTCAGAAATGATCAATTACGCCTATAAACGCAAGTTAATTTAGGGGTATTACGTATTTTCCACATACTCGTTACGTATTTATACTTCTTTAGAATACCCATTTTTCGTGATCAACGCCTTGAAGGCGAGTGCGTTTATTTGTATAGAAAATAAAGCACAAACACCATGAAGAAGATAGCAACAACAACTCTAGCATTAGCAATAACTTTTTTTGCGTTCAATGCGATGGCCCAATTGAAAGGTCCTGCATACAAGAATGCATCAATCAGTGAAAAATATCAGGGGACCAGCGAAGTGAAAGTAGCTAACGAACCTGCTGCAATTAAAGGCCCTGTTGCCAAAAACAATAGATTTGCAGCTTTTGACGAAGACAAAGCAGTAGTAGTTACTGCAGCTGCAGATGGTAACACCGCTGCTAAGAAAAACTATAAAGTAGTGGACCTGAAGTCTAGTGAAACAAAATATGACAAAGGTTTGAAAGGCCCCAAATTCAAGAACCACAGGGGAAGATAATAAAAAAGGTTGGTGGTCGATGTTTCATATATCGATACAAGGGCGTTGAGATCTTCAACGCCTTTTTTTTTGCCTTTTTTCGATAGCTGGAAAAGATAAACCTCCAGGGTTATCTGATTTCTCAATCTTTTTATCGGCGTATCACCCATGTTATATGTGGCCTCAAAACTCAGATACAATGTGTTTGAGGGGTCTACTGAGCAGGAGTCAGAAGACCGCTGATCCTGTATGGTCGCTACAGCACCAACCTCACGGACGTATATGATACCTCAAAAGCTGGTTTTGAGAATCATGATGTTATATGAGCATAATAAGCCTGGGAATGGCTTCTCTTTTTAAATATTGAATCAGACCTTACTCCATCACATATTCGATACCTCCCCATACATGTTGGAGGAAATCAGGATTGGAAAAACTCGCTTCGGTATGGCCCAGTCCTGTATAAAACATTTTTCCACCATCGTATTCCTGGTACCAGGCGATCGGATGGTTTGCACCATTTTTTCCGCCCTCGTAGCTGCTTTCATCCAGGTTGGCCAGTACGGTCACCTCAGGATTCAGGTTTTTATAGTTGTACCATTCATCAAATTTTACCCATTCTGCGGGTAAATGCTTTGTGGAGGGATGGTTTCTATCCAGGATCTGAATGGTAGCTTCCTGCTGCTTGGGATGGCTTTCAAAATATCCCCCGATAAGTTTACCATACCAGGGCCAGTCGTATTCAGTATCCGTCGCTGAGTGGATGCCCACCAAGCCACCTCCGTTTTTGATATACCCTTCAAATGCAGCCTGCTCTTCCTCATTGAAGATATCTCCTGTAGTAGAAAGGAATACGACTGCTGCGTATTGTTTCAGGTTTTCCGGTGTCATCACAGATGAATTTTCTGTGGTATCAGCACTAAATCCTTTTTCTTCACAAAGCTTTGTCAGTACTTCCTTACCAACTTCAATGGATGAGTGCCGAAACCCTTTGGTTTCCGAAAATATAAGTATGCGATCTTTTTCAATTTCAACAGAAGAACAAGACGCAAGTAGCATTATAACAGCAATAGCCAGCAGATTTTTCATGATAATTAATATTTTGAAAGGGCCAATTTAGAAAAAATCATTTGAAGTAGATCATACAATCCCACATTGAAAGATGGTCTCTGACCGGAAGGTCTCACCGGGCCTTAGTACGGTAGATGGAAATTCCGGGCGGTTAGGGCTATCCGGATAATGCTGGGTTTCCAGGCATATGCCGTAATGCTTTTGATAATGGAGGCCACCTTTACCCGTATGATCAAGATAATTAGCTGTGTAAACCTGTATACCCGGCTCTGAGGTAAACACATCCAGTTTGCGGCCTGTCGATGGATGGCTCAGGCTTGCAACATGCTTTTTCAGTGTCAATTCGGGGTTTACTACCCAGTTTACATCATACCCGTTTCCAATCTTTAGTTGTTCGTTGTCAGCATTGATGTCTCTTCCTACAGGTTTGGGTCTTCTGAAATCAAAAGGAGATCCTGCTACCGGCATATAGTTGATCGGGATCTGATGCTCATTGAGCTTCAGTATTTCCTGACTGTTGATCATCAGCTCATGATCATATATGCGCTGATTTTTCCCGCTCAGGTTAAAATAGCTATGGTTGGTCAGGTTGATCACTGTGGGTTCGTCCGTCTCAGCCCTGTATTGGATACTGAGTTCATTATGCTTTGACAAGCTGTAGGTGATCTTGAAATTAACATTGCCGGGAAAGCCATCCGCCATGGCCTCACTCCTGTGTGTAAGCTCCAGTGTGTGATCGTCTACTGTCCAGGGCTCCCACCATGCCTGATGAAGCGGCTTGTTGATGCCTCCATGCAAGCTGTTGGGTCCGTTGTTTCTGGCGAGGTTATATCTTTTACCATCCAACTCAAAAGTGGCATTGGCGATTCTGTTGGCATATCTGCCGGCAACAGCACCCATGAAAGTCGGGTTGGAGATATAGGGGGCAAATGTATCGTACCCCAGGATGATGTCTGCCAGGTTGCCCTGGCTGTCAGGAGCCAGCAATGATTGGATGACGGCCCCATAGTTGAGTATTTTTACCGTTACATCATCATTTTGTAGGGCGAATATGCGAACTTCTTTCCCGTCGGGGAGTTTACCAAATACAGTGGACTTCATCTAATTTTAACATCTGAAAACGCTAAAGATACAATATTCAAAATCATCGGAAAATGGAAAAGTGCAGCACCGGCAAAAAGATTTACTACTCCATCAATGACGCAGAGGAAGCCCTGATCGATGCCTGGGGAAGGAACCACTACCGGGAAGGAGGAGGACCAATTGGTATCTATGAATGCCACGACTGCGGACATTATCATTGGACATCCAGGGAACCGATGAATGAAAACCTGAAGAAAGCGCTTGAGGATGGCAGCATCAGCAAAGCCCAGCAAGCCAACGACTGGTGGCATAAGCTGAAGTGATCATTTTCTGAGCTCAGCCACCTCGACAGGAGTGATTAAACTGGCGTTGTTGCCGAAACTACCTCTGATATAGGTGAGCACACTGGCGATCTCCTGATCAGATAATAGCGATTTAAATCCGGGCATTTCCTGGTGGTACTTCTTCCCATTCACTTCGATTTCTCCTGAAATACCTTCCAGTACAGCCCCGATCAATCGTTCTTTATCCCCGGTTACCCACTCAGTATCTGCAAGCGGAGGAAACAGTCCCGCTACCCCCTGACCTTTATCAAGGTGACAGCTGGCACAGTTTCTCGTATAAATTTCCAGGCCGGATTGCAGCGTGGATGCTGATGGGAATTCGTAGACCAGACTGTCTTCCCTGAAAATGGTGCCTTCGGGTTGTGGATCCTGGTCATTAATCCTGGAGATCATGATGATTCGGTCATCTTTTGGCGTGGGAAAGCTATCATACATCCAGGGTTGACTTTTGGGATGCCAGTCATGATTGCTGGTGGAAATAATAATGCTGCCGGAGGGTGATACCACTACGTCCCGGATCCTGCCCAGTACTTTTTGCAGATAGATTCTTTGTTCAATTACTTCCACTCCTGATTCGTTGAGGGAGAGTACAGATAAGAACTGCGCTTTTAAGGTGCCGACCAGCAGACTGTTTTTCCATTCCGGGATTTGATCATGATGATAGTATGCTATGCCTGCCGGAGCCACAGTCGGAGTCCATGTCTGGATAGGCTCAGTGATTTCATGAGCCTGGCAAGCCGCTAATTCAGCTTCTGTATTGCAATATCCTTCCACCAACGGCCAGCCATAGTTGTGTTTCTTCTGCAGGATGTTTACCTCATCATCATTGTTGGGACCATGGTCTGAGCAATAAAGTTGCCCATTTTGCCCATATGTGAGCCCCTGGCTGTTTCTCACGCCAATGGCATAGGCATAGCTGTCAGGATAGGGATTATCATCAGGAATGCTGCCATCCAGGTTCATGCGTAGCAGCTTTCCTGAAAGTGATCCAGGGTCCTGGCTGTTCATTTTCTTTCCGGCATCCCCCATGGTCATCAAAAGCTTGTCATCCGGGCTGATGATCATCCTGGATCCATTGTGATAGGTTTGACCCGGGATCTCATCCAGCAGGACAGTGTCAAAATCCAGTTTCTCATTTTGAGAATCAAATCGGTAGGCGGCAACCCGGGATTTGATCAGGGTGTCAGCAGCCTCCATCTTCAGGTAATTATAGTGCAGGAAGACCACCGGGGTATTTTCAAAATCAGGATGTAAGGTCATACTCAGCAACCCCCTGGATTTTTGATAGTGCACATCGTCCAAAGTCAGCAACAACGACTTTTTTCCTGTTCCAAGGTCCAGATACCTAACCGTACCTTTTTGCTCGGTGAACCACAGTTTATTCCCTGGTCCGAGATGGAGGTCCCAGGGCACTTCCAGGTTTTCGGCCATCACACTCATCCTTAGCCTGCTGCTATCCAGCACTAAAGTTCCTATTGGAGACCCTTCAAATGATGATTTAGAACCCTCCTGACAGCCAAACTGAAGGAGCACCACTCCCAGGAGTAGTGCAACTCTTCCCCTCACGCTTTTTCCCATAGCGTCCGAGCAGTCTTTAAATCTTTGATCATGGCTTCGTAGACTTTGTCACGAGAAATAGAGATGTCTTTCTTTCCATGTTCCGCACCTCCCAGGTCATATTCCAGGTGTAGCGAAACAGGCACATTGATGTTGTTGGCTTTCAGTATTTTGAAGTAAGCATCAAAATCAACCATGCCTTCTCCCATAGGTGTATTTACCGGTTTCCACTGGTTGTCTACCTGAGCCCACTTAAAATCTTTCAGGACGATGGTGTTGATGCGCTCTTTGATAAGCCTTAAACTTGTTTTCCATGAAAGGCCTCCTTCTACCACAGCATGTCTGATGTCAAATTGGCAACCCACATGTGGTAAAGAAGTTTTAGCCAGAATATTTTGTACTTCCCACAGGGAGGCACCGGCATAGTTGGCTCCAGAGTGGTTTTGGTAAGACCCGTAAATCCCCACTTCTTCATTCTGCCGGGCTATTTCCTGCATTTTCTTGTTGTATCCTTTGGCAGCTTCCACAATGGATCCGGATTCCGGATATTTAAACCATCCCAGCCGATAGTATTTGATGCCGTTTTCGGCTGCTGCCCGGAGCAACGTTTTGTTCACAGGGTCCTGGACGTCGGTGATGGCTGTTGTCATCATTTTTGGCTCCAGACCGGCCAGTTTCAATCCCTCAACAGCCTTAGGTAAGTCTTTTTCTACATTTTCAGGTAATACATGACCTTTGGGGCGCACGGTGAGGTCAGCTCCTGCGAATCCCATCTCCTTTACCATTTTCCCCAGCTCCTTATAATCCAGAAACTGCAGATGCTTCGAAAACACATGGATCTCCAGGTCTTTAGGTGCATCGGTAGCAGGTGCAGCCATCATCCCGGTTGGGAGAAAGGGGAGGGCACCGGCCACGGCAGAATAATGGATGAAATCTCTTCGCTTCATGGGTGTTTGGGTTGTTTCAGCGAAAAATTAAGGAAATTTTCACCAAGAAGCAGTGACTGCAGCGTAGAAACTAAAAGTATTCACAGAATTAGTTTGGGTTCAGATATCTGAAAAGATCTATAAAGCTACGGATTCTCTACCCAGGGTTTGACCTTTGCCCAAGGTCTGTTCCCAGTACAAGCAAGGAGTGTCTTTGTCCTGAGGGGACAGGCCATGGTGTGAAGAGTCAAAATTTCGAGACATGCATTAGTGCATTAGTGGCTAAGCGCGAACTCTGATGGCCACCGAACTCAGACGGTAACCTTGCATGGCGGGTTAAATCTTACCCAATAACTCAATAAATTCCTCTGGTGTAACTTCAATCTGTCGGAGTATGGATCTGAGCAATGAACGGCTTAAGTCTCGACCTTGATGGTGAGGAATAGTGGTGTATCTTCCGTCGGGGTGTCTGTAAAATATATGGCTTCCTTTTTGACGCTTTATCTCAAATCCGAGTAACAGCAATACTTTTTCCAGGACCTTGGCATCTACCAGGGGTAGTTTACTCATATAGCAACGGATATCTGTTGAAAACCAACAAACTCAGATAGATTTGTGAGCTCTTCGGGGGTGAGTTCCTCCAGACACAGCTCTATGACTTCTTTGAGGTTTTCTTGTAATTCATCCAAACTAGCCCCCTGAGTATGGGCACCAGGAAGATTAGGAACAATGCCAATATAAAGGCCAGTCTCCTTATCTCGTTCTATTTGCGCTGTAAACTGGTAATTCTTCATTTATATCTTAAAAGTAACTATAATTTGATTTAACGTAAATTATTTTAGACAGATGTCATTATTCTAAATAGAAGGATTGAAGTGCTGTACTTCTCGTAAACTCAGTCGGCAACACCTGACAAAGTCGAGCGACTGAGGGTAGTGACATACAATCCTGAGGGCATACTCTATGCTCTTCGACATGTTCCGAAGGGCATGTCGAAGGCAGATGGTTTGGAATCCAGATTCCATTCCCGGAACGTTTTTCGTCGTAGTCGGATGTTTCCATCCGGCTGGCAGAGCGACTTCTTAGGTCGGTGTCTCACCGACCTACAGCCATACCAGGTATTACATCTCCATCATCTTCAAACCCTTTCAAATTCACGAAAAAGCTTATCTTAGGTGGGTAATACAGATAACGTATCCGTTTTTAATCACTTATAAGAGTTTATTGTCGTTTAAAAATGGGTAAGTTGTTGGTATTGAAAGGATTAATTGAAAAAGGATAATAGTGGTTATAGTGCATGCATTATAACTATATGTTGGGAGGCATTCCCGCTTCGAAATAATTAATTAAAGAGACTGTTCAGAAAAGTGTGTCATAAGTGATTTTGGAGTAAATTAACTTGTGATACGAATGAAAAAAAATGAAGA
>MDTD01155412.1_pt1 | contig 156319 bp, 142 predicted proteins | sample 811221 | NCBI WGS metagenome assembly MDTD01 (sample SAMN05326646, study PRJNA326480) | marine metagenome | isolation source: seawater | place: Pacific Ocean: South West | collected 2011
AACAGTTGTACTGACAAAAGACCAAACCGCCGGAAGAGGACAAAAAGGAAATACTTGGTCGAGTGAAAAGAACAAAAATTTAACTTTCAGCATTTATTTAAAACCTTCTTTTTTACAAGCCGCAAAACAATTTTATTTGAGTATGGTTACAGCCGTTGCCATCATTGAATTTTTGCAAACGTATACAATACCTGCACAAATAAAATGGCCTAATGATATTTTGGTGCAAAAAAAGAAAATATGCGGCATTTTGATTGAAAATACCTTAAAAGGCAAATCTATCGGCGAGAGTATTATCGGAATAGGGTTAAATGTTAAACAACAAAATTTTGCCGGATTGAATGCTACTTCAATGACAGAACATAATCCATCTGTCAATGCTATTGATTTAAAGGTACTTCTTCACGATATTTTGTCAATTTTTGAGAAATATTACCTTAAACTTCGTCAAGGGAAAGGTGATGAAATTGAGCAACTATATTTTTCGCATTTATTTGGCAAAGACGGAATGCGAATAAAAACCGGCGATTCTGTTTACAATGTTAAGATAAAACACATCAACCAAAACGGCTCCATCGTCCTTGCTTTTGACAATGGAACTGAAAAAGAATTTTGGTTTAAAGCGTTTGAAACAATAATTGAGTGATTTTACCCCTTTTTTACAAATTCAGATTTTAAAGCCATTGCGCCGAAACCATCAATTTTACAATTGATATTATGGTCGCCGTCGGTTAAACGGATGTTTTTCACTTTTGTACCGGCTTTTATGGGTTGCGGAGAACTTTTCACTGCCAAGTTTTTGATAACAACAACTGTATCGCCATCTTGCAATATATTACCGTTGGCATCTTTCACTACCAATCCTTCGGCAGTTTCTTCAATTTCATCAGGATTCCATTCGTGCCCACACTCAGGACACATCATCAACGCACCATTTGGGTAACCGTAAGGCGATTGGCAATTGGGACAAATCATTTCTTCGGACATAATTGATAATTTTCGGCAAATGTAGAATTTTTTGTATTAGTTGAAATAAAACGTTGCACGAGTTCAACAGCTTGCTTACCTTTGTCGGCTATGAACGAATCGCAACATCAAAATGAAATGTCGTTTATGGAGCATCTTGAAGTGCTCCGGTGGCATATTGTGCGTTCGGTTATTGCCATACTGGTTTTTATGGTGGCGGCTTTCAGCTTTAAATCGCTTGTTTTTGACCATATTATTTTAGCACCAACACATAATGATTTTCCTACTTACCAATGGTTTTGTAAATTTTCGCATTTAATTGGCAAAGGTGATTCGCTTTGTTTTGGCGAACTTAAATTTGATTTGATAAACATCAATCTTTCAGGGCAATTTACAACTCACTTATTGGTTTCGTTTGTTGCCGGAATTATTTTGGCTTTTCCCTATGTTTTGTTTGAAATTTGGCGATTTGTCAAGCCGGGGTTACACCAAACAGAAATACGCTATGCCCGAGCGTTGATTTTTTCGGGTTCATTGTTGTTTTTCTTTGGCGTACTTTTCGGTTATTTTTTAATTGCTCCTCTTTCTATCCAATTTTTGGGAAACTATACGGTGAGCGATGCCGTAGCCAATCAAATTAGTTTAAATTCATATATTTCTACACTTACAACCATTGTTTTAGCTACCGGACTGGTTTTCCAATTACCATTGTTGGTGTATTTTTTGGCAAAATTCGGAGTGGTATCTTCTCAAATGATGCGACAATACCGAAAACACGCTTTTGTATTGAGCTTGGTTTTGGCAGCCGTAATCACACCTCCCGATGTTTCCAGCCAAATATTAATGGCTTTTCCATTAGTTATCCTTTATGAGTTTAGCATTTGGGTAGCAAAAATGGTGGAGAAAAAAGAAAAATCGCAAGAAATAAAACGGATATAAGCGATTTTTATATCTTTGAAAAATGCCCGTTCGCCGTTTATATCAACATGTTATTTTATTGACTTTGGGTATTTTATGCACACTGTTTTCGGTTGCCCAAAAAACAGTTGTTAAAGGAAAAGTATATGATAAAGAAACCGGCGAACCATTGCCTTTTGTCAATATTGCATTTCAAAACTCCAAAATCGGAACCACCTCGGATATTGACGGCAATTACTACCTTGAAACGTACTACCCCACCGATACTTTAATGGCATCTTATGTAGGATATAAAATTTTTAAAGTAAAGATAAAAAAAGACCGCGAACAAACCATTGACATTGCTATGGAACCCGGCGCTGTTGCTTTAAAAGAGTTTGTGGTAAAATACCAAGGAAATCCGGCACACACCATTTTAAAACATGTATGGGAAAACCGTAAAGCCAACAACCGCGAAAAATACGATGCTTACGAATATGAAGTGTACAACAAAATAGAATTTGACTTGAACAATATATCAAACGAGTTTAAAAAACGCGGCATTTTTAAAAAAATAGATTTCATTTTTGATTATGTGGATACAACAAGTGAAGAAAAGCCATTTTTACCGATGTTTATGACCGAGTCCATTTCAAAATATTATTATCGAAGAGAACCTAAATCGGAAAAAGAAGTCATTATAGCTACCAAAGTTTCGGGTGTGGAAAACAAAAGCATCCAGCAGTTTTTGGGTGATATGTATCAAAATGTGAATATTTATGAAAATAATATCATCATTTTCGGAAAATCGTTTGTGAGCCCAATATCTATATTCGGCAAAAGATATTATAAATATTACCTGACCGACAGCGGATATATTGACAACAATTACTGTTATAAATTAGAGTTTAAACCGCGTTTTAAAGCCGAACCGGTATTTGAAGGTGAAATGTGGGTAAACGACACAACCTACGCAATAAAAGAAATTACGGCTAAAATGGCCGGCGATGTAAATATTAACTTTATCAACGATTTTAAAGTAAAGCAAGAATATGTAAAAGTTGACGGAAAATATTGGATGTTGAAAAAAGACCAGTTGTTAATTGATTTTGAAGTGGATAAAAATTCCTTAGGAATTTACGGGCGAAAAACCACCAGCTACAAAAACATTATTGTTGACCAGCCACGTCCCGAATCGTTTTTCTTAAACTCCGATGATATTGTAGTGAGCGACAGTGCGCAAATGTATGATGAGCATTTTTGGGAAAAAGCCCGTCACGAAAAGTTATCTGAAAGCGAAGCCAATATTTACCATATGGTAGATACCCTCAAAGAAGTACCCGTTTTTAAAACCTTTGTAGATATAATGAAAACAGCCATTACCGGCTATTATGAATGGGGAAAGATAGAGATTGGCCCTTATTTTAACATCTACAGTTTTAATGCCGTTGAAGGCAATCGTTTTCGTTTAGGTGTGCGAACCGGCTCCAAATTTAGCCGCAATTTTGAGATTGGTGCTTATACCGCCTACGGCACCAAAGACCAACGCTATAAATTCTCGGGGTGGACCAAAATAATGATTAACCGCAAAAATTGGCAACGTTTAACTTTAAGTTACACAAATGATGTAATGCAATTAGGCGTAAGCAGTTATATCTTTCAAAACGGTAATTTGCTTTCATCGGTTCAGCGCGGGCAAAACAACAAACTCAACAATATAGAGCAATACAAAGTAGAATTTATAAGCGACATTTGGAAAGGATTCAGCGGTAAAATTATCTTAAAAAAAGAAATATCCTCACCTTTGGGTATTCTTGCTTATCAAAAAACGCTGGACGACGGTAGTATTAAATATTTCAACAATGTTAAAGCCACAGAAGCTACTTTTTACTTGCGTATGGCGTGGAAAGAAAAATTTGTGGAAGCTGACCTTACACGGGCAAGCATCGGTACAAAATATCCTATTATAGAAACGCAATTTACTTTTGGACTGAAAGATGTATTGGATGGCGATTATGATTACAACCGTATGGAAATAGCTATTTCAGACAAAATCTATATCGGCACAATGGGCTATACGGCTTGGCGTGTAGAGGCAGGAAAGATAATCGGTAAAATACCATGGCCGTTATTAAAAATTCATCAAGGAAATGAAACGTATTTTTACAGCGAAAGTGCTTTTAATTTGATGAACTTTTTTGAATTTATCAGTGATGAATATGCCTCGTTAAATGTCTCTCATCACTTTGACGGTTTTTTCTTAAACAAAATTCCGTTGTTCAGAAAGTTAAAATGGCGAGAAGTAGCCAATTTTAAAGCATTGGTTGGTAATACAAAAAAAGAACACGCCGAAGAAATGGACTTTTTGCCTATTACTTATCCGTTAAAACAACCTTATATTGAAACCGGTGTGGGTGTTGAAAATATATTTAAATTTTTCCGCGTAGATTATGTGTGGCGTTTGAGTTATTTGAACCATCCCAACATCAGTCAGTATGCATTCAGAGTTGGTATGGATTTTAAATTCTAAATCTTATTGCTTAGCTTAATACCCTTTACTTCTGAAAGTTTCATCTTCATCATCAAAATACATACTTAAATAATTCAGGTAGCGAAATTCGGCAATACCTCCGGTTTCTAAGGCTTGCTTAACCGCACATCCAGGCTCGTTGATATGCACGCAATTGTTGAATTTGCATTGCTGCATTTTTTCTCTCATTTCGGGAAAATAATGCGATAATTCATTTTTGTCGAAATCTATCAATCCAAAACCTCTTACTCCGGGCGTATCAATAATACGAGTCGTAGTATCCAAATCATACATTTCGGCAAATGTTGTGGTGTGTTTACCTGTATGATGTTGTTTTGAAATGTCGCCGGTTTTCAGGTTTAAATTAGGATAAATACTGTTTATAATGCTTGATTTGCCCACTCCGGAATGACCAATTAACACACCCGTTTTATTTTTCAAAATTTGAGCAAATTCGTCGAGACCTGTTTTTTGGGTAACAGATGTATGAAGACACCGGTAACCGATTTTAGTGTAGGTATCGGTTAAAAAAGTTAATTTTCCTGACAATTCTTCATCATTCTTATATAAATCGATTTTGTTAAACACCAAAATCGGCGGAATATGATATGCTTCTGCCGATACCAAAATCCTGTCTATAAATGCGGTGTATGTTTTAGGGTTAATCAGGGATATTAAAATGATGACTTGGTCGACATTGGCGGCTAAAATATGATACTTTTTAGACAGATTGATAGACTTGCGCAGCAGGTAATTTTTGCGTTCTTCAATATCGGTAATGATATATGTACCGTGATTGTCGGGCGTAAGAAATACTTTGTCGCCAACGGCAACCGGGTTGGTGCTGCGAATGCCCTTTATGCGGAATTTTCCTTTAATACGTGCCTCAACAAAATTTCCGGTGGACTCTAACTTTACATTATACCAACTACCGGTAGATTTATAAACCGTTCCTTTTTCCATTTTATTATTCAAAGTTTCGGTTACTGCTGACAACTAATTCTCTTACACGATTTTTGTCAATTTTATCAAATTTATGATGTAATAAATCCTCGCGAATTGCTACACTGACTTTACTTAACGATTCAAAAAGCAAGTGTTCTTCTTCATCTGTTACATCTGCCGAACGGGCTATTTGTGAAAACAATGCACTAAACTCGTTAAAGGCTTCCAGCACATCTTCGGAAGCAATAAAAGCAATTTTTTGGTTTAATATTTTTATTTCTATTCTGTCTATTTCTTTTACCTGTCCTTTGGTAAGGATATCTTGTATTTGTGCCATCAATTCGGTATAAATTTTGGCTTTCAGGTCAAGAAACATGATATTCTCTTCTTTTTTCAGCTCTGCATTGGTTTGTTTGTTTAAGAGCAAAAAAGTAATCAACGTGGTTACGATTACCCCTATCAAACCGGCAGTAAGCTCAAACGTCATCGGGTTCGATTCGGACTTGAAAAGTATTTCGCGAAATAAAAAATAGCTCAATAATATTGAACTGATAAGTATAATGGTAAAAGCAATGTTTCTCATGTAAAAAGTTATGTAGTTTATCTCAAAGTTAGTTGTTCTCTTTTTAATTCTTCTATTGTTTTGCCTGACAATTTACTTTCCAACCAAGTATTAATATCAAAGTATTCGGTTACAACCGATTCAAAGGGGTCTTTCAATACCTCATCAATTTCTGCTTTAAATTCTTCAAAAATGGGCATTTGTTCAAATTTATTGCCGGCTTTTATCAGTTTTTTCATATACTTAATAATGGTCGATTCCATTTTGTAAAACTTCTGCTTTTTCTTGGCCAAACGTTTGGTTGATTTAATGATGTATTCGAGCAAATCGTAATTTCCGAGTTCAAAATGGATGATTAAGTTAAAGAAATGAGCAAAAATCAATACATCTTGACGGAGCTTTTCTTCTTTTACGTTCAAGACCATATTTAAATAGCGTAATGCCTCTTTATACATTCCTTTACCAAAATACAACGCTGCAATGTTGTAATAAAACAGTATTTCTTCTTCTTTGTTTATTTTATCTTGATAATGTTCAATTCCTTGCAAAATATCAGGCACCAATTCGTTAATGGCTTTGTCGTATTCACCTAATGTTTCGTAGCCGAGAAGTAAAGCATTGCGCGTTAAGGTAAATATTTTCATCTCTACATCAATGCTGTCAAAATAGGGCTTACCGGATAGATTTCTTATTTTTTCATTGATAGAGAAAAATTTATCAAAATCGCCAAAATCAAGATAAGCAAACATTAAATTATTAAGTGCACGCAAATAGCGTTTGGGTAATTCTTGCATAATGGGCGGATTGTCTTCCATTATTTTTACCACGCGCTCAAAATTCTCTTTTGCTTCTTCTTTGTTTTTTTCCGTAACGGCGCACATTCCTTTTATGTAATAACAAGCTGTGGCTGCCTTTGTGCTTAGTGCTGTATTTTTTCCTTTTATAAGCGGATGATTGACAATGTTATGGACAATTTTTTGTTCCTCTTCGTTTCGGTTGTAGCCGCCACGTCTAAATACATAATTGATTTGTGAATATAATTTTTGATATTCAGCCTGATTACGCAATTTTTCCAAACAATCGGTTTCCTCATCCAACAACAGGTTCATATCATGGTCAAATTTCCCGCGATGCACATCTTCCTCAATCAAACGCTTTTGCCAATCTATCAAATCGAGCAAAAAATAAAACTTTTCGTATTTGTAAGCGATTTTTTTACCGCGCTTAATCAATTTGTGGCATTCTTTGTATAATGCTTTATTGAACAACAACTCTATGTTTCGCAATATTTCCTGTAATTGAGCTGCTGCCGTTTTATCCGAATGAAATTGCCTTAAACTTTTCAGTATTAAATTAAATAAATGATTTTTTTCGGAAGGTAAATGTTTGATGAATGTTTCGCCTTCAAATTGTTTTTTTATTGCCGCTTCGTCATATACTTTCTGTTCTTCAATGGCATCGAACAAACGCATATAATTTTTTTGTCCCGATTGCAAAGAGGAGAAAAGTTTAAAATACCGTTTTTCCGATTTAGTCAACGACTTAATTAATTGAAACAATTCATCCGATGGCTTCATAGGTTTTCAAAATTTAGTTACACAAAAATACCGTATTTTAATCAAATGAGTAAATATGAGCATTAATAGGATTTCAAAGTTAGCATTATTCCAAACAAAAAAAGGCAATTTTCAACATTAAAAATGTCTTTCGCTATACATTTTGTATCTTTATAGTTCAAAATCAAGAACAATGAGACATATCCTTTGTATCGTTTTATCACTAATAATAATTTCATCTAAATTAAATGCTCAAAACAGCCGAAGCGACAGTATAGATATTATTCATACACATATAGATTTAGACCTTACAGATTACAGCAATCAATTCATTATAGGTAATTGTGAAATAGTATTTACTCCAAAAAGTTCCTCGGTTCAAGCCATTGCTTTAGACTTGTTGCGTTTGCAGGTCGATTCGATTGTATGGAAAAATCAACCCCTTTTATTTTCCTATAATGACACATTGATTTTGGCAAATTTTCCGCAACCTGTTAATGCTTCAGATACAGATACGGTTACCGTTTTTTACCAAGGAAATCCGCAAAAAGATGCGTCGGGTTGGGGAGGATTTTATTTTCAATCTAGTTATATTTTCAATTTGGGTGTAGGCTTTGACGCCAATCCGCACAATTATGGCAGAGTTTGGTATCCGTGTTTTGATAATTTTGTAGAACATTCCACTTATTCATTCAAGATAAAAACTGCTGACGGAAGAAAAGCCAAGTGCAACGGGTATTTGGTTGCCGAAAATGTAATTTCAGGTGATACCATTGAGAGTGTTTGGCAAATGGATACACCTATCCCCTCCTATTTGGTTTGTGTGGCAGCAGCCAATTATGAAACTATCCGTCAACAATACACAAATGCCACAGACACCATTCCCATAGAGTTGTACGCATTAGCAAATGATACCAATAATTTGAAAAACTCATTTATCCATTTAAATGATGCTATTGCCGGATTTGAAAATTATTACTATCCGTATGTATGGAACAAAGTGGGGTATTCGCTTGTGCCGTTTAGTTCCGGCGCTATGGAACACGCTACAAACATTGCTTATCCAAAAGCAGCAGCAAATGGTTCATTAACTTACGAAACACTGATGGCTCACGAACTTTCTCATCACTGGTGGGGCGACTTAGTGACTTGCGAAACCGAAGGTGATATGTGGATAAATGAAGGAATGGCTACTTACAGCGAACATTTATTTTTAAATTATTTGTATGGTTACGACCGATACATTGAAGAGGTGAAAAAAAATCACGCCGATGTATTACAATATGCTCATGTTCATGAGAATGGATACCGGGCAATAAGCGGCATTCCGCATCAATATACTTACGGAGAGCATGTGTATAACAAAGGTGCTTCGGTTGCCCATAATTTACGCGGTTATATGGGCGATTCATTGTTTTTTTCAGGATTGCGACAAATTTTAAATGCTTTTCAATATAAAAACATCAACAGTTATCAATTTAGAGATTCGCTAACAGCTTTTACCGGTTTTGATGCGACCGACTTTTTTAACGATTGGGTATTTTCACCGGGTTTCTCGCACTTTGAATTAGACTCTACCAATATTGTTCAAAACGGAACAAATTATTCAATTACTTTATATATTGAACAAAAACTCAAAGGTGCGGTTAATTTTCATCAAAATGTACCGTTAGAAATTTCTTTTTACGACCAAAATTGGAATAAAACCATTAAACGGGTAATGGTTTCAGGACAATTTTCCACGCCAACGGTAAACCTAAATTTCAACCCTCAATTAATAATTTTGAATGAAACCAACAAGCTAAACCAAGCACGTACCGACAATGAAAAAATTATTACCTCAACCGGAAATACTACTTTTAGTTTATCTAATTTTACTTTAATGGTAAATGCCGTAACAGATTCTTCATTTGTATTCATCCAACATCATTGGGTTGCTCCCGACAGCATTAAAAACAATATTAATAATTACAAAATATCTTCAAGCAGATATTGGACGGTAAAAACATTAACCACAGGAAATTTAGATGCCTCGGGACGTATATTTTATGACGGAAGAGCTTCTACCGGGTATTTAGACAGCGACTTGGTAAGCACTACCGAAGACAGTTTGATTTTGCTTTATCGTGCTTCGCCGGCTGATGAGTGGGATGAATATCCTTATTACACAAAAAACTTTATTGGTAACAATGCCAATGCTTACGGTATGATAGAAATTACAACGCTTGCGCCGGGCGACTATGCTTTTGCCAACGGAGTTTCAAAATATTTATCTGTTAAAAAAAGAAAGAAAGAAAAAGTTCAACTTTTCCCTAATCCGGCTTCGGAAAAAATCAATATTATATTGCCCGATAAATTGGGAATTTACAAAATAAAAGTTTTCAATAATTTAGGTCAACTGATTACAGAGAAACAATTTACCCATCAAACACAAATTGACACTACTCATTGGACAAAAGGATTATATTTGATTAAAATATCAAAAAAAGAAAACGGAAAATTTAATTTGATTAACACCGAACGTCTGATTAAAAACTGATTTCCGTAAACTGATAAAAATCATATTTTATTTTACTTATAAAGCGTAATTTCAACCTGTTAGTTATAAAAAAACAGGAATATGAAAAAAATTACGTTTTTAGCTTTATTGCTTGGCAGTTTGTTTGCAACAGGCCAAAATCAATTGCCAAACAACAGTTTTGAAAATTGGACAGCAGACACAATAAAAACGCCGGATGGTTATGTAAGTTCGGCTGATTACAAGCACAAAACTTTACCCTCTACCGATGCGGTAAGCGGGCAATATTCATTGTATATGGAAACAGAGGTTGATTCTTTTTTCAATGATACCAGTGCCGGATTCATCGTCAACTTTGACCCGGACAATTTTTCGGGAGGTGTTCCTTTTACTTTTCATGCCGATTCGCTTTGCGGATATTACAAAGCGAATATTCAAGGGCAAGATACTGCTTGGATTTTTGCAATGTTTAAATTTAACGGAACGCCAATTGGTATGGCTTCACTCCCTATTAGCGCCAATGAAAACACTTCAACATGGACCCGATTTTCTGTACCAACAGGTATGCCATCTATGTTCAATCCCGATTCGATGATGTTTGGAGCAGTTTCGAGTAATTATTTAGGTTCCGGAATAGGTATTACTTCCGGCTCGGTTTTAATGTTGGACAGTATTTATTTCAAATCATCATCTAATGCTGTGGATACATTAAACAACTATGATTTTGAGCGTTGGACAGATAATATCCTTGAAACCCTTGACGGATATAATACCAGTGCCGTATGGGAAGATATTCATATCCCAATGCATACTGTTGAAAAAGTAACTTCATCCACTAATGGAAATTTTGCGGTTAAATTAAATAACGTGGTTAATATTTACGGCGATACCATTGGTGGAGCAATATCTACTGCTGATATAAGCACGCCCAATTATCCACCTCCCGGAGGTACACCTTTTGATTGGTCTCCGATTTCTGTAACTTATGATTTTCAATGTAACAGAACAGGCAGTGAGCCGGCATATATTGATTTCATTTTTAAGAAAAACGGCGCTGTTATTGAATCGCAATTTAGAAGCTATGGAATTTCTACAACTTCATACGCCACAGAAACCATTAATTTCTCTTTCTCTCAAACGCCCGATACATTAATATTTAGAGCTTATAACGGTCGCACACCGGGAGATTGGTTTATGATTGACAATATTGTTTTTAATTATCCGGTTGGCATTACCGAAAACATTGAGATTTTACAAGCTATTGCTTATCCTGTACCAAGCAAGGATAATTTGAATTTCACGGTTAATTCCAAAGATGACCAAGAAGTTATTTTACAAATTAGCAGTATTGATGGAAAGGTTTTAATAAACAAACAAATTACTTTATCTGCGGGAATAAATAATTTCACTGTTTCGGTATCGGATTTACCTGCCGGAAATTATATTTACACATTCACTACCAATGACCAACAATTCAGCAAGTCATTTATTAAAGAATAATTCACCAATAGATATTCATTAAACTAAAAGCGGCTGCCTTTTTAAGGCAGCCGCTTCTTATTACATTAAAAAAATGAATTACCCTTTTGCTCCTTCTTGAAAACTTTGTTCGGTAAATTCTTGCGAGATGGCACCACGCTCAATACGTAATTTACTGCCGTCTTCGGTTTCAATTACTGCGGTTGCATCGTCTAATTGAACAATTTTTCCGTGAATACCGCCAATGGTTACAATTTTATCTCCCTTTTTTATGCTTTCGCGAAATTGCTTTTGTTTTTTGGCTTTCTTTTGTTGTGGACGAATCATGAAGAAATAAAAAATTCCCATGATAAGCGCCAGCATTATCAATGATTGATAATTGTTTCCTGTTGCTTCTCCCCCGCCTTGTGCGGCTTGTAATAGTACTAATAAATGATTCATGTTTTTAAATTTTTAGTTTATTGTATTTTGTAAAAATAGTGTTTATTATTCGCCGGGAACAATAACTTCACCTTTTAATGTTAAAACTTTGGTGTTGGGCACTGTGTTTGCTACCAATGTTACGGTTTTATGTTGCTTGCCTTGTTTGCCGTTTGAGTCAAATTTTACTTTAATAACAGCTTCTTCTCCCGGGGCAATTGGTTTTTCGGGATATTCGGCAACCGTACAACCACAACTTCCGTGAGCCGATGAAATTAACAAGTTTGATTTTCCTACATTTTTAAATCGAAATGATTTTTCAACAATTTCACCTTGTGTAATGGTGCCAAAATCTTCTACTTCTTTTTCAAACTCAAAAATAGGTAATTCTTTTTTTGCCCCTTCTTCTATTCCCGGATTATTGATTATATCCGTACTTAACTCATCATTTGAGGAATTTCCGCATGATGCGAACAGTAAAGAAACAAATGAAAGAATGATTATATTTTTCATGGCTTATTTAGTTTTTGATTTACAAAAATATTAAAATTGATTACAATCCGCCTACCAACCCACGACCGGCTTTTTGTATTTTGCCTTGCTCTTTTAAGTCTTTCACCATTTTATCGAGCAATCCGTTTACAAATGCCTGACTTTTTGGTGTGCTGAAGTTTTTAGCCAATTCAATATATTCATTCAGGGTTACTTTTACCGGAATGGAAGGCATAAACATGAGTTCGGTCAACGCCATTTTAAGAATAACAAAATCAGTAACGGCAATACGCTCTAAGTCCCAATTTACGGTATGTTCGGCAATTATTTCCGACAACTCTTCATCATTACCAATGGTTCTTCTAAAAAGGTTTTTTATAAAAGCAGTATCTTCTTCGGGGTCTTTAAATTTATAAGCTATTTGGGTATATTCGTCGCTGGAGGTATTGAATTTACGAATGTGCTTGATCGTCATGGATAACACGTAATCCAAGTCATCTTCCGACCAATAAATCGAGCTTTCTTCAATGGTTTGAATAAGCAATTCGTACTCCGAAAACAATTTACTGTAGATGGATTCGACAAAATCTTTATCTTCTTTAAAGCTTTTGCGTCCCGAGTTCATGTATTTTTCGTAAACATCGCTTTGCTTAAATACGCGGTAAAACTTCATCAATTCATCTTGATAAGGCGCCCAAGTAATTTTACGTTCTTTTATTTCTTTGTTTAATCCGGCATTTATTTCCAACAATTTTACCACTCGGTTTTCCAAAAATTTAGTGTTTGGATTCAAATCTTCATAAGTGGGTAAAATTTTATTTTTGGATTCTTCTTGCTTACGCTCTTCTATTTTTGCCAATTCTACGGGTAATTGCAATAGCAAAATGTATAAATCATACAATTTGTCAATGCTGCGCAACAATTCATTCTCGTATTTGCTCATAGCTGCCTTTCCTGATTGCGAATAGGCATATAATGCTTGAAATACTTTAACTCTAATTATTCTACGGTTAATCATATACTCCTTTTCCTTCTTACTCTGTTTATTGAAAAAATCACCACTTTTGGTTTATTTTACCTATGGCAGCAATTCTTTCTTCGGCCAATTGATTGGCAGCTTGGTAGGTAGGAATGTTTTTTTCTTTTGAAATTTTAAAAATATTGAGTGTTGTATTGTAAATATTTTCGGTCATTGCAAACGATTCTTTTTGGTCGTATCCGACAATTTCGGAATTTACATTAATAAGTCCTCCAGCATTGATTACAAAATCCGGGGCATACAATATTCCTTTTTCCAATAATATTTTACCGTGAACGGTTTCATCTTTTAATTGGTTGTTGGCTGCTCCGGCAATAATGCTGCATTTCAATCGCGAAATGGTTTCATCATTTACGGTTGCTCCCAATGCGCAAGGTGCATAAATATCTATATCCAAATCATATAAGGCATCTCCTTCTACTACTTCTGCGCCATATTCTTGCGCAACTTTTTTCAATTGTTCTTGGTTAATATCATTGATGTAAACTTTGGCACCGGCTTCTGTTAAATATTTTACCAAATGTTCGCCTACGTGCCCTACGCCTTGAACAGCTACTTTTTTACCTTCCAAACTGTCACTTCCCCAGCGTTCTTTTGCGGCAGCTTTCATTCCAACAAAAACACCATAAGCTGTAACCGGCGACGGATCGCCACTTTTTCCGGGTAAGCCGGTAACAAAATCGGTTTCCATATTTACGTATTGCATATCTCTTGGGTTTATCCCAACATCTTCGGCAGTAATGTATTTTCCGCCCAAACTGTCAACAAATTTTCCAAAGCGTCTGAATAATGCTTCTGATTTATCGGTTTTGGAATCGCCAATAATTACAGCTTTTCCTCCACCTAAATTTAAGCCCGAAATAGCGGCTTTATAAGTCATACCTCTGGACAATCTCAGCACATCAGTCAATGCTTCCAATTCATTGACATAGTTCCACATACGGGTTCCACCCAAAGCAGGACCAAGTGTAGTATCGTGAACGGCTATAATGGCTTTTAAACCGGTTGCTTTATCTTGACAAAAAACCACTTGTTCGTGATCATAAACCGACATAGGGTTCAATACCGGATTTTCCAAGGTATTGGTTTGTGAGGCATTTATAACTTCAGACATAATTTTTGAGTTTTTCTTGGTAAATCAATTTTATTGTTAAATATGTGTATCGTTAAAAATAACTACTTTTACACTCGACAAAATTAGAATATTTTTAGTTATCTGACCGGTTTTAATGAAATCTTTATTCTACTTAAATAAATACCTGCTTAAATATAAATACCGCTTAATTTTCGGGTTGATATTTATTGTTGCCTCAAACTTGTTTGCCATTTATCCGGCACAAATAATACGGGAAGCTTTTGACGAAGTAAAATATTATTTGGTACATAACTCTATTTCCGACACTTCGTTTTTACAGAAATTTTATCATTTTAACAGCTTTGGCTCATTGCTTTTGGCTTTTGGTATTTTAGTTATTGTATTGGCTTTGCTGAAAGGTTTATTCACTTTCCTCACTCGGCAAACTATTATTGTCATGTCGCGCAAAATTGAGTATGATTTGAAGAATGAAATTTTTGCTCATTATCAGGATTTAGACCTTTTGTTTTACAAGCAAAATAATACGGGCGATTTAATGAATCGCATCAGCGAAGATGTGAGTAAAGTTAGAATGTACCTTGGCCCCGGAATTATGTACTCCATAAATTTAATTGTTTTGTTTGCTTTAGTTATTACTACTATGTTAAGCATAAATGTAAAACTCACCATGTATGTACTTACTCCGTTGCCAATCCTTTCGGTTCTGATTTACATCGTAAGCAATCGCATCAATAAACAAAGTATGCGTGTGCAAAAACAGCAATCGGGGTTATCTACTTTGGCGCAAGAAACATTTTCGGGCATCAGAGTGCTTAAATCATTCCGAAAAGAAGAAATGATTAACGAGAAAATGGAAAATGACAGCAATGCATACAAAAACCTGATGATGGATTTGGTAAAAACGCAAGCATTGTTTCAGCCGTTGATGATTTTATTGATTGGATTAAGCACCATTCTTACCATTTACATTGGCGGAAAAGAAGCGATTGCCGGCAATATTACGGTTGGAAACATTGCCGAATTTGTTATTTATGTAAATATGCTTACCTGGCCTGTAACTGCCATCGGTTGGGTTACATCAATTATACAAAGAGCTGCTGCCTCGCAAGAACGAATAAATGAATTTTTAAACACCAAACCAAATATTGTAAACCCGACAAATAAACCTTTTCATTTTAACGGAAAAATTACTTTCAACAACGTTTCTTTTACTTATCCCGACTCGGGCATTCAGGCGTTAAAGAACATAACATTTAATGTTGACAAAGGCGAAACTTTAGCTATAATTGGTCGAACAGGCAGCGGAAAATCAACTTTGGCAAATTTAATTATGCGTATGTACGATGCCGACAGCGGTGAGATTTTAATAGACAACAAACCCATTACCAAAATAAATTTGTTTGATTACCGCGCCTCGGCAGGTGTAGTTCCGCAAGAGGTGTTTTTATTTTCAGATACCATTGCCAATAATATTGCATTTGGATGTACAGAATTTATTCCTACTCAAGAACAAATAGAACAAGCCGCAAAAGATGCTTGTGTTTACGACAACATTATGCAATTTCCGGACAAATTCAACACTATGTTGGGCGAACGTGGTGTTAATCTTTCGGGAGGGCAAAAACAACGCATAGGCATTGCCCGTGCAATTATTAAAAATCCGGCATTATTATTATTCGATGATTGTTTAAGCGCCGTAGATACCGAAACCGAAGAACAAATATTGCATAACCTGACTCGTATAATGGAAGGCAAAACGTCTATAATTATTTCACACAGAATTTCATCTATTAAAAATGCCGACAAAATAATCGTGTTGGAAAATGGTGAAATAGTAGAACAAGGAACACATCAAGAACTGTTAGCCGCTCGCAAACAATATTTCGAATTGTTTCAAAAACAAATGAATGACGAAAGTTATTAACAATTGTAAAAAAAAATATCGGCTTGGTTTAGCGAAAATTCATTTTTTAATCTATATTTGATTTTATTAACAATAAAAATTAATGCAAGAGATGGAAGGAACAGAAAACGGAAATCAAAGAGATGAAGTGTTCTCTAAATCGGTAAGAGCCGGAAAACGAACGTATTTTTTTGATGTTAAAGCTACTCGCTCAAATGATTATTACTTAACAATTACCGAAAGTAAACGAAAGTTTAATCAAGAAAACGGTAAATTTTATTACGAAAAACACAAATTATTCTTGTACAAAGAAGATTTTGAAAAATTCAGCGAAGGACTGCAAGAAGCCATTAATAAAATTATTGAGTTGAAAAAAGAACAAGGTGAAGAAGTTGTGGAAAAAATTCACGAACCAAAAAGTGACGAGAACTCATCTGCCAATAATGAAGAAAACAATTCATCCTCAGAAGGTGCTTCTGATTTTACAAATGTAGATTTTGATGATATTTAAACTATAATCTCATAAATAATATACCAATAAAAAAGCGAGCTTTGAGCTCGCTTTTTTATTTATTCTTTTTCTTTTTTACTTTACAATAGTTACATGACCATGTAATACATGATGTTTACCATTAATATCTTTGAATTGTAATTTCCACACATAAACATCCAGCGGAACAAGCTCTCCTTTATATGTACCATCCCAACCTTCATCTCCTTTAAAATCATGGCTTTCATAAATTAAATTGCCCCATCGATTAAAAATATAAAAACTATAATCTTTATCAGAAATTCCAATTCCCTGCGGACGGAAATAATCATTCAAATTTTTAGTATCTGTTGGCGTAAATGCATTCGGAACATAAATGGTGTAAACTCCAGTTATGCGAATGAATTTAAATGTAGAATCCTTACATCCATTGGCGTCTTCTACATACAACGAAACATAATATGTGCCCGTATCTTCGGGGAAAGTATAAACCGGATTTTGCGCAAATGATGAATCCCAATAGTTAAAGTTCCACGCCCAATAATTTATGTTGTTTCCAAAAGAATTATCATAAAATTCAACCCGTGTATTAAGCATATCAATGGAATCGGGGACATAGTAAAAATCTGCTATTGGTGTATTATATACCGTAATGAAATTTTGTTGATTTAAACTATCAACACATCCTCCTGTTCCTGTAACTGAAAGTTGTACATCATATACACCATTATTCATGTAAGTATGCATAATAGTATCACCCGAAGCTGTAGAGCCATCACCAAAATTCCAAACCGGATTGGAAGTATTGTTGGAAGTATTGTAAAAAGTAACCGTTAAAGGCTCACAACCGGCAAAAGTATCGGCAGTAAAAGTGATGACAGGTAAATCAAATACATTTACTAAAACAGAATCCATAACCGCCGGCGAGCAATTATCGGTAGCGGTAACATAATAGGTTGTAGTTGACGTAGGAGAAACCGTTTGCGATGAACTTGTAGAGCCATTACTCCACATATAACTGTATGGTCCGCCATTTCCTCCACTTACTGTTGCCGAGATAACTGTACTTTGCCCCGGACATACATATTGAGTAGGTGTTACAGATAAATTTAAAACCGGGTATAATGACACAGCAACATTATGAGATGCAGAATTACATCCATTGGCATCTGTTGCCACGACAGAATATACTGTATTTCCTGTGGGTGATACTGTTTGTGAAGAACCTGTAACACCATTACTCCAAGTATAGGTGTAAGGTGCTGTCCCTCCGGATGCCAAAGCGCTAATAGTAGCAGATGTACCTACACATATTGTTGTATCGGATGATGTTGTTAATGAAATTTGAGGAGGTTCGTTTATTGTAACAAAAGCAGTATCAAAACATCCTGTATTTGCATCTGATACTATGCAATAATAATTTCCCACACATAAATTACTTACCGTTGGAGTGGTAGCACTTCCTGCTCCTGCATCCCATTGGTAAGCATAAGTAATGTTAGGGTCAGAACCTTGAACAGTTGCACTTCCATCACATACACCAAAACACGACGCATCAGTAGTTGTAGTAGTAAAAGTTACTTGAGGAGGTTCGTTTATTGTAAAAGTAGAATCCAATGTACAACCATTATCATCGGTTACGGTAACAGTATAAGTTCCGGCACATAATGCTGATATATTGGGTGTTGTGGCTCCATTTGACCAGCTATAAGCATAAGGTTGCGTTCCGCCTTGTGGTGCTACTACAATAGAACCATCACAAACACCGAAGCATGAAGCATCCGTTATAGTTTTAGGAATACTTAAAGCTTGTGGCTCGGTAATGTTAAATGTAGAATCCAATGTACAGCCATTGGCATCTGTTACTGTTATCGTATATGTTCCGGCACAAAGTGACGTGATACTTGCTGTGGTAGCTACATTAGTCCAACTGTAAGTATAAGGCGATGTACCTCCTTGTGGAGTAACGGTAATCATACCGTCACAAGCACTGTTACACGAAACATTATTTTTACTGTTAGGAATACTTAAAGGTAATGGTTCATTTAAAACAACTGTTGCAAAATCCTGACAACCGGCTCCATCATCTGCTACACAAACATAAGTTCCGGGCGCTAAACCCGTAAAGGTATTTGTAGCTTGCCAAGTAGCTCCATTGTCAATACTGTATTGGGTAGCCCCTCCTGTAGCAATTATTTGGATAGAACCATCATTGGCACCATTACAACTGATATGGGAATAAATTGTATCGGTAATTTGAACCGGACAACTTGTTAAACAAGAAGCAGGTGCATTATATGACGGTGAAGTAAGCGAACAGGTTGGATTATCCGAAAAATAAGCGGTTATCGTACAAGGATTACCATCTGCTGTTTGATTATTTATGGTATAATTCATTGGGCTGTTAAACGGAGGCGGAATAACATCCTGATTTCCATTACAATCTTCTACAATCAGATTACCGGTTGTTGGCGGATCTGAAAATGTAACGCTACCCGTAGTTGAATAAGTATTTGTAGCAGGGTCGCACGGTCCCGGAGATGTCGTAATATTAGTAATTGCACAAGTTACAATATTGCAATTGGTAGTTGCAGTACCACCTGAATTAGTAAACGATATATTAGTAGGCGAATTTGAAAAATTTGTAATCAATAAAATATACACATCTCCATTTTGTGCATTATTAATATTAGCTGTCTCAGTAGCAGAAGCAGAATAACTACAATCAATTACACTATTGGGACTGGTTCCTGAACCCGCCGCTCCCAAGTTACCGCAAGAATTTACAGCTGTATTATAATCAGGATATGGGCCCCACAATATGAAGTCGATATCCACATTGTTAGAATTACTCATATCAATAGTAAGGTTTCCGGGCTGATCTATCTGAAAGAAATACCATGCCGGGTTGGGAGCTGAACCTAAACATCCATAATTATTAGTTGGTGCCGTTGTCATGGCATCGCCATTATTTACTCCTGCAGGGAAAGTTGTTGTTGAACCGGAACAAAAAGGGTCCGGGCTTGTACAATCCGAACCTTGTGCAAGAATAGAATTATTGTTTGCTAAAAATAAATATATAATGATTAAAAAATATAGTTTTAGGATTCTCATCTATTCTTTCTTTTTATACTCAATTAATTATCTTAATAAATTCACTTTTCCTGCAAATTGATGTTTTTTACCTTCAACATCAGTAGTGGTTACAGTATAAATATATACACCTTTAGGCAACGGGCTTCCTGTATTCATATAAGTACCATTCCATTCGCAATTATCTTGTGTGCCGTTAAACACTATTTTACCCGATATATCTTTTATTGTAATATCGCACGGAACGTTAAATTCTTTAATTGCTTTTGGGTAGAACGTATCATTGTTTCCATCGTTATTTGGAGTAAATGCATTGGGCGCTAATATATCAAACCCCTCATTATTATATACTTCTGTTTCGATGGTGTTTGAACATCCGTTCACATCTGTTATCAGCAATTTCACATTATATGTTTTCTTTTCTTCATAAATGGTAGAAACACTTTCACCATTTAATGACTTTCCGTTACCTAAGTTCCAGTGCAAAGCTATAGGTTCAGCATCAATCGTTTTTATCTTAAATTTTGTATAAGGGTAAAACAATTTGTTATTGTCGTATTGCTCCCACATATTCTGATAGACAATTTCGGCATGGGGTAATTTATTGACTACTATTTTATTTTTTGCTTGAATTTTCACCGGTTCTTCAAAGTTATTATTTACAACACATAATACCTGATATTCTCCCGAGAATTTGTAAACATGTGTTGATTTCTCTCCTTTTGCTGTATGCCCATCACCAAATGTCCACTCAATATCTTTCAATGGCAGATTTTCAGGATTTATCAATTTTACTTGAACCGGCGTACCTGCACAAGTATTGTAATTTGACACTTCTACACTAAGAGTATTTAGCGCTTTTAAATAAAGTGAATTTTTCGAACTTTCTTCTTTTTCTGCTTCTTTTTCTTGTGTTTTTTCAGTTAAATCATTATTATCTTCAGAAGAGGAATTAATTATATTTTCAGTTGTTTTATTTTCAGTGTTTTCCGGAATATTTTGCTCTGTTAATTCGGTTTGTTGAACATTTTCTTTAGTGTTTTCAGTTGCAAAAACAAGTTTTTTGTTTTCAGTTGATTCTTCTTTATTAACTTTTTCTCCGGCACTCTCAACTTGTTCTGCCTTTAAGGCATTGTTATTATTTTCATTTAAAACAAGTTCAGCTTTTTGTTCATTATGTTCATCAATCGATGTTTCGTTAAAATTATTTTTAACATACATAAAAACCGATGTTGCAATAACAACTGTTACTGCTGCAGCAATTCCGATTTTACGCAATCTTTTTAAGCGTGTTTGTTTTGCCAAACTTTTTTGAAACTCTTTCCAATGTTGTTCATTGAAAGGCACTTCTGCATTTTCGAGTTTATCTTTTAAATATTTGTCAAATTGGTCCATAATCTACATTGTGTTATTTGGAATATTCTTTATATTGATTTGCCAATAATTTCTGTAATTTTTGTTTTGCTTTAGCCAAATTTGATTTTGACGTTCCGATATTTACATTTAGCATTTCTGCAATTTCTTTGTGCGAATAACCTTCTATTACATATAAATTAAACACTGCCTTATATGCCGGGGTAAGTTGCTGAATAGCTTTCATAATGTCTTGCACATTAAAGTCGCTGTTCACCATATCATCTATGGCAATATTGGTATCTTCTAATTGTTGTTCGTCGTCGGTAAAACCAAAGGTGTTTTTATTTTTCCGGTACCAATCTATGGATGTATTGACCATAATGCGTCTAACCCACCCTTCGAGCGAACCATTAAATTGATATTTTGGTAAATTATTAAACACTTTCATCATTGCCTCATGAAAAATATCCTTTGCTTCATCATCATCCCTAGCATAGCGCTTGCATACAGCCATCATTTTACCGTAAAACTTCTTGTAAAAGGCGTATTGAGCTTTTTCATTGCCTTTTATACAAGCTTTTACCAGTGTCTTTTCATCTTCAAATTCTATGTTGGCCATATTTTCTTTCAACTTAAAAACGTTTAATTGCTGTTTTGGTTGCCTGCTTTAAAAAATTATTTTTTAATCCTTCACTAATTTGATGCAATTTTCTAATTTAGCACAAAATATATTGTTTAATCAAAAAAAATAAAATAAAATGAAAATTTCTGTTATCGGAGCCGGAAACGTTGGTGCAACCTGTGCTAATGTTTGTGCCCACAAAGAGTTAGCCAACGAAATTATTATGGTAGATATTAAAGAAGGTTTTGCCGAAGGTAAAGCTTTGGATATTTGGGAAACTTCTCCTATCAACCTTTATGATTCGCGCACTATTGGTGTTACCAACAATTACGAAGCTACAGCAGGTTCAGAAGTAGTGGTTATTACATCGGGAATGCCTCGTAAACCGGGTATGAGCCGTGATGATTTAATTGAAACCAATGCTAAAATCGTTAAATCGGTTACCGAGCAAGTTATTAAATATTCGCCCGATGCTAAAATTGTAGTTGTTGCCAATCCGTTGGATGTAATGACTTACACCGCTTATTTAACAGCCAAAGTAGATTCTTCAAAAGTATTTGGTATGGCCGGTATCTTGGATACTGCTCGTTACCGTTCATTTTTAGCCCTTGAGCTAAATGTTTCACCAAAAGATATTCAAGCAGTATTGATGGGCGGACACGGAGACACAATGGTTCCATTACCTCGTTATACTACTGTTGGAGGCATTCCTGTAACAGAATTGATTGAAAAAGATAAATTAGATGCCATTATTGAAAGAACAAAATTTGGCGGTGGCGAAATTGTAAAATTATTGGGTACTTCTGCATGGTATGCACCCGGTGCTGCAGCAGCTCAAATGGTAGAAGCAATTGTACGCGACCAACGTCGTGTTTTCCCTGTATGCGCATTAGTAAACGGACAATATGGTTTAGATAACTTATATATTGGTGTACCGGTAATTTTAGGTAAAAACGGCATCGAAAAAATTATTGAATTAGATCTTAACGATGAAGAAAAAGCGCTATTGAATGCTTCGGCAGAACACGTTCGCGAAGTAATGGGCGTATTGGATGACATGAATATAATTGCTTAAAAAAGCAAATCAACTATAACCTATTTTAAAAAGACCGTTCAAATTGGACGGTCTTTTTTACTTTTGTAAAAATTACATTCAATGCAAACACAAGTTCCATTTAATATAATTCCGATAGAGGAAGATGGATTTCATTTACAATTATCCGGAAAAATAAACGATAACGACGTTAACTTACTTATCGACACAGGTGCTTCACGTTCTGTTTTTGACGAAAATAAAATTAAAGCTATTTTAGGCGAAAATCTTATTGAAGAAATTGAAAAACTGAGCACCGGTTTGGGGACAAACTCTATGCAATCGAAAAAAGCTGTTTTAGAATCTTTTAAAATTGGTGATATTCATTTACACAATTACGAAGTAGCTGTTTTGGACCTTTCGCACGTTAACCAAAGCTACACCCAAATAGGACTGGATGAAATTGCCGGCGTAATTGGCAGCGATTTATTATACGATATGAAAGCTGTAATTGATTATGATAAGAGTACATTAACGCTTAATCAATAACCATTATTCTTTTACAATTTTAAAAACATAATGTTTGTTGGTTTCATCTTCTAAAACCACAAAATACATTCCGGGCAATAAATCCTTTATGGAAAATGTTTTGTTTGTCGCTGTACGTGCTTGCAAAACTTGCGCGCCCATTAAATTGTAAACCGTAACCTTAACCGGTTTAGTTTGTGTACTTTTAATGGTAATATTTTTGCTCGCAGGATTTGGATAAACCGAAAAATCATTCGTATAAGTAATGTAATTGACAATATTAAAAAAGGTTCCTTTAAAATAATGCAATCCACCGGTATAACTACCTAAAATCATATCATTATACCCGTCGTTATTAAAATCATATATTACCGGTGCAGTTTTTCCGCCTTTGCGAATATCAAACAACATACTGTCCACCACGTTAAAAGTTCCTGTTAAGTTATTGTCAATACTGTCGTACTTAAATAAATATCCGCTTTCAGAACCACAAATCAACTCCCATTGATTATTGGCATTTTTATAAAAAAACGGTTGAGCGTACCCACTGTAAAAGCCTGAAAAATGTGTGTAAACACCACCCAAACTGTCCGTTTGTTGCGTAAATACAGGATTTGTGGAACTCCCTGTGTTTTGGAAATAATAAATGGTTCCGTTTTTGTTTCCTACCACCAAATCAATTAAATTATCTTCGTTTAAATCAACCAACTGTGGCGCTGCATATTGCCCTACATCTATCCCTTGGTATTTGGCTTGCGAAAAAACAAAATTCACCGGATTGCCCGCTCCTGCCGTATTGCTAAACAAATGCAAAAGCCCTTCCGAATCGCCCAAAAGTAAATCGTCGTCACCATCTCCATCAATATCTCCAACCGTTGGGCATATGGCTATTGCCGGCTGATTTAAATTTGTATTCAAATTATATGAAGGCAAATCCAAATAATTGGAATCGACTATTAAAAATTTTGGCGAAGTATTACTGCCAATATTTTCGAGCAACATTAATCTGCTGATATAAGTATTGGATGATGCCGTATCAAAATATCCGTAATTACCCACCAACAAATCCATCAATCCGTCTTGATTATAATCGATAAGTGCCGGATAAGCACCCTGTCCCACCTCTAACATTTCGTTTTGCAAAAACGAACTCGATACAAAGTTAAAATCGGGCTGCGTTGTGGTTCCGTTATTTAGATACAACCAAGAACTCTGGTAATTATTTGAAGCATTTATATCGTTTGGAGAAACAATTAAGTCTTTTTCTCCATCATTATTTACATCTATATAAAATCCAGCAGGAAAAATATCTACGTCAACCGCAGGCGCATTACTCGAGGAAAAATTAGCCGGAAATATACTGTCTTGTGCAATCATTATGCTTGATGTTAAATCTTGCGAGTTATCGCCATTTATCAAAATGGTCATATTACTAAATGAAATATCGCCCAAAACCAATTCTTTGGCATTGTCATTATTTACATCCAATGTCATCAGTGTACTGCCTGAATGTTTTGCTCCGCCTACAATATTTTTACGTTCCGGATTTGGCACATTCCATTGACAAGTATCATTAAGTGTTACGGAATTGGAACTGAAATTTTCGGCAAAAAATCCCCAACATTTATTGCGCAATTCGTAATCCAAGCTGTCGCAAGTACCATACTTTTCAATAGTCAGGTTTTTATGATATTCTATATATGTTCCCAAAATACTAAAAGTAAGTATATCCAAATCGCCGTCATTGTCAATATCATCAATGGCTGGAATATCGGCAGAACTTACGTAAAGATTGACATAATTGGGTTGATAGTTGGAATACAACAACGAGGTAGCCAATTGAAAGCTTAAATTACCACCGGACGACGTATTTTTATACACTTGTATTCCGCCGGACGATGAGGCAAAAATATCTTGCTTTCCATCACAATTATAATCTCTCAACAACATCCAATTACTTATTTCAGGAAAAGCATTTACATACTCAGGAGCATACTTATACTTTACCTGCCCTGCTGAACCTACGTTTAAAAAAGTGGATATTTTATTTCCGCTGCGGTCAAAAACAACCAAATCGGGCACATTATCCATATTTAAATCTATTGTTGAATATTGTCCGGAATTAATTCCCCCGGCAAACCCCAGCGTCAATGTATCATTATTTTTCAGGATTAAAACAGTATCGGTTTCTTCAAAAATAATTTGTTGCCCCAAAAACCTGTTCGAAAACATTACCAACGAGGAGAAAAACAACCATTTAACGTAGGAATAAAGCATAATATGAAAGTATTTACAAATTAAGTTGTTAAATAATATTTGAAATTCTATATTTGCACGCTCAAATATTTTGTGTAAAAATAAGAAAAAATGCAGAACAAAGGATTAATTACAACGTTTACCATTTTATTGGCTATTGCCAGTTTATATTCCATTTCGTTTACTTTCGTAGCGAATTCGGTAGAAAATAAAGCAAAAGAATACGCACAAGGCGATATTCAAAAAGAAGAAGCTTATTTGGATTCTATGCGTAGTGTAGAGGTTTATCCTGTATTCGGGTTTACTTACGACTATGTAAAGAAACACGAATTAAACCTTGGGCTAGACCTTAAAGGCGGTATGAACGTTGTTTTGGAAGTATCATTGGCAGATGTTATTGATGCATTGTCAAACCACAGTAAAGACCCCGATTATAGAGCGGCACTTAAATTGGCCAAAGAAAAACAACGCAACAGCGATAAAGATTTTGTAACTCTTTTTGCCGAAGCGTGGAACGAAGTTGCTCCCAATAAAAAGTTAGTTTCAGTATTTTATACCTTGCAAAACAAAGATAAAATATCTCCCGATGCTTCAAACGAAGAGGTATTGGCTTTCTTGCGAGAAGAAACTTCCGATGCTATTGAGCGTTCCTTTAATGTATTAAGAACTCGTGTAAACTTATTTGGTGTTGCTCAACCCAATATTCAAAAATTGGAAGGTTCTGACCGTATTTTGGTAGAATTACCCGGTGTAAAAAATAAAGAACGCGTACGCCAGTTACTTCAAGGAACTGCACAATTAGAGTTTTGGACAACTCGCGAAAATGCAGATGTTTACCCGTTATTGGAACAAGCCAATCAAAAATTGGCTTTGATACTTAATCCTGATTTAAATAAGGAAGAAAAACCGGATACTGCAGCTGTTGCAAATGACAATGCACAAGACAACGAAAATACAAACACGGTTACTGCAGATACCGATTCTTTATCGAACGATTCTACCGAAACAGAAGAAGAAAACTTAATTGAAGAATTATCTGAAACAAAATCAGACTCTGCGGCTTCTAAAGAAGAAATGTCGCAAGAAGAGTTTGCCAAGAAAAATCCATTATGGGCTGTATTGCGTCCGGCTATTTATCAAAACGAAAACGGACAGTATTATCCGGGAAGAGGACCTGTTGTAGGTTACGCAGCTATCACCGATACGGCAAAAGTAAATGCTTATTTACGTCGTAAAGAAATTCGTGCTTTATTCCCTCGCCTTAAATTTCTATGGACAGCCAAACCTACCGATAAAGAAGGCAGATACTTGGCTTTAGTTGCTATTGATGTAAAAAACAAAGACGGCAAAGCACCATTAGAAGGCGATGTAATTGTTGATGCCAAGCAAGATTTTGACCAATTTAGCGGAAACGCTCAAATTGATATGGTAATGAATGCCAAAGGTGCCAAGGTATGGAAAAACTTAACCAAAGCAAACATTGGCAAAAGTATTGCTATTGTGTTGGATAATTATGTTTATTCTTATCCAACTGTTCAAGGAGAAATTGCCGGCGGGCGTTCTCAAATTACAGGAGACTTTACAATAGAAGAAGCAAAACTAATTGCCAACATTCTGAAAGCCGGAAAATTACCTGCTCCTGCACGTATTGTTGAAGAAGCAATTGTTGGACCGTCACTTGGTCAAAAATCTATTTCTGACGGTTTACGCTCATTTATGATTGCCTTATTGATTGTATTGATTTATATGGCATTTTATTACGGTAAAGCCGGTATTGCTTCAGATGTTGCATTGATTGCCAACTTATTCTTCTTATTGGGCGTATTAACCTCAACCAATATTGCTTTAACATTACCCGGTATTGCCGGTATAGTATTAACCATTGGTATGTCGGTAGATGCCAACGTGCTTATATTTGAACGTATCCGGGAAGAATTAGCCGCCGGAAAAAGTTTGCGATTAGCCATAACCGATGGTTATCGTAATGCTTACTCCTCTATTATAGATGCAAACGTAACTACTTTATTAACCGGGATTATTTTATGGATGTTCGGTACCGGTCCGGTAGAAGGTTTTGCCAAAACATTGGTTATTGGTATTTTCACATCATTATTCTCGGCAATATTTATTACCCGTTTGATTTTCGAATGGCAATTAAGCAAAAAGAAAGCTATTACATTTGCTACCAAATTAACAGATGGTGCATTCAAAAATGTAAATTTCCAATTCATTAAAAACCGTAAGAAATTTTACATCATCAGTGGATTAATTATTGCCGTTGGTTTAGGTTCTTTATTCACAAAAGGATTGAACTTTGGTGTAGATTTTACCGGAGGTAGAACTTACTTGGTGAAATTTGAGCAACCGGTAGAGCCAACAGAAGTAGCTGCCGACTTGGCAGATGTTTTTGAAGGTGCGCCCGAAGTAAAAACATTCGGTTCATCCGACCAAGTAAAAATTACAACCAACTACATGATTGATTCTGAAGCTGAAAATGCCGATGATGAAGTAGAGTCCAAATTAAACGAAGGTTTACAAAAAACAGGTATTTCTTACGAAATATTAAGCTCACAAAAAGTTGGACCAACCATTGCCGATGATATCAAAACATCTGCATTCTGGGCTATTTTGTTCTCTCTGATTGTAATATTCGTATATATTGTCATCCGATTTAGAAAAATACCATTTGGTATTGGAGCAATTGCCGCGTTATTCCACGATGTATTAATCGTTATCGGTTTATTCTCCATTTTCTACGGTGTATTGCCTTTCTCATTAGAAATTGACCAAGCATTTATTGCTGCAATACTTACCGTTGTGGGTTACTCTATTAACGATACCGTGGTAGTATTTGACCGTATTAGAGAATACCTTGGGTTACATAAAAAACAAAAAATGGATGAAGTGGTAAACAACGCACTTAACAGCACATTAAGTCGTACTATTAATACATCATTGAGTACCATTTTTGTATTGTTAATGATATTCTTGTTTGGTGGTGAAGTAATTAGAGGTTTTGCCTTTGCATTGCTTGTGGGTGTTACAGTAGGTACTTATTCTTCATTATGTATTGCTGCTCCGGTAATGTATGATTTGGTAAGTAAAAATGAAGAAGAAGCTACTTCATCTAATAAAAAGAAGAAAAAATAATTACATTACCAAATAAATCTAAAAATCCCTGCTGAGTTCAGCAGGGATTTTTCTTTATACAATACAATATTGAAACGATTACGATTCAAACTTTTTAGTGAAATTTTTATAATGTATGTATCTTTCCCAAACTTTGCGTACATACAAATACGTTTCCATACCTCGGCAATAACCGTGTTTTACCACTTCATCTTTGTAATACTTTGGTTTGGATTTTAACTTAATGTAATATTCTACATTATTATCCCAAACTGTAGGATTGGCACCATACTTTTTGGCTAAATTCCTTGCATCAATAATATGCCCCAACCCAACATTATACGAAGCCAAAACAAACTTTTGCCGTTGAATACTGTCGTGAACAGTTTTAGCCCATTGCTTATCCAAATATTGCAAAAACTTCACTCCGGCAGCAATTTGCTCGGCAGGTGACGAAGTAGAATCAATACCATAGCGCTTTGCCGTATTGGGCATCAATTGCATTAACCCAAAAGCACCTGCCCAAGATTTTGCCTTAGGATTAAAATGCGACTCTTGATAAATCATTGAAGCCAACAATTCCCAATCCCAACCGATTTTTTGGGCATTTCGCTTTATTAAATCATCAAATGGTGAAATTCTTCCGGTTTCCGGAAAATAATAATCACTGTTATACATCGAAGCATAGAAACTGCGATTATTAAAATACTTTTGCAACAAATACTTGTATTTCCTGGTTTTCTTAAACCGGTTGAACCAAAGGTTATAATTGGTCAGTAATTTACGGCTGTTTTTACGCACGGCAAAAGCAATTTTTTGTTTCATACTCAGCGGTACGCTTATATCTATATTCGGGTAAAAATGCTGCAATACTTTGGCAACATTTTCGTCGGCAACGGTAAAATTTATTTCCCCCATAGCCACTTTATCTATCAGCTCTTCCGAAGTAATTGCCGGTGAGGCAGTATCAATATAAATAGGTGCGCCAATCTCTTCGGACAGATGAACCAAACGCTCATAAAAAGACGTGTTTTTGTGCGTAACAATATGTTTATGCGCCAATTCCAATGGCGAATGAATAAATGGCGTAGAATCATTGGCTGAGTGCTTTCGTTGCACCAATACTTGACGGGTATAAGTGTGCGGAATAGTAAATGCTGCTTTTTTTGTGCGTTCTTTGGTAATGGTTAAGTTGGCGGCAATTATATCGCCTTTTCCCGAATTTAAATCATCAAAAACAGTAGCAAATGTGTGTATGGGAACAACATTCATCGAGACATTCAGGTGTTTGCAATAATTATTTAAAATATCGTACTCAAACCCCATAGGTACGCCCTTGTAAATAAAATACCCCGTACTGCTGTACTCCATTAAAACGGTTAGTTTTTTATTTTTCAGAATACTGTCCAAATCATAATAATAAGTGTATTGCGTATCGTTTAGTTTGGGTTTGGGTGCAGTATTGCACGACACCACAGCCGATATTACAGCAAACGCCACAATAGACCAAATGAATTGATATGTAAAACGAAAATTCAAGGTAAAGTTTCTTAATTTCGAATGGTTGTTATTTAATTAACGAAAATTCCACCGAAAGGTTTATGAATAAAAATAAATTATATCACTTTTTCAGCATTCTTATTATTGCTTTTTTATTTGGTTGCACTGTTAATCAAGGGTATAAAGCATTAAATGAGTATAACTATTTTAAGGCGAAAAAAAATTTTGAACAAAAGCAAAAGCATCACAATCTTGCCGGAAAATATGGTTTGGCAGTCATTTATGAACGAAACGATAATCCTTTTCATCAATTGGATTCGGCTTATGCCGAAATATTAAGTGTAAAAAAACAATTTGTGCATTTACCGGAAAAGAAAAGAGCACAAATAAAAAAATTCCATATCGATTCAGTATCAATAGATTCATTGTGGAACAGGATAAATCAAAAACTGTTTACAAAGTATGTGAAAGCAAATAAGTTGGATTCTTTTATACTTTTTACAAAGAAATATCCTGAGAGTGTTTACTTGGATACCGTTCAATCTATTGTAATGGCAAAAGCTTATCAACAAGCTGTTGAACAAAATACGGCACAATCCTATCATCAATTTTTACTCCTATATCCGGATGCACCACAAGCAAAAGAAGCCCAATTCAAATATCAACAACGCTTATTTATAGAAAATACGCTTAATGCCAATGAACAGCAAGTTGCCGACTTTTTAAAAAACAATCCTGATAATGCTTTTTACCGGCAAGCCGAAAAAAAATTATATGATTTGGTAACGCAAAACGGTAATCCGGAAGATTATTTACGTTTTATTTTAAAATATCCCAATAACAGTTATGTAGAAAGTGCTTGGCGAAAAATATTTGCCCTTACCGTAAAAAGCTATACGGCTGAGAATCTGAATAAATTTTTAAGCAAATATCCAAACTATCCGTTTAAACAAGAAATTTATGAAGCAATTGCTCTAATGCAGAAAATTGTATTGCCGGCGCGAAAAAACGAAAAATGGGGTTATGTAGATGAGCAAAACCGTTTGGTTATTCCGTTTATCTATCAATCTGCCGATACTTTTTCAGAAGGACTGGCTATCGTGCAAAAAAACGACCGTTATTTTTATATTAACAAAAAAGGACAAGCTGTTTTTGAATCTGATTTTGAAGAAGCATACCCGTTTAAAAACGGATTAGCCATTATCGGGAACAACGAACTTTATGGTATTATCGACCGTTCGGGAAACATCGTGTTACCGGTTATTTACGAGTATATCGACCAATTTTACCATCATCGTGCGCCAATTGCTCACAATAACAAATATGGTATTATTAATGATGATTTACAATGGGTTCTTTCTCCGGTATATGAAAGTATTGGTACATTTGAATCCGGCATTACGTATTTTTCCAAACAAAATAAATTTGGCATTATAGACACCAACGGTAACCTTATTACAAAAGCAGTTTACAGTTCTGTTGATTTGTCCGATACAAGTTTTATCCGCGTAAAAACAGACTCAATGATGAGCGTATTAAACAATAATGGAAAAACTATTGTTCCCGCTCAATTTAATTATATCAGCAAAAAGAAAAATCATAAAGCCATTGTTGTAAAAAATAATTTGTACGGTTACCTTACAGATAAAGGCAAACTGTTAATTCCTCCAACTTTTTCTTACAACGAAGAAACCGATTTTTATGCCCATTTCAATTCATTGGGATATGCAGTTATGAAACAAGGAAATAAATTCACTCTTATCGACACAACGGGAAAGAAAATTGTTCCGGCAATTTTTGACCGCATTAAACCATTTTATTACGAAAATTTAATTCCGGTAAAAAAAGGTACGCTATGGGGAACAATAGACTTGAAAAGCAAATTATTGATTCCGTATCAATACAAAGATATTTACCCAATTGCAGACACCACTTTGCTCATTGCGCAAAAAGACAGTCTTTATGGTGTAATTAACGAAAAAAACGAGCCGGTTATTCCGTTTGCTTATCAAGCGCTCGAAGTGCTTCAATATCCATATTTTTTAGCCAAAAAAAATGACAGTTACGGCGTTATTACAATTAAAAACACCATTTTACCTTTCGAATTTGATAAAATCACCCTATTTAAAAACAAATGGTTTTTAAGCGAAAAAAATAATGAAACAAGATATTACAAAATACCTGAACCGTTTAAGTCAAGAAAATAATGCGATTTCATTAATCGCACATAAAGAGGCTGCTCCTTACCGAAAAACACAAGCGAATTATTCGAATCCCAAAATCAGTGCAGTACTTGTACCTTTGGTTTTTCATCAAAATCAATGGCAAATAATAATGATAATTCGCCCAAAATACGATGGACACCACAGTGGACAAATTGCATTTCCGGGCGGCAAAGCTGAACCACAAGACCGCTCAACAAAAGAAACCGCTCTTAGAGAAACACACGAAGAAATTGGGCTATCGCCTTCAATATTTCAGATTCCTACAACTTTATACAAAGTGTATATACCCGTAAGCAATTACCTTATTTATCCTTATGTGGGAGTTTCGGAAAGTTTCAATCAAAACCAATTAAAGCTTGACCCCACCGAAGTGGAAGATGTTATTTTTATACCCGTAAATTGGTTGTTGCACACTACTCTTAAAAATATTCTGGTAACCGGTTCAGGCGGAATGAAATTCAAAGCACCGGCATTTGTTTACGACAAGCATGCCATTTGGGGCGCTTCCTGCATGATGCTTAACGAATTAAAGCATAGATTATCAATAAGTTAATTTGGCATAATATTTGAAAAATACTCACAAATTCGCGTACAAATTTTCTGTAATTAGTAATTTTCATTAACTTTAAAACGAACAAAATCAAACACTATGAAAAAAATCTTTGTAATAGCTTTAGGAATTTCAACAATAGTTGCCTGTAAAAAAGCAAAATTAAACAAACAAACGACCTCGTTTGCCGATGATGCAACAGCACAAGCGGCATTTAAAGATATGGGGCGCGTAATGGAAGAAGTTGTGGATGATGACGGTAATGGTACAAATCGTACGGCTTCATACACTTTTGGCAATTGCGCTACTGTAAGCATTTCGCCGGCGTGGGCAGATTCTACATTTCCCAAAACAATTGTTGTCGATTTCGGCTCAACAAATTGTACGGATAATTATGGTATAAAACGTCGTGGAAAATTAATTGCCACCGTAAACGACCGTTACAGAAATCCTGGATGTAAAATCACTATCAATCCGCAGAGTTATTATGTAAATGATTACAAAGTGGAAGGTACAAAAATCATTACCAATAAAGGAAGAAACAGCAGTGGAAACCTTGAATTTTCTACCGAAGTAAATAACGGAAAAGTAACCAACACTAATGGCGAATCAATTTCGTGGAACAGTTCTCGCACAAGCGAATGGATTGCAGGTGAAGGAACATTTTTTAATATTTGCGATGATGTTTACTCCGTAACAGGAAACGGAAACGGTGTAAACCGCGAAGGAAGAAGCTACACGGTAACCATTACCGAACCGCTAATTAAAAAAGTTTGCTGCCGATGGATTACACAAGGTAAACTTGAGCTTGCGCCTGACGGTTTAAAAACCCGTAAAGTGGATTTTGGCGACGGAACCTGCGACAACAAAGCCACTGTAGAAATAGGCAACAAAACCTATAATATCTCAATGTGGTAAAAAAATTATCTTTATCTCATTTCAAAAGGCTGTCAAAATTGACAGCCTTTTTTGTTAATATTTATACGACAATAAAATTTTAAATCCGGTGAATAAATTTTAATTTTATATCCTTAACACAAAGAAACTTAAATTATGATTTTGTATTTGATTATAGGGTTATTAGCAGGATTAATTGCCGGATTTTTCATCGGAAAATCTATAAGCGGAAATGCGCAAAATGACAATTCCTCCATTTTGGACGATTACAAAAATCAAATCCGTGAAATGGAACAAAAACTGACTCAATTAACCGAAAAATCACAAACAGAGATAAAAGCACTTACCGAAGAAAACGGACAGCTGAAAGGTCGCATAGAAAATTCGCTAAAAGTATTTGAAGAACAAAAGGAAGAACTACAAAAAACAAAAACCGAAAAAGACCAATTGCTCACTAAATATTCGCAAGCCGAAGCAACTTTGAAAGCCCTTGAACAACAACTCGATGAGCAAAAGAAACAAGTGGAAGAAATCAATAAAAAGTTCCAAATGGAATTTGAAAATATTGCCAATAAAATTTTAAAACAAAATACCGAGGAATTTGTCGATACCAACCGCAAAAAACTGGATGAAATTTTACAACCGCTCAAAGAAAACATTCATCGATTTGAGGAAAAAGTAGAGAAAAAATTTATTGATGAAACAAAGCAACGCTCGCAACTGGTTGAACAATTGCAAGCTTTAAAAACGCTCAACGAAAATTTATCAAAAGAAGCCAGCAACCTGACCGAAGCATTGAAAGGAAGCAACAAAATGCAAGGAAACTGGGGAGAATTGATTTTAGAAAGAATTTTGGAAGATTCCGGATTGATTAAGGATGAAGAATACTTTACGCAATACACGGACAAAAACCAAGAAGACAAACAAATAAAACCCGATATTGTTGTTAAACTTCCCGAAGATAAACACATTATTATTGACGCTAAGGTTTCTTTAATTGCTTACGAAAAATATGTTGCCGCCGAAAACGAAGAAGAGCAAAAACGATATTTAAAACAACACATTGAGTCGGTAAAGCAACACATAAAAGGATTGAGTGAAAAAGATTATTTCTCGGCAAAAAACCTCAACTCGCCCGAATTTGTATTGCTTTTTATGCCCATAGAATCTTCCTTTAGCATTGCCATACGTGCCGACAATGAATTGTTTCAATACGCTTGGGACCGTAAAATTATTATCGTAAGCCCTACTACCTTATTGGCAACATTACGCACCATCGCCTCGGTATGGAAACACGAAAAACAAACCCGAAATGCCATTCAAATTGCCGAAGAAGCCGGAAAACTTTACGATAAATTTTATGGCTTTGTCTCCGATTTGGAAAAAATTGAAAAAAACATTGACAGTGCCAAAAAATCATACAACGATGCCTTTACAAAATTAAAAGGTCGCGGAGGTTTAATTTCGCGTACCGAAAAACTCAAAAAAATGGGTGCAAAAGCCAACAAATCGTTACCAACCAATTTACTCGACGAGCACACCGACGAAGATTAAACCAATTAAAGGTATTTTTAACAAATATTCAATACCTTTACAATTATGATTTTGAATAAAAAATTTCCGTTTGTCTTTTGGAGTTTTATTGCCTTAACTGTTTTTATTTCCGGATGCTCAACCACAAGTACCGTTAATGATAACATTGCGGCTGTTTACAACAAAAATTTAAAGATTGTCAACCCAAATTACAAAATCTTTCACCAAAACGACAAGCAATCGTTGTTATACCTGAGTATTCCGTCCACTCATTTACTTTACCAAAAGAAAAACACCGATTCTACTTATACGGCACACATAACCTTACATTATGAAATAAGCAATGTTTTAACGCCAAAAGTTATTTCGGACAGCAACACCGTACACATTATTGACATCAATCCCAACTTTGAAGATAAAATTTTGTTTACCCAAATTCCACTTCCTTTATTGCAAGGCAACAATTATCAATTGCGACTTGTACTTACCGACGACAACCGCTCGCAAAGCATCGAAAAAGATATTTTTGTCAATAAAAGCAATCGAAATACCGAAGAATATTACCTTATAAAAAATACATCGGAAGAGATTTTGTTTAACCCTTACATCAAAGCAAACGACACACTTTTTATTTATTATGCCGACAGCACACTTTCACAACTTACCGTAAAGCATTACAAATCTGATTTTCCGGCAGCTGCCCCACCCTTTTCCGACGACAACGAAATAAAAAACAGGGAAATGAATTTTCATCCCGATTCTACCTTTATTCTCGAAAAACAAGATGAATACTTTATGCTTATTCCGCAAAAAGGTATTTATCATTTACAACAAAATCCAAAAAACAAAGAAGGACTTAATCTGTATCAATTCACCGACGATTATCCTGAAGTAACCGATATAGAAACAATGATTCAAGCATTGCGTTACATTACTTCGAAAAAAGAATTTGAGAGCATCATTTACAGTAAAACACCACGCGAAAACTTCGAGAATTTTTGGCTCAGTTTAGGCGGAAATAAAGAACGTGCCAAACAATTAATTAGAGCGTATTACACCAGAGTAGAGTATGCCAACAAGCTGTTTGGCTCATATAAAGAAGGTTGGAAAACCGACCGCGGGATGATTTACATTGTTTACGGTCAACCCAACGTAGTATACAAATCGAGCGAAGGCGAAAGTTGGATTTATGGAGAAGAAGATAATTTGTTGAGCATAAATTTTGTTTTTTACAAAGTAAACAATCCGCTTACCGATAACGATATACGATTGCGCCGCTCACCTACATACAAAACAAGCTGGTACCGTATGGTTGATATTTGGCGTCAAGGCAGAGTCTATTAAAATTCAAAAAACAGGCAATGGCAAAAGATGAAATGATATTTGGGGTTCACCCCGTAATTGAAGCAATAGAAAGCGGAAAAGAAATAAGTAAAATTTATATTCAACGCGATGTAAAACTCGAAAACCTTACTCGCTTACGCAAATTGATAAAGCAAAACAAACTTCCGGTGGCAAATGTTCCGGTGCAAAAGCTAAACCAAATGACCGGCGGAAATCATCAAGGGGTTTTGGCGTTTGTCAGTCCCATTACCACTTACAAAATTGAAGATATTTTACCCGGAGTTTACGAGCAAGGAAAAACACCTTTATTACTCATTTTAGACCGAATAAGCGATGTTCGAAACATTGGTGCTATTACACGAACTGCCGAAGCTTCAGGTGTTGATGCTGTAATTATTCCTACAAAAGAATCGGCAGCTTTGAATGATTTTGCCATGAAATCATCGGCAGGAGCACTCAATCGTGTAAATATTTGCAAATCGCACAATTTATGGGATACTTGTGTTTATTTAAAAGAAAGCGGCTTACAATTGGTTGCCGCCACCGAAAAAGGAAATGACAATTTATACGATATTGAATTTACGCACCCGACAGCAATAATTATGGGTTCCGAAGACCGCGGTATTTCGCGCAATCTGTTGGAAATATCAGATTTTCAAACCGCCATTCCTATGATGGGGAAAATAGGTTCACTAAATGTTTCAGTAGCCACAGGTGTAATGCTTTATGAAGCCGTAAGGCAGAGGGTAAGCAATCAATAAACGCTAAATTCTGTTTACCAATTCTTTGTAAATGGCTGTTAAAAATGGTTCTGCCAACGCCGCGGCTTTTAATATCTCCGACAGTTCAACGGGTTCCAAATGTAAAGGGTCACACTCATCGGTTAATACCGAAATGGCACAACAAGGCAAATTCATATGATTGGCAACAATTACTTCCGGCACAGTGCTCATACCCACAGCATCGGCGCCAATTTTTTTCAAAAATTTATACTCTGCTTTTGTTTCCAAATTAGGACCCGAAACGGCAACATAAACCCCTTCGTGCAGTGTAATGTTCATTTCTTTGGCAATTGCTCTGATTGTATCATTAAGTTTTACATCATACGCTTCACTCATATCCGGAAAACGTGGTCCAAGTTCATCTTCGTTTTTACCTCTCAGCGGATTATCGGGTAAAAGATTTATGTGGTCTGTAATAAGCATCAACGATGCTTTTTTGTAGCCCAAATTTAACGCACCGGCAGCATTTGAAATTAGCAAAAACTCAATACCCAATTGTTTCATTACTCTTACCGGAAAAGTAATTTGTTTCATATCATACCCTTCGTAATAATGAAAACGACCTTGCATAGCCACCACGTTTTTATTGCCCATTTTCCCAAAAATCAATTTACCGCTATGCGACTCAACCGTAGAAACCGGAAAGTTGGGAATATCTTCATACGGAATCTCGTGTTGTATATCAATTTCATTGACCAAACCGCCCAATCCGGTTCCTAAAATTATTCCTACTTGAGGTTTATCTACTTTTAATGATTGTATATATTCTACCGTTTCGTTTATTTGAGCTAACATATTTTCTGTTTTAATGATGTTTTATTTGAATTCAAAAATAAACATAAATAATCTGCAACCTTACATTTATCCCCTTTTATTATTGCACATGAATCGTTTTATCTATTTAAAGTCAAAAACAATAAAACATTGATTTACTGTTTTTTACCTCCTCATTTGATGATGTTTAAAAATTTTAACAATTTTTTATTTGTTTAAACATATTTTGTTTATACATTTGTAAAAACATTAAAACTTAAAAGCCATGAAAAAAGTTAACTTATTAATGACATTAACACTATTGAGTGTAATTTCAGTATTTGGACAAACAAAATGGACGTTTGACAAAGCTCATACGAGTATTTTATTCAGTATTGATCACATGGTAATTTCTGAAGTAGTAGGGAAATTTGAAAAATTTGACGGTACGGTTGAAACTAAATCGGACAAAGATTTTACGGATGCAAAAATTAAACTCACCATTGATGTAAAAAGTATTAATACGGATAATGAAGAACGTGACAAACATTTAAAATCACCCGATTTTTTTGACGCTGAAAAATATCCTACAATAAAATTTGAAAGCACATCAATGAAAAAACTTAACGGCAACTTTTATCTTTTAAAAGGTAAGTTAACAATGCACGGTATTACTAAAGAAGTAGAATTGGAAGTAAAATATAATGGCACTGTAAAAGACCCATGGGGTAATATAAAAGCCGGATTTAAAGTTGTGGGTACTATAAACAGAAAAGATTTTGGTATTGTATATAATTCAACTTTAGAAAGTGGAGGATTATTAATAGGTGAAGAAGTAAGAATAAATTGCAATGTTGAACTTATTAAATTATAATTTAATACGTTAAAAAAATTTAAAAGCCATGAAAGAACCAAAAATTGCTCAAAAAGCGCCTTATGTAATGGATATGGAACCCGGAAAATATGCTTGGTGTTCTTGCGGATTAAGTAAAAATCAACCATTTTGCGACGGTTCGCATAAAGGAACAGGTTTTACTCCTGTTATTGTAGATATTGAAGAACCTAAAAAAGTAGCTTGGTGTGGTTGTAAACACACACAAAATCCACCATTTTGTGATGGTAGTCATACAAAATTATAAAATAACTAAATGAATCGCAGGAACTTCTTGATATCAATTTTTGGTATTATGTCTGCATCAAAATTATACAGTTTAAAAAATTTCACTGATGAATTACCGGCTCAAAGTAAATTGATGCCGGTAATTTTTACATCTCATGGCAATCCTTTTGATATTATCAAATCAAGAGAAGAAAGAAGTTTCTGGAAAGTATTAAATAATCTTGGACAATCTATCAAATCAAACTATGATATAACAGCTGCTGTTATCATTTCAGCACATTGGTGTACAAAAGGCACTTATGTAAATACTGCCTTAAATCAAAAACAAATCTATGATTATTATGGTTTCCCCGAAGAATATTACAAAGTAAAATATGTGGCTAAAGGAAAACCGGATTTAGCTCGAGAAATTTCCAACAAAAATAAATTAATTAACCCTACTACTGATTGGGGTTTAGATCATGGTGCATGGCCTGTACTTATGCATATGTTTCCTGAAGGAGATATCCCTGTATTTGAAATAAGTCTTAACTATTATGCATCTCCACAGTATCATTATAACTTAGCAAAAGAACTTCAACAACTTCGCAAAAAAGGAGTTTTGGTGATTGGTAGCGGAGCATTAATTCATAATTTAAAACTTGCAATGCAAAAACTAACCAAAAATGACACTTCTCCTTATGGTTGGGAAGCAGAATATTCCGAATGGTTAATCAAACAATTAAATAGTAGAAATACAAAAGCTTTTCTAAACTATGAAACAAGCCATAAATTGGGAAAATTAGCTTCTCCTACTCCTGACCATTTTTTTCCGGTATTATACACTCTTGGGCTAATGAATAAAAATGACGATATCGATATTTTTTATAACGAACAAAACACTCATTTACCTGCATTTAGCGAAACAAGTTTTATATTATCATAATTTTGAATTATGAATACAAAAGATATACAAGAAATGTGGGACAAAAGGTATGCTCAACCTGAATATGCATACGGTACTGAGCCCAATGCCTTTTTTAAAACCGCATTAGCAACCAATAAACCAAAAGGCAAAATTTTAATGTTTGCCGAAGGAGAAGGAAGAAATGCCGTATATGCTGCCGAGCAAGGATTGCAAGTAACTGCTGTTGACATTAGTCAAGAGGCAAAACGTAAAGCATTACAATTGGCACATAAAAAGAATGTCTCTATTGATTATTTAGTAGGTGATATTTTCAAAATGGATTTACCAAAAAATTCGTTTGATGCTGCCGGTTTAATATTTGCCCATTTTCCACCCGGAATGAGAGAAAATATACAAAAAAAAATTAGTGAGTTACTTAAACCAAACGGAATTGCAATTATAGAAGCTTTCAGCAAAAATAATTTACCTTACAGAGAAAAAAATCCAAATATTGGCGGACCGCAAAACATTGAGTTTTTATACACAACAGAGATACTATTAAAGGATTTTAAGGATTTTAAAACCTTACTGTTGGAAGAAAAAGAAACCGAATTGAATGAAGGTTTATATCACGTAGGCAAAGGAATGGTTGTCAGATATATTGGTCAAAAAACAGAAAATTAATTTTAAAATTATAGTATGATGAAAACAAAAAATGTAATAGTTACCATGGCTGCAAGTCTATTTTTATTGGCTTGTTCAGCAGCGTTGGATATTCCAACCGAAACCAATTTGGAAAAAGGAAAAGCCATTTATCCCGATTTGACATTGGCTCAATTGCAAGAGGGCAAAAAAGTATATGAAGAAAAGTGCACTCTTTGCCATAAAGCAAAAAATCCGAAACATTTTACTGAAAAAACATTTTCCCAAACAATTCCTGCAATGATAAATAAAGCATCAAAAAAAGGAATAACATTTACCGAAAACGAAAAAGAAGTGATGATGCGCTATTTAAAAACCATGAATATCGAATAATTTATGACTGCATTAGAAGATCTATTAAAAACCAAATTTCGGAATTTAAACCAAAAAACTATTATCAACCTTATTGTTACAAGCAGTTTGATAAACAATAAATTGCAAAAAATTCTAAAGCAATATGATATTGCTCCGCCGCAATATAATGTATTGCGCATACTTAAAGGTCAGTATCCGAATGCCGTATCGGTAAATATTATAAAAGAACGGATGATGGATGCCAACTCTGATGTGAGCCGTATTATAGACCGCTTGTATAAAAAAGGATTGGTTTTGCGAAAAGAATGTCCGCATGACCGAAGGCAAAAAGATGTTACAATTACCCAAAAAGGCATTGATTTATTGAATGAAATAAAATTGAATAAATACGAAGATGATTTAATATCTGCTTTGAGCGATGAAGAAAAAGAACAACTGAATCAATTGCTCGATAAATTAAGAGATTATATCTATAAGGAATAACAATTATTTAATTCCAACGGTTTTTCTTTGATAAAACGAAACAATTTTTTCTTGAGAATAGCCCAATAAAAGCATAAAATGTATGCGTGCAAAAATCCATTGCAGTTTCCATTCGCCCACTTGTTTGTATTTTCGTGCCGATGTAATTACCGGTTTCGAAATAATGGTAAAGGGTATTTTATTACGGTAAATTTTCTTGAAAAAATCCATATCCTCGGCTAATAATTTTGTTGTGTCAAAACCACCCAATTGCCAAAACAGTTGTTTTGTTACAAACATAGATTGGTCGCCGCCTCTGCATAAATAATAATTGAAACGGGTAAAAAACGCCCAAAACTTTAAAAATTTACTGTCCGAATCGAACTGCATACGAAAACAACCGCACGGCACACCGTTTTTCACTTCATCGAGAATCAGATTGTCGAAATTATAGGGTGGTAAAGTATCAATATATAAAAAATACAATATGTTTCCATTGGTATTTCTAGCACCAAAATTCATTTGTGATGCCCTTCCCTTTTGTGGCGAAATGTATAAAATTACATTTAGTTTTTTGAGTTCCTCGACAGTATTATCATTGCTTCCTCCATCAACTACAATAATTTCGGTTGATTCATTACGGCATCTTTCTTTTATTTTTTGAAGCTGCGATAAAACTATCTTTTCTTCATTATAAACCGGAATTATAACACTAACCGAATGCATCGTATAATGAGGTTTGTTTTAAATCATCAAGAGTGTCAACATCTATTTTTGTTGGTGTAAAGGCAACTTTTAAACCCAAAGCATTAACAATTGCCAACGTTTCTTCTATCACCTTGTTATGACTCCATTGGGATAAAGAAAAAACAGGTTTGTAAACTTTTTTCATTCCCGTTAAATAATATCCGCCATCATTGGCTTTGCCAAAAACTATATCCGATTTTTCAAGATAAGAAAATGCTTGTTGTATGTCTTTTTGGGTTAATTGATAAATATCGCATCCGATTAACACCATTTTTTCATAACCGAGTTTTTTGCCTTCAACAAAAGCATTGTGCATTTTATCGCCAATCGTTTTACCTGATTGCTCTTTATATTGTGCTTTTATATCAATAAATTCTTTTGGGTAATGGCCTTGATATTTATCAAAATAAATAAATACATCGGTTTGTTTGAGGTGAGAAACTTCTTTTAAAATTGTATTAACCAATCGGATATAAACAGCATAAGCATTTTCATTGCCAATATCTTTTGCCAATCGTGTTTTTACTTTTCCCTTTTCGGGATATTTGGTAAATACAAACAAAGCTTGTTTATTCATAAGCTTTTTCACCTTTTGTTAGCCACACACCCCATTTTTCGTTATACGGATGCACTTTTTCGGTTTCCTTTCCTTGATTATCCACTACTCGAAATCCTTTATTTTTCCAATCAAAAATTCCGCCATATAAATTAAAAACATTTTTATATCCTAATGCTTTAAGTTTTTCGCCTATTTTTTCACTTCTGTATCCTACTGAGCAATAAACCACAATCGTTTTTGATTTATCGATATGCTTTAGTTTCTCCGGCTCAAAATCATCATATCCTACATATATTGCTCCGGGCAAATGCGAAACATTGTATTCTTCTTGCTCACGTGCATCTAAAATCACAACAGGTTTATTATTGGACAGACTATCCATCACATCTTTTGCATAAATCAACGGAACAGTGTGACTGTATAAATCATCGGTCATTTCTTTAAAGGATGAATATTTTTGTCCGCACGCACTCATACTGCAAATAATTATAAGGATAAAAATGTATAATATTTTTTTCATTTTATATAAAATAATGGTTAAACCAATGCACCTTGACAACTGCTTCCGGCGCCGGCAGTGCAACCAAAACAATGGTTATTTACAATAATATTTCTACCCGATAATTTTTCTGAATCAAAATCAAAAACGGTTTGTGCAACAATTTTATTTTTTATAGGAAGTTCTAACATTTGATTAAAATCGCAGTCATACAATGTTCCGTCCCATCCTACCGAAACTGTATTTTTACACATTACACCTGTTAACGTTTGCGGATTAAAATTTTCTATCAATTTATCCATATACTCTTCCAAACTATTTTGACTCAATAAAAATTCCAAAAAGCGGCTGATGGGTAAATTGGTTATGGTAAATAATTGATTAAACTCAATGCCGAAATCTTCTTTCAATCGCTTTTTATAATCATTTTGCAAGGCTTCTTGCGCAGGCGCAATAGAAGGACCTCCCGGGTTGTAAACCAAATGCAATTGTAATGTTTCATCTTTGCCGTATCCTGCTTCATTTAATTTCAATAAAGCTTTTATCGAACGGTCAAACACACCGTTACCTCGCTGTTTATCAACATTTTCTTTGGTATAGCAAGGCAATGATGATACTACGGTAATTTTATTTTCTTTAAAAAATTGAGGATAATCTTTATATTTTGATGATGTGAGAATAGTTAAATTACTGCGCACAATAATTTCCAATTCGGGTTTTAAACTTCTAACTTCTTGTATAAACCACCTAAAATGCGGATTCATTTCGGGTGCTCCGCCGGTTAAATCGACGGTATGAATGGATGGATTGTTTTCAATAATGTGCAAACATTGTTGTAATACGTCTTGCGACATAATTTCGGTTCGTGTAGGTCCGGCATCTACATGGCAATGTGTGCAGGTTTGATTGCACATTTTCCCTAAGTTAATTTGTAAAATTTCAGGATTATCTGCTTTTAAAGGCAATGAACCATATTCATTCAATTTTTGAACAAATGCATCTTTCTTAACTTCCGATAGGATGCTCAATTGCTCCTGCGCACTTATTTTATTTAATACGGTACTATTTTCCATTTAAATTCCAATTATATTTTAAATATGATATTTTAGCTTTTGGCGATATTTTCACTTTCGAATATCGGTTCAAAAAATCAATTAACGAACCTTTTTTGGTAAAATCCGATTTAAACCAGTTGAATATTTGCGACAATTTAACACTATTTTCGGAAATAATATTTTTTGACGAATCATTGATAAATTCTTTCACTTGATCGTTGAGTTGGTCGTTTAATTTTTCTGGCACATAAGCTTCGTTTCTTAATTTAGGACAAGAGACAGAAGCACAAACAATAGCAAAATGAATTCGTGGTTCGTTAAATTGTTTACGCAATATTTCGTGTTCAATTTGATTTAAATTATACGTTCTTCCGCCAATCTGAATAAACTCTATATCCCAAGGACTGCCAAATGTTCCACCAATTTCTTTTATGCTTTTTACTGGATAATTATCGATAATTAATTGAATGGTAAACGCATTGTAAGCATTTATCCAATAAGCCAATTTTTCGTTTTTGGTCCAATTTGGTTGCGGCGGATGATTACTCAATTCATTTAAATACTCTTTAAACAAAGGATCGTTTTTAAACCCTTTGTAATCGACAAATCCGGTTTCTGAAACATATTTTTTCAATAATTTATCAAATTTTTCGTGCGATAATTTTTGAGCATCGATATTATTTATCAGGAACATTGCTCCAAGTAGTATGAATGCTATTTTTTTCATATTCATCTGTTTACGATTACAATAATAAATATCATGCCGCTTTTTTTATGTCATTTTCTTGACATATATTTGTTATAATGGAAATAATACCTACATTATCAACAATTCACAAATATTTTAAAGATACGGATTTACTGAAAGAAGTGGTTACTCAAATTCAAAAAGATTTTGAGTGGTACAATATAGAAATTCGTTTTTCGGGAGAAAAAAAAACGCCGTATGAGGAGTTGTTTGAACAAATTTTTCCACACATAGACAAAATGATTGTTGAAGAATATGAAAAACTGCTTAACATAATGTATCGCATTGATTTAGACGAAGGAAAAATAAACCGTTATTTACGTCAAAACCCTATGGCAGACACTTCGGAAGTGATTACCGATTTAATACTAAAACGTGAATTGCAAAAGGTAGTGATCAGAAAAATATACAGTAAAAATTTAAAACAAAACACAGACAACCCTTTTTAGAAAAATTCGTTTTAAAAACAGCATGATATCCACAATTAAACATAACATTAAAATTTTATTACTATTTACATTTCTAATTTTTTCAACTAAAAATTACGCTCAATTAGTTGTTAATACAGGAAATACAGCCGCATGGTATGTGCAAAATGTGTTGCTTGGCGGAGGGGTAAGCGTTTCCAACATTACCTTTTCAGCTCCGGACCCCAACCAAATAGGTGAATTTAACAGTACAAATGCCAATGTTGGTATTAATACAGGAGTAATTTTGGCAACCGGCGATGTAAATGTTGCCGTTGGCCCGAATAACAGCGGAAGTTCTACTTTGGGCGGTGGAGGATTTACCACAAGTTCTGACCCTGATTTATCTTCAATAGCAGGAGTTACCATTTATGATGCCGCAATTTTAGAATTTGATTTCGTTCCGCAAGGCGATACCGTAAGATTTAATTATGTATTTGCTTCTGAGGAGTACTTGGAATTTGTAAACAGCGGTTATAATGATGCCTTTGGTTTTTTCTTAAGTGGTCCGGGAATTGCCGGTCCATATTCAAACAGTTCTGTTAATATTGCTTTAATCCCCGGCACTACTACTCCGGTTACTATTGACAATGTAAATTTATTTAATAATTCTGCGTATTATATCGATAATGGTGATGGATTTACTGCTCCATATAATTCTAATCCGCAATACATTCAATTTGACGGTAAAACAGTAAAATTAACCGCCGAATACCCTGTTACTTGTGGCTTAACTTATCACATTAAGATAGCTATTGCCGATGCCGGCGATGGCTCTTATGACTCAGGTGTATTTTTAGAAGCCGGAAGTTTCAGTTCAAACTTAGTAAATCTCAGTTCCAATATTGGTATCAGCACCGGTGACTCTGTTCTGTATGAAGGATGCGGTATTGCTGAATTTTTAATGACACGAAATATAACCACCGATTCGGAGTATGTTAATATTGTTATGGGAGGTGTTGCTATTAACGGCGTCGATTATACCAATGTGCCGGACAGCGTTTTGTTTTTACCGGGCGAAGATTCATTATTAATTACTATCAATGCCTTTACTGATGGTATTACCGAACCCTTAGAAACAGTTTCTTTCCTTTTAATTCAAGAAGTATGTAATATTCCTGACACGCAAATGGTAACCTTTTACATTGCAGACTTCACACCTCCTCCCTTAATTGTTCATGACACTTCATTTACTGCTTGTGTGAATGATTCTGTCCCGGTTTGGATAGATCCTGTTCCAAATAATTTTAATGTCTTATGGAGTACGGGAGAAACAACCGATACCATATGGGTTATCCCTAATCAAACTACCTATTACTCAGTAATAGTTTCTGACACTTGTAATGTATATCAATTGGTTGACAGTGCTTTGGTTACCTATTACAGTCAAAATCCGTTATCCATTAATGTTTCTCCCGATCAATATAAGATATGTCCTCAAGATACTTTCCAACTTGATGTAAATGTAATTTCCGGTGCCGGAGGTTATCAATATTTATGGAGTACCGGACAAACAGACAGCAGCATTATTGTCAGCCCTAATGTAACAACTGATTACATTATTACTGTTACAGACTTATGTAACCAAACAGCAACCGACACTATAAATGTTACCGTTGTGCCTTATACGCCTTTATCATTAACGATGTTGAATAATGACACTAATATTTGCTGGGGCGAATCCGTCACATTAACCGGAATTGCCAATGGCGGAGCTATACCTATTCAATACAACTGGAACAGCGGACAATCGATTACACCCTCAATTTCGGATACGCCAAATGATACTACAACGTATGTTTTAACTGTTACCGACCGATGCTATTTTGAAGTTAACGATTCTATTACGGTGAATGTTTGGAAAGCTACAACTCCATTGACTATTTCCGTATTAAACGATACAATATTTTGTATTAATGATTCTGCAACATTAAGTGCTAATATTACCGGAGGTTTGTTTGGCAAGCATATCTTATGGAATACTGGTGACACAACCTCTTCCATTACAGTAAAACCAAGCAATACATCATTATATTCTGTTTCTGTTACGGATACATGTGGCAATACGGCAACGGCTTTAGCTTCGGTTGTAGTTATGACATATAATCCCTTAACAATAAATGTTTCAAATGATACAACCGTTAAGTGTCCGGGGGATTCTGTATTTATTTCTGCTAATTATTCAGGCGGTTCTTTCAATACAAAATATTTTTATTGGTCGGATGGAAATAATACTTACAACAGTAATCCATTATTGGTCAATCCAACTTCAACGACAACCTATACGGCTTATGTGAATGATTCTTGTGCTATGGATTCTACCAAAGCTACTGTAACAATTACAGTTCCTAATTTAGACACTTTAAAAGTTACCGTAAATGACACACTGATTTGTGTTGGAGATGTCGCTTATCTTAATGCTACTGCAACCGGAGGGTTACCACCTTATAATTATACTTGGTCAAATGGCAGTATGGGAAGCAATATTGCGGTTTCTCCTGCTACTTATACAAATTATACTGTTACCGTTTCGGATGATTGCCAATCTACGGCATCGGATATTGCAACTGTAGATACTCAACAACCTACGGCAAACTTCTCTTATACGTTTCTTTCGGATGTTACGGTACAATTCGAAGATTCTTCTTATTTTAATATTGTAGGATGGCATTGGACATTCTCTCCTGTTGATACTTCATTGCAGCAAAACCCAATTTACTCGTTCGAAGAACAAGGAACGCACGAAGTAATTTTGGTGGTAACGGATAATATTGGTTGTACCGATACGCTAATAAAAGAAATTGAACCACCATTAATTATTTACGCTCCAAATGCTTTCACACCGGATGGTGATGGAATAAATGATTTTTTCACGTTAAAAGGATTAGGTATTGAAAATGCTAAACTTTATATTTTTAATCGATGGGGCGAATTACTGTTCGAAACCGATGATTTATCTTCCGGTTGGGATGGAACTTATCAAGGGAAACCTGTGCCGCTTGGAGTTTATGTTTGGAAAGTTATTTTAACCGGTTACAACAATAAAGAAATTGAAAAAATTGGTTCGGTAAATGTTATCCGGTAACTACTTTTAATTTTTCTTCTATTAACTTTGCATTTTTAATGGTCTCATTATAACCGATTTTATAAATTTTATTTGCTTGAGTTATATCAAACATTGTGAAATTAGCTAACTCTTTCGGTTCTTGAAAATAATGGCATTTCTCCATTCGTTGCCTGTTGCTTGCATGAATTGCTAAATGAAAAGTACGTTCAATTAACTCTTTATAAGATTGTATATTATCCTTTTCTAACCACGGATTAGCATATTGTCCAAATACGATGTTATTTTTATCTAAAACATATTCAACAGGGAAATTATTAACTACTCCACCATCAATGTAATTTTTACCGTTTATTTTTGTTGGCTCAAATAAAGTGGGAATAGTTGATGAGGCCATAATAGGATTTACAATATCTCCAGAATAAAAGCATTGTTCTTTACCATCATGAATATCAGTAGCAACAACTTTTAATTCTATTGGGAGTGATTCAAAATCTTTAATTTTAAAATACTCTTCGTAAATATTTTTAAATCCCTGCATTGATAATAATCCGCCTGAAAATGAAAATCTTACAAACTTTAATAAATTTGTTTTATTTATAATATTAATTGTTTCTTTACTAGAATAACCATTAGCGTAAAATCCCCCGACAATTGCTCCGGCACTTGTTCCGGAAATAATATCAGGTGTAATTCCAATATCTTTCATTGCATCAATAAACCCCAAATGGGCTATTCCTCTTGCTCCTCCACCGGATAACACAAAAGCTATTTTCATTTTAGTTTTTTTTATTCAAAGATATAAAAAAACAAGAGCATGCAATTGCATCCCCTTGTTTTTTCGGTGAATAAATTTTGTTATTTTACTCTTGGCAATGGCGAAGCTAATCCGTCATAATCTTCTAACTCCATTTTTATTGAACCTACCAATATTTTAGCTTCTGCCAGTAAAGGTACTTTATTGTTATCGTCAGAAATCCAAACATTCAAATCATCTTCATCTTTAAATATTCTGCCTGTTTGTATAACAGGGTGGAACTTCAAAGCTTTATACTTTTTACCGTTTACTTTTACAATGTCTTTACCGGCATATTTAATTTTCAAAGGCCATACTTCATCATCAACAAATGTGGTAATGGTAAACACATCACCTTCTTTTGCTTTACTGAAATCCATATTGCGGGCATAATAAAACGCCGAAAGCATATCTTGCACGCCTAATGGTACTTCAAACTCTTTATTGTCTTGTGTTTTTACTTTTTGTTTATGTTGATAAAACACATAATCTTGACTGAATTTATATCCTCCTTCATCTACCCGGCGAACAAACATCCAAGGGAACAATCCTTCGGCATCTACATACGTTTCATAACGGTCTCTGACTTTAAAAAACCAATCGAATGTTCCTTTGCTTCTTCCCTTTCCTACCATATGATATATATCACGACCGTTTATTTTTTTGTTCAATTTTTCTACGGTCAGCTCGGCAATTCCGGCATCAATAAAGCCATAGTGTAAACGATATTCCAATCGTTCACCCGGTTTAAATGCTTTATTTTCAACCTTCGGAAATTTTACATTTCCTATTTCAATAGTATCGAATTTTGATGTATTAAATGCCGAAAAAGCAAATACTGCCAAGAATAGTGTAATATTTCTGATTATCTTTTTCATAAGCATTCGTTTTTTTAGAATTTATGCAAACCCTATGCCATTTTTACGAATCTTTTGAAAAAATGTTGTGTACGAATTGTGTTAATTTTCTTTCAAAAACTTAATATTTCTCATCAATCCACTGTATTTTGTGCGTTTTACAGCAGATTTTTTAAATATTTGGTTAAACTCTTCTTTTGAGAGATTTTCCCAATCACTTTTTGAAAAATTGAGCAATCGGGTATCGGGCTCAAATGCAGGTTCGTTATGTGGTGTTGCAAAGCGATTCCACGGACATACATCTTGACAAATATCACATCCAAAAATCCAATCATCCCATTTTTTATTTACATGTGCAGATAAATTTTCGTCTTTTAACTCAATGGTAAAATAAGAGATGCATTGTTTTGCATTTAAGGTTTTACCGGGCAAAATAGCATCGGTAGGACACGCCTCTATACATCGTGTGCATGTACCACAATGGTCGGTTTTAAATGGTGTGTCGTAAGCCAAGGGAATATCTACAAATAATTCACTGATGAAAAAAAACGAGCCCTTTTGTTTGCTGATGAGCATTGTGTTTTTCCCTATCCATCCCAAACCGGCTTGTTGAGCAAGCGAACGTTCCAAAACCGGTGCCGAATCTACAAAAATTCTTCCTTGCATTTTTATATCCAATGTATTTTCAATAGCCAGCCATAACTTTTGTAATTTTTCTTTCAATATAAAATGATAGTCTTTTCCATAAGCATATTTGGCTATTTTGTAAGAATCTTCCCGTTGCTTTTTAGTTGGATAATAATTATAGGTAAGAACAATAACGGATTTTGTATTTTCAACAAGTTTTGCAGGATTCACCCGTTTTTCGAAATGATTTTCCATGTATTTCATTTCGCCGTGATATTCATTGGACAGCCATTCTTTTAAACGCTCTGCTTCTTTTGGCAAAAAATCGGCTTTTACAATGCCACAATCCAAAAAGCCAAATTCTTGGGCAAGTTGTTTTATTTTTTGTGCGTGCGCTTTTTCAGTTACGGAAAATGGCATAAAATAATGCTAAAACAAGGTTCCTTGATCGGGATTTTTTATTCGTCCCAAATGTTTATATGCTTTTTCAGTAGCTTCTCTACCTCGAGGTGTTCTTATCAAATAGCCTTCTTTTATCAAATACGGTTCGTACACTTCTTCTATTGTTCCGGCTTGTTCGCTTACAGCAGTGGCAATGGTTGTCAATCCTACCGGGCCGCCTTTAAATTTATCAATAATTGCCGACAAAATTCGGTTATCCATTTCATCCAATCCATTTTTATCTACATTTAGTGCCTCTAAAGCATGTTTGGCTATTGCCAAAGTAATTCTTCCATTGCCTTTTACTTGTGCAAAATCTCTTACCCTGCGAAGCAAAGCATTTGCAATTCGAGGTGTACCTCTGCTTCTTGAAGCAATTTCGATAGCGGCTTTTTCGTCAATCTCCACTTTCAAAATACCGGCAGAACGTTTAACGATTTTAGTAAGTAAAGTCGTATCATAATACTCTAAGCGCGAGAGGATGCCAAATCGGGCTCGTAAAGGAGCTGTAAGTAACCCGGTTCGAGTAGTTGCGCCTATCAGAGTAAACGGATTTAATTCAATTTGTACCGAACGAGCATTAGGTCCGGCATCAATCATTATATCAATTTTATAATCCTCCATGGCAGAATACAAGTATTCTTCCACTACAGGACTTAAACGATGTATTTCATCTATAAATAACACATCGCCATGTTCTAAATTGGTAAGCAAACCGGCTAAATCACCGGGCTTTTCCAAAACAGGACCACTGGTAACCTTAAAGTTTACATCCAATTCGTTAGCAATGATATTGGCTAATGTCGTTTTCCCCAATCCGGGCGGACCGTGTAATAAAACATGGTCGAGCGACTCTCCTCTTTGTAATGCTGCCGTAACAAATACCTTTAAATTTTCCACAACAGATTCTTGCCCTGTAAAGTCGTCAAACGATAAGGGTCGTAAGACTTTTTCAAATTCCTTTTCGGAATTGGATAAATTTTCATTTTCAGGGTCAAGGTATTCGTTCATACTGCTAATTGTGAATAAACAAATTTACAGTAATTTATTTAATCCTTATTTTTAAAAATGGTATTAAAAAAGAAAATGATTTTGTATAAATAAATTGGTGAAGTAAATTTTTCATCAATTTTAGTATTTGAAACAATCATTAACCGATAACCGGTACCTGCTCCCAACCCTAGAAAAGGAAATGGTTTATATAAAAACGTAATTGCCGGCTCATACGATATCATCAATGACTTATTATATGTTTTGCCAAAATATTCAAAGTAAGAATTTCCAATACCAAATTGAACAGGAAGTTGAATCTCAAATTTTGATTTTAACAGAATGTTGTATTGCAAATAGGGAGAAAAATAGTTGTAATACAAGGTTCGATTTTCTGCATTAAAATATTTTCGATAATTCGAAATCAAAAAATTATAGCCAATGCCAAATTCCAAGATTTTGTTAAAGTCAAGTGCCGCTTTAACGCCAAAAGTTCGTGCAAATGAATTGGTAACAAAACTGTTTCTGTTATCAAGTTTAAATTTAATTTTTGGTTTGGTGTGAAGAGCTTTTCTGATATTTCCTTCAAAAACGGTTGCTTGAGAAAAAATATTTGTAGTGAAGAAAATTAATACAATACAAAAAATGCCCTTAACAATGGTTAAGGACATTTTTGATAATATTGAGATATGTGATTTTTTAATGACCACCTTCATCTTCTTCATCTGGACCTAACGGTACAGTTTGAGGGATATAATCATTTTCTGCTCCTGGTTTACTGTAATCGTAAGCCCAACGATGAACCTCAGGTATTTCTCCGGGCCAGTTTCCGTGAATATGTTCAACAGGCGTTGTCCACTCAAGTGTGTTTCCATGCCATGGGTTTCTTGTGGCTTTTGGTCCTCTAAAGGCAGTATAAATCAAGTTCACGATAAACAATAATTGAGCAAAAGCGGCAATTATTGCAAATATTGAAACTAATTCATTCAAATCAACAAAATTATCGAACAATGGGAAGTTTGAATTGGTGTAATAACGTCTTGGTACACCTGCTAATCCCAAAAAGTGCATTGGGAAGAACACACCATAAGCTGAAGCAAATGTTAACCAGAAGTGAGCTACTCCCAATTGATTGTTCATCATACGTCCAAACATTTTGGGTGCCCAATGATAAACACCGGCAAACATTCCAAATACCGCAGATAATCCCATTACAATATGGAAGTGACCTACTACAAAATAAGTGTCGTGAACATTTATATCAAGTGCCGAATCACCAAGAATAAGCCCAGTTAAACCTCCTGAAATAAAAGTTGAAACCAATCCAATACTAAACAACATTGCCGGTGTGAACTTAATATTACCTTTCCATAAGGTAGTCAGGTAATTAAACACTTTTACAGCAGAAGGAATAGCAATTAATAATGTAGTAAATGTAAATACAGCTCCTAAAAATGGGTTCATACCAGTTACGAACATATGGTGCCCCCATACAATCATAGATAAAAATCCAATTGCCATCATAGAGCCAACCATTGCACGATACCCGAAGATGGGTTTACGAGACATTGTTGATACAATTTCAGAAGTAATACCTAAAGCAGGTAATAAAACAATATATACCTCAGGGTGTCCTAAGAACCAAAATAAATGTTCAAATAGTATTGGGCTACCTCCTTCATAAGGTAATAATTCTCCACCCATGAAAATATCAGACAAATAGAACGATGTTCCAAAACTTCTGTCAAATACTAATAACAATGCTGCAGATAATAATACAGGGAAAGATAATACACCTAAAATAGCAGTAAATAAGAATGCCCAAATTGTCAATGGCATTCTTGTCATTTTCATTCCTTTGGTACGGAGGTTTAGTATAGTTACAATATAATTTAGCGAACCTAATAGTGAGGAAGCAATAAATATAGTCATAGAGATTAGCCATAATGTCATACCTAACCCAGAACCTGGAATTGCTTGAGGAAGTGCACTAAGAGGTGGGTATATTGTCCAACCTGCAGAAGCGGAACCACCTTCAACAAATAAAGATACAAGCATTACTACACTTGATAAAAAGAATAACCAATAAGAAAGCATATTAATGAATCCACTGGCCATATCACGAGCACCAATTTGCAACGGAATAAGTAAGTTACTGAACGTACCACTTAAACCACCGGTCAACAAAAAGAATACCATAATAGTTCCGTGCATTGTAACCAATGCCAAATATTTATCAGGATTTAGAACTCCTTCAGTAGCCCAGTCGCCCAAAAACATTTTGAAAACTTCAAAACTTTCTCCTGGCCAACCTAATTGTAAACGGAAAAACGTACTCATCAGCATTCCTATAAATCCCATAATAAAACCTGTAAACAGGAATTGCTTAGAAATCATTTTATGGTCTGTACTGAATACGTAAGTAAATAACCAATCCTTTTTATGTGAATGTGCAGTCATCTTTTAATGCTTTTTATTATTTTGATTATCGTTGAGCTAATTTAATTTCTTTTTCGTTGATATTGTTGGCATTTTTACCGTTTGGATTGAACTCTTTTTGTTCTGCCAACCATTTTTCGTAGTCTTCTTTTGATTCTACAATTATATCCATTTGCATATTGTAGTGTGCTGCACCACAAATTTTATTACATAATAAGATATAATTGAAATCCGGATTACCTGTTTTTTGACGCATTTCTTCCGTAGTGATAGTTGGAGTAAAGTTAAATTGTGTTTTAGCACCGGGTACACAGTTCATTTGCGCACGGAAGTGAGGCATATAAGCACTGTGCAATACATCTTGCGAACGCATCACAAATTGTACAGGTACACCAACAGGAATATGAAATTCGCCTTTTACAATTTTATCATCATTAGCATGAATATCAGTAGAATCAACACCAAGAGCATTTGTACCTGCTATGTTCTTTACACTGGCACGTCCCAGTTTATTGTCTTTTCCTGCATATCTTGCTGTCCAGTCAAATTGTTTTGCATACAATTCAATTAACACATGTTCTTCCTCTTCATTAACCGGTTGCATTATTTCGTTCCACGTGTTCAAACCGAATAAAATAAGAATTGTCAATACTAACGAAGGCACACCTGTCCACAATAATTCTAATTTATTATTATGAGCGTAATATGTTGCTCTACGGTTTTTGCTGTAAGCATATTTGTAGGCAAAATAAAACAATAGTGTTTGAGTTACAAAGAATGCAAATATGATTAATCCCATTGTAATGGTCATTAACGTATCATAATCTTCTCCATGCTTTGAAGCAGATTCAGGAAGTAGATATGGACCCCAATGTACGATTTGCCAAATAAAAAATGCGTAAAAAGCAATCATAAATACCGGCATTAATCTTGCCTGATTCTTGCCTTCTTCCTCTGTTACTTCCCAAGGTTTTTTACCTTGTGCTATAGCAGACAGTTCGAATACTCTTAGCAAGTACACTACAGCTACTATTCCTAATACTATTGCAATAAATGTTAATGTAACTCCCATCTCTAATAATTTTTAATTGTGATGTTTTGATTATATATGTAAATGCTTGCTTTCTTCTAAATATGGATGATTTTTAACTACTAACGGAGCTTTTGCCAATGCATTAAATGTAACAAGTAAAAATGCTCCTAAAAATCCGATAAATACACCTATATCGGTAAAAGATAAATGATCATGCCCACCTGTAGCGCTTGGTAAAAATACCAACCAATAAGTTAAAAAGTGTGATATGAACAATAATATTGCTACAGGTACTACAAATACAGGATTACGCTTAGCATCTCTTGACATTAATACCCAGAATGGTACAAAGAAATTAAACAACGCTGTTCCAAAGAACAATCCGCCATATTCTTTTATTCTAAGTTTAAAATAAACTGTTTCTTCGGGCATATCTGCATACCAAATCAGCAAGAATTGTGCATAGAAGAAATAAGCCCACAATAAACCAACGGCAAACAACCATTTTCCTAAATCATGCAAGTGGCTATCGTTTACTTCTTTTAAATGACCTTTTCCTTTAAGATAGTAAGTGATTAACAATGAAAGAGCAATAAAAGCCAACCACATTGTGGCAAATAAATACCAATGGTATAAGTTACTGTGCCAATGTACATCAATGCTCATTACCCAATCCCATACGGCAAACATTTCAGAGAATCCAAAAAATACTAAGAATATAGCCGACATGGTTCTATTTTGCCAAAAGAAAGATTCACCACCAATTTGGTCTTCTTCTAATGACTTTTTACGGAAATAGCGTGCAAAATAAATCCATCCTGCCAAATAAATAACCGTTCTAATCCAAAAGAAAACTTGGTTTAAATAAGGTTTTTTCATAGCAATCAAAGCATCGTAATGCTCCGAATTAGGATCCATTACCTCAGGATCCATCCAATGATACATATGTGCAACACCGGCACTGTTCATAGCCAATACTATAGTTACTATTATACCACCATAAGGCAAGAACGCCATCAACGCTTCGAAAATTCGTTTAAACACGACAGCCCAGGCGGCTTCTGCTGCATATTGAACAGCTATAAAAAACGTAGCTGCCAATGAAATTGTCATAAAAAAGAAACCGTTTAGCAACAGGTTTGCCCAAAATGCATTATGATGTTCTGTATGGTCATTGACAAAACCTAACGCCAATGCTACAATACCTACTAAAATCATGATGTAGGTTGACATTTTTAATTTACCGGATGGTGTATATTCCATTTTTTTAAAGTTTTCGATGTAACAAAATTAATGAACTGCGTTTGTATCTGCTTCAATATTTACATTATTATTTAATGGTTCTTTCATAAATTGATTACGGATATACATAACCAATAACCAACGTTCTTCTTGTGTAAGTTGTGAAGCATGAGAACCCATTAAACCTTTACCGTAAGTGATTGTGTGAAACATTTTCCCTTCGGGTAAATCTAAATTTTCATTAAATTTAGTTGGAATAGGTGGGAATTTCCCATTTTCGACCAAAGAACCTTGTCCTTGTCCATCTTTACCATGACAGTGTACACAGAACATACCAAATAATTCTTTACCTTTTTTTACATTTTCTTCTGTTTTTGGCAAAGGGTTCTTTAATTGTTCACCAGCCAATTGATACCCTTCAAAAGTATTTGGATACGGATAAGGCATATATCCACGAGGAATTGTACCTTCAACAGGTTTACGTGCCGAAGGTCTGTTTCTTTGTTGTTCGGCAATTGCTTCTCCAACGTAGTATGGATCCATTCCGTAATCTACATACGTTTCTATTGCCGGAGAACGATACATATCGGGCATATATTCAGGTGCAAGCCCATCTTTATCTTTACATCCGGTTGCTGATGCCAAGATAAATACTCCTAATGCTATTTTTATGATTTGTTTCATCTTTAATAATGTATATATATCATTAATAATACTATGCTTCTTTTTCAATAATTCTTTCAACACCACCAGCTTCTACCATGGCTTTAATTTCTTCTAAACTTTTTTCGTTTTCTGATGCACGAAACTCCAATACAAATTTATCATCGGTTGATTCCGGAATTGGGTTATGTGCTTTCATAAACGGTAATGTCCAGTTTCTGAAAAGAAATGTAACAGCCATTCCGTGTGCTGCCAATAAAACAGAAAATTCAAATGTAATTGGAACAAATGATGTTACATTATCTACAAATGTAAAATTAGGTTTACCACCAAAGTCTTGTGGCCAATCATAAATCATGAAATAATACATTCCCGATAAAGCCAAAATGGTACCCAATGTTCCGTAAATAAATGCAGCAATGGCAATTCTGGTTCGCTTTAAACCTATCACGGGATCTATTCCGTGAATAGGAAACGGAGAGAATACATCGCTTACATGCACTCCTTCGGATGTTACTTTCTTGGCAGCATTTAATGCTACTTCATCATCACCGAAAACTGCGTATAGTATTTTATCAGACATAGTCTTATTAATTTTTTTAATTTATTAATGATTATCTTGATGTTGTTTTTTATATTGTTCGCCCGACGATTTCAATATTGTTTTTACTTCGTTAAATGCCAATACAGGGAAATAACGCGTAAACAATAAGAAGAAAGTTGAGAATATTCCTAATGTTCCAACATAAATTCCAATATCGGTTGCTGTTGGGTAGAACATCGTCCAAGAAGATGGTAAATAATCGCGGTTCAAACATAATACAATGATATCAAAACGCTCAAACCACATACCTATGTTTATTCCGATAGAAATTAAGAATGTCCAATATAAGTTTCTTCTTATTTTCTTTATCCAATATAATTGCGGAATAAGGTTGTTGAAAATAATCAATGACCAAAATGCCCATCCGTATGGACCTCTTGCTGCATCCCAAGACAAATAAATAAAGTCTTCGTAAGGATTACCACTATACCAAGCCATAATAAACTCAGCCAAGTAAGCAACTGTTACTATACCACCCACAACAATAACCACTATATTCATATACTCCACATGTTTGATGGTGATATAATTTTCAAGATGCATTACTTTACGCATCACAATTACAAGGTTTTGTACCATAGCAAATCCTGAAAATACAGCACCTGCAACAAAGTATGGAGGGAAAACCGTTGAGTGCCAACCCGGAACTACCGATGTGGCAAAGTCCATAGATACAATAGAGTGTACCGAGAATACTAGTGGGGTAGCCAATCCTGCCAAAACAAGCGATACTTCTTCAAAACGTTGCCATTGTTTAGCACTTCCTGACCATCCAAAGCTTAATACACTGTAAATATGCTTTGGCAATGGTTTTTTCAATCGGTCTCTGATTGTAGCAAAATCAGGAATAAGTCCTATATACCAGAAAACCAATGATACTGACAAGTAGGTTGAAATTGCAAATACATCCCAAAGCAGTGGTGAGTTAAAGTTTACCCATAAAGGACCAAATTGATTAGGTAAGGGTAGTACCCAATAAGCCATCCATATACGTCCCATGTGAATCATTGGGAAAATACCGGCCATAAATACGGCAAAGATGGTCATCGCCTCTGCAGATCGGTTTATTGCCATTCTCCATTTTTGACGGAACAACAATAACACGGCAGAGATTAACGTACCGGCATGACCAATACCTACCCACCATACGAAGTTGGTAATATCCCAAGCCCAGTTAATAGTCTTGTTCAATCCCCAAACTCCAACTCCTGTACCGAGTAAGTAAAGTATTTGTCCAATTCCGTATAATGCGGTAATAACTGCTACGGTAAAAAAGATATACCACAGTTTACTTGCCTTTCCTTCAATTGGGCGAATTACATCATCGGTGATGTCTTTGTAGGTTTTTTCACCCAGAATTAACGGTTCTCTTATTGACGCTTCTTGATGCATTATTTTAAGTTTTTAAGCTTCGTGATGATTATTAGAATGATTTGATTCTACGTTTCTTACTTTTACTTGATACCAAACATTTGGTTGTGTACCAATTTCTTCCAATACATGGTAAGAACGGTCGCTTTCAGCCTCTTTACGCACTCTTGTTTCTTTATCGTTAACATCTCCAAAAGTAATTGCGTTTGTAGGACAAACTGATGCACAAGCTGTTTGGATTTCTCCATCCATAACTTTTCGTCCTTCTTTTTTGGCTGTAAGTTTACCTTCTTGAATGCGTTGTACACACATACTACATTTTTCAATAACCCCTCTTGCTCGAACAACTACATCTGGATTCAATACCATACGACCTAAATCGTCTTGTGAAGGATTGATGTCAGTAAACTTATCATTTCCTTGGTAATTAAACCAATTGAAACGACGCACTTTATAAGGACAGTTGTTTGCACAATAACGTGTTCCGATACAACGGTTATAAGCCATCATATTCAAACCTTCCATACTGTGCGATGTTGCCGCAACCGGACAAACATTTTCACAAGGAGCGTGATTACAATGTTGACACATAATTGGCTGGAACACTACTGATGGATTTTCCGACTCCGGAATATCCATAATGAAATTATCGCGTTCTTCTTGTGGTTTAGCCGCTTCTTCAGGAATTGAGCTGAAATAACGGTCAATTCTTAACCAATGCATTTCACGTGAGCGACGTACTTCATCTTTTCCAACAACAGGAATGTTGTTTTCGGCAATACAAGATGTTACGCAAGCACCACAACCGATACAAGCATTTAAATCAATTACCATTCCCCAACGATGTCCAACTTCTTCAATTGGGAAAGGTTTATACAAATCAGCTTCTTTTAAGCTAACTTGCTCGTGTCCCATTGTAAATGTATGCTGATGATTGAAGTGATGTTTATCTCCAGTTTTATATGTAGCTAAATCTGTTTCTTTAATAATTGACTCACGCCCCATAAATGTATGATGCGTTTGAGTAGCCGCTACAGGGTATTCTTCGTTTAAATTGGTAATTTCAACAGACAGTTGAATATTATTGAAATTATCTGTCAATAAAGGATAAGCATTTACACCGGTCGGTTCTTCCATTGCGCCAACACGCTTTCCATAACCTAATGCTAATCCAACCGTACCGCGTTTTTGTCCGGGTAATGCTATTACAGGAATTTTTTCTATTGTAATACCATTTACAGAAACCGAAGCAAGTGTTGCGGGTTTTTCTTGTCCGTAATAAATATTATATCCTTGCTCTTTGGCATCTTCGGGATTCATTGTAATGTAATTATCCCAAGTAATTTTTGTTACCGGATCGGGTAATTCTTGTAACCAAGGATTGTTGGCTAAAGTACCGTCACCAATGGCAGTTGCTGTATAAAGCTCCATTTCCCAGTTTCCGCCTTTTACCGAAGCTGCTTTTTTAGCTGCAGCTGAATAATCTGCTGTATAATCTTCGGTTAGTTCGGCTTCAATTTCTTCTTGAGGAGCTTCTGTTCTTCTAACTTCAGTGGCGTTATTGGAATACACGCCATCGTGTAATTTTTTATTCCAGAAATCATTAAATAAAATGCTTTCTGTTTGAGTAGAGAAAAGATTGTTTTCCCAGTATTTTTGAATGTAATCGTGATAAGTACCTGAAATTCCTGCCCAAGTCATTAAACTTTCTTGGAATTGACGGGTTTTGAATAAAGGCGAAATTGTTGGTTGAGTAAGTGAATACTCTCCCAAAACTGGCATAGCGTCATTCCAAGACTCTAAATAATGATTGTCAGGAGTAACATATTGACACGCTTGCGCTGTTTCATCGTTATATGTAGCAAACGATACACTCAATTTGGCTTTTGCCAAACCGGCTTTAAATTTATCGGCTAATTTTTTTGGTAAGCTGTATAAAGGATTTACACCTTGAATAAAAACAGCATCTACATGACCTTTTTCCAATTCATAAACCAAAGCTTCAACCTCTGCAGTTATAGATTGTTTTAAATAAACCGGTTTATTCAGATCAATGGTATGATTATAGTTTCCTAAATCGGAATTGATTTTGTTTACCAGTAATTGAATATTTTCATCATTTATTCCTGATAAAACGATAGAATGTCCTTTTGCTTCTACTAAATCATGAGCAATTTTCTTAACTGATTTTTCATAAGCCGATTTAGCTGCAGGTAATTTTTGACCACCTGTTTTAGCGGCTACTTCATTAGCCAATTCAACCAAAAACGCACCGTATTCGCTAGGTTTAACTGGAATACGAACATCTGCATTACTACCGGTCAACGACATATTGGATTCAACTTGATAATGCTTTGACATCCATTTATTCTCAGGTTTGCGCGTTTTTGCATAATCGGCAGCATATTGAATTGGTGAAATCCAGTTCGCCAAGAAATCAGCTGATAAGGATACTATTACCTTTGCTTTATCAAAATAATATGATGGTATAACTTGCTTGCCAAATGATTTTCTATTGGCAGTAAGCATTGCGCTGTAAGAAACGGCATCGTATTGCACGTGTTTAAAGTTTCCTTCAGCTGCACCGAATGCATTTCCAAACTCTTCTATTAATTGTTTTGTAGAAGGGCTGATAATTGAGTGTGTTAATAATCTTACCTTTCCGCCCTTAGAAGCAATATCCGATAATTTTGATTTGATTTCTTTATCAACTTCTTCGAACGAAGATTTGTTTCCGCCTTTTAAAGGATTCTTCAAGCGGTTTCCGTCATACAAAGAAAGTACGGAAGCATTAATGCGCGCATTAACACCACCCTGTGATATTTTTGATAATTTATTTCCTTCAATTTTTATTGGACGACCTTCACGTGTTTTTACCAACACCGAAGCATAGTCGTTCCCGTCATAATACGTAGAGGCATAATAGTTTGCCATACCGGGAACAATTTCTTCGGGCTTAATTACGTAAGGAATTGCTTTTGTTACGGGCGTTTCGCAAGCAGCTAAAGAAGCCGCAGTAACGCTAAACCCTAAAAACTTTAAAAAGTCTCTACGTGATGTAGAACTGTCTTCGAGCGTTTTTTTATCGCCAACAAACTCATCTACAGGCACGTATTCTGCAAATTCTTTTCCTGCATTTTCTACAAATTCAGGGTCATTATGCAATTCTTCAAGACCTTTCCAATATTTTTTTTGAGTTTTCATATATTCAGGTAAGTGTTGTTAAGTTAGTATTAATAATGACATTTTGCACATTCTAAACCGCCAATTTCATCAACGGTAAGTTTTCCGTCTTTCAAATATTTCTCTTTCAATTCATCCGTCAAACGCGCATGAAATTCTTCATAATATCCATTTCCTTTATCAGCAACAGCAGTTTCGCGGTGACAATTTATACACCATCCCATTGTTAAAGGTGCGTGCTGATACACAACATCCATTTCCTCAACCGGTCCATGACATTTTTGACATTTTTGCTTTCCGGCTACAACGTGTTGTGAGTGATTGAAATAAGCATGATCGGGTAAGTTATGAACTTTAACCCATTTTACTGGTGTAGGGTTATCGCCATATTTACCGGTTTCTTTATTATAATCCAAATGTTTGTAGATTTTTTCAATTTCTTCAGGCATTGGATAAGTTTTACCGTTATATTCAAATGTTTTACCATCTGTTCCGTCAATAAACTTATGACAGTTCATACAAACATTCAAAGAAGGGATACCTGAAGTTTTACTGTGTCTTGCCGATGAATGACAATAATTACAATCGATTTTATCTAAACCTGCGTGAATTTTATGCGAGAATTTAATTGGTTGTTCCGGCTTATATCCCTCATGCACACCAATTGATAATAAAGCATCCCAAACATCTTTAGCACCTAAAATCACCATAATAGCTATAAAAAGTGCCACCCATCCTTTATTTTTAGATACCAATCCGCGAATACTGTCGCCCCAAGTTTCATTTATAACAATTTCTTCATCACCTGTTTTTTCTTTAACAACTTTAGCTAAAGATACTTGCGTACTCCTCAACAATCCAACCAAAATAATCAATACAACAATAATTATCCCAAGAATTAAAAAAGAATTGTCTTCGCCTTGCGGCTGAGCTGCTGTAGTTCCTTCTTCAGAAGCCTCTTGTTTAGGCGCTTGATCAGCAGGTGGATTAGCAATATAATCCAATACTGCATCAATTTCTGCATCACTCAAAGGTTGTGGAGGCATCACCACTTTACCATTTTCTTCAAATACAGCAATAGCATCGGCATCTCCCGAAGCAATTAATTCTTGTGAGTTTTTAATCCATTTATGCAACCATTCTTTTTCTCTCTTATCATTTATCCCTTGTAATCCGGGACCTACCAATTTCTTATCGGTAATAGTATGACAAGCTGCACAATTTGCTTTAAACAGCTTTTCACCGTCTTGCGCATTAAGTTTACCGGAAAAGGAAAAGATAGAAATCAGGACTAGTAAAAGTGCCTTATAAAGAGAGGTTGCACTAAGTCTTTTCACGCTCATATCAGTTAAATTACGATTTTAAAACTATAATTTTTAGTTGAGCAAATTTAGAATTCAGATTGATTATCCGTTAACGAATGTTAAAAAAATTACACAAAAAACCCTTATTTATAATCATTCTAAATAAATAAAAGCGCAATAAATACAACACATTAAATAATTTGTGCAATAAAGAATATTTAAAATTCAGGGTGTTACGGAATTTATGCTTAACAATGTTTAAAATTAGGTATCAACATTGGTACTTTGCTTTTATAAGCAATATATTCTTCACCAAATTGGTCAACCAATTTCTTTTCTTCTAAAAGAGTGCCAATATAAAGATACACAATAGTATATAATGATGAAAACACTACTGTATCGACCGGATATGCCAACATTACACCAATCAACATCAAAAGTGACACACTGTACAATGGATGACGCACGCAGTGATGCATACCCGACACCACTAATTTTTGTTGATTTTCGGGTTCTAAACCTATAAATGATTTTAAATGATATCCTCGCCAAGCTTTAGGAAATAAATAAAGAGAAATTAATATTAAAACAAAGCCAATGATTCTTACCCAAACAGGGACATCCAATATTAAATTATGTTGAGCTGATATTATCCGTAAAGGAGGAATTAACATAATAACAGCGAGCATAACATACATTTTTCTGTAATGATGCGGCAACATATTAAAGACATTAAAAAAATAATCTTTCACACTTTTAAGTGCCAGTACTGAATGAAGCACAAAATATAATGTCCACCATACAAATAGTTGAGTAATTGGTTCCATTGCCTAAACTCTTGTTTCAAATTTACATTTTCATCGATAAACTAAACAGAAAATATAATCAAACCTCTTTAATGTAACTTATGTTACGGTTTATTCTTTTTTCTATAAATACATTTGAATGAAAATTAAAAAAAGTTGGAGATATTATGGGATTATTATCATTTTTAGGAATTAAATCAAAAAGAGAAAAAGTTGCAGAATTCATGGAAAAAGGCGCATTAATTATTGATGTTCGCACACCGCAAGAATTTCAAATGGGACACATTAAAGAATCAAAAAATATTCCTTTGGATAAAATATCGGGAAGTATAAAGAAAATACAAAAAACGGAAAAACCGGTCATTACTGTGTGCCGTTCGGGGGCTCGCAGTGTACAAGCTGCAGCAATATTGCGAAGCAAAGGTATAGAAGTAATGAACGGCGGTGCATGGAATTATTTACAATCTTTATTGAGCTAAAAAATGAAACAGCATGCAAGTTGCCGACTTACATATCAACGAAGCTAAATTGCAAAAAGAAATTGACCTGATTATTGCTCAAAACAGCAATTCTTTAAACTATAAAGAAGGCGACATACTGCTTAACTTTGGCGATGAAGTAAAAGATATTTTTTATGTATCGGAAGGATTGATGGCTGTATATGAAAAACACAACAATAAAGAAATATTGCTCTACCATATTGAACCCGGCGATGTAAACATAACCGGAATCTATCAAAAACTGAATCATTTGCCTTCTACTTTAAAATTAATTTGCGTAAAAGATTCGGTGGTAAATAGTATTTCTACTCCGCAACTTGACACCTTAATGCAAAACACACATTGGAATCATTACATTATCAACCAATACAATAAGCGTTTTGCCAAACTGCAAGAAAAATACAATTCTTGCATCAGCAATACCATAAAAAACAGAGTTGCTTTGTATTTGAACAGTTTACAAAATGTAACCAAAAGCGATTTGATAAAAATCACCCATACCGATATTGCCAAAGATTTGGGTTCTACCCGCGAAGTTATTTCGCGCGAGCTTAAATGTTTAGAAAACGAAGGAAAAATTATCTTATTTAGAGGAAGAATTAAAATTGTTAACCTGTAAAAACCAAAAACTATGAAAAAAATTATCACATTACTAGGCGCTGTATTAATTTCAGCAGGATTATCGGCTCAAACAATCAATAAACAAACACCTACACACCAACAAGAGAATAAAAAAGTAATAGAAACCGTAGATGTAAAAACATTTAAAGAATTATTGCAAAATCAAGAAGGAAAAGTGGTTTTATTGGATGTGCGTACAGCCGAAGAATACAAGCAAGGACATATCGACAATGCTAAAAACATTGACGTATTGCAGAAAGATTTTGTTCAAAAAATTGAGCGTTTGGATAAAAACACACCCGTATTTGTATATTGCCGTTCGGGACACAGAAGTATGAAAGCGGCTCAAATTTTAAAAGAACACGGATTTACAAAAGTTTATAATCTTGCCGGCGGATATATCGCGTGGTCTAAGCAAAAATAAACAACCGTAACTTTATTTTACACCAACCAATTGACAAATTATGACAGAATTTCCCAGCTATAACATACATAAAGTTGATTGCGAAACGATGCAAAACAAAGACTACGAGGTGTATCGTTTGCAAGAAGTGGAAAAAGATTTGGAAAAATTGAATTTCCCACACAAACATATTTATTACACCATTATTTACATTGAGTCGGGAAAGGGAAGTCACCAAATCGACTTTAAAGATTATCCGTTGCAAAACAACACGTTGTATTTTTTATCGCCGGGGCAAATTCACAACTGGAATATTGAAGAATTACCCAAAGGATACGCTTTGTTTTTTACCGAAGATTTCTTCGCATTAAATTGCAAAAATCACAATGTTTCGGATTTTGACTTTTTTCACTTACAAAAAAATGATGCATCATTAAAAATAGAGTCAAAAGACACAAATTTATTGATTACCGATTTGTTCGAAAAATTACTAAACGAATACCAACAAAACCTTCCTTACGCACAACGAATAATCCGTTCGTACATTGTAGCGTTGCTTTTCACCTTACAACGCATACACAGCGAACGAAAACCACTAAACGGCTCATCGAAAAACATTGGGTTGATTAAAGAATTTGACCGATTGGTAAACGAACATTTTTTGACTCACAGAAGTGTAAAAGATTATGCCAAGATGCTTCACATTACCCCTAATCATTTAAATGCCGTTTGCACAAAAGTTTACGGACACTCTGCCGGCGAACATATCCGGAACCGTGTAATGGTTGAAGCGAAAAGGCTGTTGGTAAACATGCCAGGCGTAACCGTGGCTGAAATTGCATATCAATTAAACTTTGACGACAACGCTTATTTTTCAAGGTTTTTCAAAAAATATGCCGGCGAAACACCAGAAAAATTCAGAAAAAGGCGACTGAGCAAAGAGCAAATTTAAACCCCGAAATTGACCGATTTACTTGTTTCTTTTTCTAAAACAGCTTCAAATCGGTAAAAAATACAACAGCAACTCTATTATGTACCATTTATCACATAATAAAAGCTGTACTTTTGAGTATTAACCTTTAAATCAATTAATTATGGCAAAACATTACAATATACTGATAATAGGTGGCGGAACTGCCGGAATAATGACAGCCGCACAGTTACGCAACAAAGATAAAAACATTTCCATTGGATTGATTGAACCTTCTGAAAAACACTGGTATCAACCGGCATGGACACTTGTTGGTGCAGGAACATACGATATGAAAAAAACAGTTCGCCCCGAAAAAGATTTTATTCCCGAAAAAGTAGATTGGATAAAAAAATATGCCGATAAATTTGACCCCGAAAATAATAAAGTAATCACTAAAGACGGCGAAGAATATACGTATGATTATTTGGTTGTAGCACCCGGAATTCAAATCAACCTTGACGGTATTAAAGGATTGAAAGAAAGTATTGGTAAAAACGGAGTTTGCTCAAATTATGTTGACCCCGAATATACTTGGAAAGTTTTACAAGAGTTCAAAGGCGGAAATGCTATTTTCACTCAACCGACAACACCTATTAAATGTGGTGGTGCTCCACAAAAAATTATGTATCTCGCCGACGAGTATTTTCGTAAAACCGGTGTTAGAGATAAATCACAAATTATATTTGCCACTCCCGGAAGTGTGATTTTCGGTGTTTCTCCTTTTAAAGAAGAATTGGAGCGTATCGTACAAAAGAAAGGTATTATTACAAAATTCAACTATGTATTAACAGAAATTGAAGGCGATAAAAAAATAGCACATTTCAAATTGGCTCAAAGTGGAGACAATGCCTGTGTAATAAACGAAATGCCCGAAATTCAAGAGCAAGTAGAAGGCGACATGCAAGTAAAAATACCTTTTGAAATGTTGCATTTGGCTCCACCACAATCGACACCTGATTTTGTAAGAAACTCTCCCCTTGCCAATGCCGACGGTTGGTTGGATGTTGATATTAACACCTTGCAACACAAAAAATACCCCAACATTTTTGGATTAGGCGATGTAGCAGCCTTACCAACAGCCAAAACAGGTGCTGCCGTTCGTAAGCAGGCTCCTGTGGTAGTAGGCAACATTTTACATTTAATGAAAGACCATAAATTGGGGGATAAAAAATACGAAGGTTACTCTTCTTGTCCGTTGGTTACAGGATACGGCAAAATGTTGTTGGCAGAATTCAAATACAACAATGTGCGCGATTCCGATCCGTTATTATCTAAATTTGTAGATACCAGCAAAGAACGTTGGAGCATGTGGATTTTGAAAAAATACGGACTTCCCTATTTATACTGGAACAAGATGCTTCGCGGAAAAATGTAATATTTCATTTCCCAACCTATTCTTAAAACTCCCGATTTGTATAATCGGGAGTTTTTTATTGTAGATTTGTTTTTCGGTTTAATGAGTACACAACAAAAAATATATGACTATTTAATTGTCGGTCAAGGATTGGCAGGCAGCACCCTGGCTTACACTCTTTTACAACACAACCAAAAAGTTTTTGTCATTGATAATGAAAACAAAAATAATTCGTCGCGTGTGGCGGCAGGAATCATAAATCCCATTGTTTTCAAACGCCTTACTCTAAGCTGGAAGGTAAACACCCTTTTGCCTTTTGCCCATCATTTTTATCAAGAAATTGAAAAGCGGCAAAATGTAAAATTGCTCCACAACCGTATCATTTACCGCATTTTTACCAATGAAGATGAATACAACTTTTGGCAACAGCAATGCAACGAGCCTCACCTGATCGATTATCTTTCTGAACCAAAAAAAGGTGATTTCAATAAAAACTTTCAAACATCATTTGGCTACGGCAAAGTATTGCAAGCCGGATTTTTAGATACAAACACGTATTTAGATACCGTAAAAAAATTATTAATTGCCCAAAACGCTTTCCGAAACGATGATTTTCAATCCGGCGCGCTTTCTATTGCCCAAAACCACATTACATACAAGGGAATAAAAGCAAAAAAAATTGTTTTTTGTCAAGGATGGCAAGATGCCGAAAATCCATTTTTTAAATCGCTTAATATTTTTAAACTTACCAAAGGTGAGGTTTTAAGCGTTCAACCCAATAATGCCATTCGTTTTAATGAAGAGGTATCTAAAAATATATTTTTCTTAAAACACATTACCGATTACAAACTGGGTGCAACGTATGAATGGAAAGAACTTAACACTTGCCCTACCGAAAAAGCAAAAAATGAATTGCTCGAAAAATTTTATAAATTTTCAAATTTTAAAGTAACAATTAATAAGCATCAAGCACAAATCCGGCCCACTGTGAGAGATCGAAGACCGGTAATTGGCTTTTTGGCAAACAACCCTAAGATTGGCATTTTTAACGGTTTGGGAACAAAAGGCGTAATGATTGCACCATGGTTGGCACATCAATTTGCCCTGGCCGAAATAAATAATATTCCGGCAGAAAAAGAAATCAGTTTAAAGCGTTTTGAAAAATAGAGATTAATTGTTCAATAAATCTTCCGAAGTATAACTGTTGAACTCAAACGGAACGTTTATCATACATGCAAAATCTTCGCCCACTTCTTTCATATCTTCATCTTCTTCGCAAAAATTCCATTCTATTACAACATCTTTTCCTTGTGCGTGAAAATCATTTATTTTATATAAAATGAACAACAAGCGTTTAGAACTGGCAATATTGAAATATTCCATATTAAAAACAAACTTCAAGGGTAAATTGGTCGATTCAATATTTTCATCCAGCCATTCGATAACCGGTTCAAAAAACTCTTCAACATCTTCCATCACAGATTTTCCGCAAATTTTAAACACTCCTTTATCGAGATTAAAATCAATCTCAGGTGTATTGTGCGTAGATGGTATGTATAAGTTTTGAGCCATTTGCTAAAATTTCACATTACTAATTTGCACATTTTTTTAATATAACCATAAAACTTTTATACCGATGCACTGTTTTTTACATATAAACTACACTTTTTTATAGATAACTGAATTTTATCGGTTAAATGAGTAATGGTAATGAAGTATTGCTAAATTTGTCAAAATTATTGTACTGCATGATTTACTCAATGACGGGCTTTGGCAGAGCCGTTTCCACTGCCGACAACAAAAAGATAACCATCGAACTGCGTTCGCTCAACAGTAAACAAACCGATATTAACTTGCGGCTGCCATCGGCTTACAAAGAAAAAGAAATTATATTTCGTAACCTTATAGCTCAAAAACTATTTCGCGGAAAAATTGATGCCGGAATATATGTAGAATGGATATCGGGCGAATCGAATTATAAAATTAACAATGAGCTTTTCTTGAATTATTATAACCAACTGAAAGCTCTCGAAAACGATATAGACACTGCTAAACCGGACTATATTCAGGTGATTTCCAAATTTCCGGATGTATTAAAAGCCGAACAACAATCCGTTTCGGAACAAGAATGGGAAATTTTGCAAAACACACTGTTGGCGGCAATAGAAGAGCTCAACGCATTTAGAAAACAAGAAGGTGCTGTTTTGGAGAAAATTCTTACTCAAGGTATTGAACAAATTTTAAAACTATTAACCCAAATACCCGATTACGAAGAGGAACGAACAGCAAAAATCAAACAAAAAATTATTGATAATTTCTCAAAAAAAGAAATTGCCTACGATGAAAACCGTTTGGAACAAGAACTGATTTTTTACATCGAAAAGCTTGATATATCGGAAGAAAAAGTACGTTTGCAAAACCATTGTCACTATTTTACCGAAACCATGCAAAACGAATTTCCTTGCGGAAAAAAACTTGGTTTTATAGCACAAGAAATCGGGCGCGAAATAAACACCATGGGCTCAAAAGCCAACCACCACGAAATACAAAAAATAGTGGTGCAAATGAAAGATGAATTGGAAAAAATTAAAGAACAAATTTTAAATATATTATGACCGGAGAATACAACAACGGAAAATGTGTTATCCTTTGTGCGCCCTCGGGCTCGGGAAAAACATCCATCGCAAAATTTTTATTGCAAAAACCCGAACTGAATCTTGAATTTTCGGTTAGTGCCACCACGCGCGAAAAACGCCCCGGCGAAATTGACGGTAAAGATTATTATTTTTTGACCGTTGAAGAATTTAAGCAAAAAATAGAAAACGATGAATTTATTGAGTGGGAAGAAGTGTACGAAGGTGTTTATTACGGAACTTTAAAATCGGAAATTGAGCGCATTTGGAAAGACGGCAAAAATGTATTGTTTGATGTAGATGTTGAAGGCGGCATCAGTCTTACCAAATATTTTGGCGAAAAAGCATTGGCAATTTTCATTCAACCGCCATCTATTGAAGAATTGAAAAAACGTTTACGTAAACGCGGCACCGAAAACGAAGAAAAAATAAAACAACGTATTGAAAAAGCGGCAAAAGAAATGGAATATTCCAAATGGTTTGATACCATTGTGGTAAACGACGATTTGGAAAAAGCCCAAAAAGAAGTTTATCTTTATGTAAAAACATTTTTAGCACTTTAATAAATTTTATTGTGAAAATCGGTCTATATTTCGGTACTTTCAACCCTATACATGTTGGGCATTTAATTATAGCCAACTACATGGCCGATTTTACCGATTTGGAAAAAGTTTGGATGGTGGTAACACCTCAAAATCCGTTGAAGAAAAAATCATCTCTCCTTGCCGACTATCATCGGTTGGCTCTTGCCCGCATTGCCGTAGAAGATAACGACAAGATTGAGGTAAGCAATATTGAATTTGAATTACCCAAACCATCTTACACCGTTCATACGCTTACTTATTTAAAAGAAAAATTTCCGCAGCACGAGTTTTCACTCATTATGGGCGAAGATAATTTGCGCACACTGCACAAATGGATGAATTACGAACAAATCATCGAAAATCATCATATCTACGTTTATCCGAGAGCACTTACCGAGCAAGAGCGTGAAGAAAACAAACCTTATTCGCCATCCAAATTAATGACACATCCTCACGTACACCTTTGTGATGCTCCGGTTATGAAAGTTTCGGCAAGTTTTATTCGACAAGCCATCAAAAACAAAAAAGACGTTCGCTACTTACTTACCGACCCGGTTTACAAATATGTAAAAGAAATGCATTTTTACGAAAAGTAGTTTTTTGAATTAAAAAATATTTCATAGCTTAGATGTCGTTAACAATCTAACTACCGGCTATGAAAAATATAATTTTCACTTTACTGTTTGCATCCTTAAATTTTATTTCTTTTAATAAAGTTAATGCTCAATGCAACGCTTCTCATTCAAACGACAAAATTTTACTCATTGGCGACAGTTGGGCGTTTTTTATGTTTACCTATACTTCGCACAATAAAGCATTGGAACAATACGGACTGTCTGACCTAAACCTGTATTCAAACCTAAATTTGAGTATTAACGGAGCCGAAACCCACACTTTTTTGGAGCCGGCCAAAAAACAAGAAGTTGTAGACGCTATTCAAAACAATCCATCCATAGAGTTTGTGCATATCAGTTTGGGAGGCAATGATATGCTGGGCGACTGGAATGTATCTATGACGAGCCAACAAACCGATTCTATGCTTACGGATGCTCTGCTGCGTTTAGACAGCATTGTGCAATATATTTTGCAAACCAACCCTAATTTGGAAATTTTTATTTCGGCTTACGATTACCCCAATTTTGGCGAAACGGCGACCAATCCGCTCCATCCTTTTTACGATACTTGGCAAAGTATGGGGTTCCCCGATTTTTTGCAAATCAACACCGTTCTTTCCGACTATATGGTAAAACTGCAAAATTACTGTGCATCAAAACCTAATGTATCTACTGTAGATTGTCGTGGATTGATGCAATACCATTACGGTCAAACTACACCATTAACTGTTGCCCCTTACGGGACATATCCACCCTATACAGCACCACTGCCGGGCGGCTTCCCCGATTATCCTTCGCCAAAAGATGCTTTGGGCTCGGGTGGTTTTGACAGTTTTCACCTAAATTCTACCGGATACAAACTGTTTGTTGCTTATCAATTTGAACATTACTATTTCAACGCCATAACCAATAAAGCCAAGTATAAAATTTTTGCCGATACGCTTGGTTCGGGTTCAGGTAATAGCTCTATAACCGACACAACTGCTTGGGCTGGCAACATTTCGGGCAATAATTACAGTTTGCAATTTTCTTTCAATACTTCACCCATTCCGCAAGATACCCTATTGCATTCCTTACAACTTTTTCTTCGTGCCGACAGTGTAACAGAAAATTTGTTTGATAATTATGCGGTGAAAATAAAGGTTAAAAAAGGTTGGTTTGGGCAAAATCAAGCATTGGAAACCGGTGATTTTTCGGATACAGCAACGGTAGAATTTTCATCACCATGTCATTACGGCACACTTGCAGGAAACGAATATTGGATTCGTATAGATTTGGATTCGGCAGTTGAAAATTGGGTAAACAAAAACGGTGTTACGCAAATACAAATTTCATTTCCGAATATTGCCGGCAATAAAGCTATTCGCTTTGCCAACGCCCATTCAAATCATAAACCGTTTATATTACTTAATCCAACTTTACTTTCGAGCAATCGTATCATAGCGGAAACACAAAGCAATAACAACATCTCCGTTTTTCCTAATCCAAGCAAAGGACTGTTTCATATTTCGGGCACTAATCCATTGGCAAACGTGCAAATAAAAGCATTCAGCATAGACGGTAAACTCATTCAAAAATGGCAAAATGTAAATGCTGTAACTCTAAAAGAAAAAGGCATTTATATTCTTCAAATTTGGGAAAATGAAAACTTAACTTCCGTTAAGAAAGTGATTGTGCGGTAATTATTACCATTCTGCACCAAAAGCATCTACAATGTGCTCTACTTCGGGTTCGGCAGGGTGATTTATGTCGTAATACACACAAATAACATCAAACCGGGCTTCTGCATCTAAATCATTTTGTTCCATATAATGCTCTGCACCTTCTATCAAATGTTGTTGTTTTTTGGGTGTCACGGCGTCTTTTGCTTCGCCAAAAAATTTATTTTTTCTGGTTTTAACCTCAACAAATATCAACTCATCACCTATTTGTGCAATTAAATCAATTTCAAACTTTTTGTATTGCCAATTCGTTGCCAATATCCGGTAACCGTTGTGCATTAAATACTTTAATGCCACTTGCTCGCCTTTTTTACCGGTTTCATTGTGTAATGCCATTGGTATTTTTTTGTAAATTAGCCCTCTTCAAAGATAGACAAAAACAAATGAAACGATTTTTGCAAACCATCACATTGTTGCTCTTTATTGCCAAAGCATCCGTATTATTTGCCTTTGAGGGCGAACTGACCATTGAGCGCATAAATTATCGCGATACCACCTATTACAAGTATTTTGTTAAAGACAATCTTATTCGTATTGATGAACTTAACACCAAAAATGAAATTCAAGGCACTTTGCTTTTCGATTTAAATAATCAAACAATATTGGCGGTCAATCATCTGCGAAAAGTGTATATCGACTATCAACCCAATACATTATCGCGCGATTATTCGATGTCTATTGTCCGAAAAACAACAGAAAGCAAAAAAATTAACGGTTTTGCCTGCGAAAAATGGACAGTTTCCAATCCGGCACTCGATACCAAAGCCGTTTTTTGGGTAACCGACGGTAAATATGATTTCTTCTTGCAATTATTGCTATTGTGGCAAAAAAAAGACCGTTTAACTCAATATTACTTGCAAATTCCCGCTTCGCGCGGATACTTACCCATTTTGGCAGAAGAATATTACAAAAACGGCAAACTGAAATCAAAGTTGGAAATTACCCAAGTGGATAAGAAAAAAATCGACGATTCGGTTTTTGAAATTCCTTCTGACTACTTTAAATATGAATTCTAAAATTAATTTATTCATATAAAGTAACATTTTTAACATTTAATATCCAAAACCTGTGTAATTTCGCCTTTCACAAAATTTTAAAAAATGAGCTCATTAGGAAGACATATTTTAGTAGAATTTTTCGGCTGTTCGCCCGAAGTAATGAATGATGTGGCAAAAATTGAAACATCAATGGTTGATGCTGCCGACAATGCCGGTGCTACAGTTATAAACAGCACTTTTCATTATTTTTCTCCTTACGGAGTATCGGGTGTTGTGGTAATACAAGAAAGTCATTTAGCTATTCACACTTGGCCCGAGTATCAATATGCCGCAGTAGATTTATTTACCTGTGGCGACACGGTTAATCCTTGGATTTCTTTCGATCATCTAAAAAAAGAATTTGGGGCAAAAAATTATTCTGCTCTTGAAATTCGTCGCGACTCTACCGAACTGCTCGAGCGTATTGATTTTGATGTGGAAAAAATTGCCGAAAAAGCCAAAAATCACATCAACCCCGGAAAATACAACCGTAATGTGTGGTTTACCGATAAAGATGAAAATTCGGCCTATTCATTACGACATACCGGTGAGATTTTATTTGACCAAACTTCGCCATACCAAAAGGTACGCATTTACGACACTTACGGATACGGTAAAATGCTTGCCATAGATAATATGGTTATGTGTACCGAAAGAGACGAAGCTCATTATCATGAAATGATTGCTCATCCGGCTATAAACGTTCATCCTAACCCAAAAAACATATTGGTTATTGGTGGCGGAGACGGCGGAACAATTAGAGAAGTATTAAAACATCCATCGGTTGATAAAGTTACCATGGTAGAAATTGACGAATTAGTAGTAAAAGCTTCTAAAGAACACTTGCCTTCTTTATCGAAAGAATTTGATAATCCAAAATTAGACTTGCGTATTGAAGACGGAATTGAGTTTGTGAAAAATGCTGCTCCCGAAACATACGATATTATTTTGGTTGACGGCTCCGACCCTGTTGGTCCTGCCGAAGGGTTATTTTCTGATGAATTTTATCAAGATTGTAAAAAAGCATTGAAATCTGACGGAATTTTGGTAGCTCAAGGCGAATCACCCATGTTTAATAATGATGCATTTGTAGATTTGCATCGTTGTTTGGCCGATACTTTTGGTGTAAACAACACATTTGTTTATTTATACTTTGCTACTTCATATCCTACAGGTATGTGGAGTTTCCAATGGGCAAGTAAAGGCAATTTGCATCCTGTTAAAGACATTAACGAAGAGCGAATTGAAGAATTTACAAATAAAAACGATTTGAACTACTATAATTTAGATATCCATAAAGGTGCATTTGCTCTCCCAACTTTTGTAAAAAAACAACTGATGAAGGTTGAAAGCAACATAAAAGCAGATGTATAACAAATTTTAAATTGTTGTAAATGTTTAATCCTAACGACGTAGCCGTTTTCAATGGTAATATTTTTGGTTTACCGTATACTTATTCCGAAGCAGAAACGGTTATTATTCCAGTACCGTGGGATGTAACTACATCTTACCACAAAGGAACTGCCAACGGACCGAAAGCTGTTTTGGAAGCATCACCACAATTGGATTTTTACAATGCATTTGTAAAAAATGCATGGGAACACAAACTGTTTTTTGAACCGATAAATGATTATTGGGTTAAGAAAAACCAAGAGCTAAATAAATTATCTGCCGATTTAATTGCCAAAATGGAATCCGGAATTCCGTTTACAGCCGAAGATGAAGCGAATTTGAACGAAATTAACAAAGCTTCGGAAGAATTAAATCAATTTGTTTACGAAAAAGCACAAGCCATTTTTGAAGACGGGAAAAAACCGGTGTTATTGGGTGGCGACCATTCTACCCCTTTGGGTATTATTAAAGCATATTCGGAAAAATACGAAGAGTTAAGCGTTTTGCAAATTGACGCACATGCCGATTTACGAATCGCTTATGAAGGATTTAAATATTCGCACGCATCCATAATGCATAATGTGCTTTCGGAAACCGATATTGAGATGCTTATACAAGTGGGAATTAGAGATATTTGCGACGATGAGATTAAATACATAGAAAAAGAACCGAGAATTAACACCTTTTTTGATTGGGAATTGAAACATCAACTTTACGAAGGTAAAACATGGGATACGCTTTGCAGTGAAATTGCTGTTCGTCTTACCGATAATGTTTACATCAGTTTTGACATTGACGGTTTAGACCCCAAATTATGCCCAAATACAGGAACGCCTGTTCCCGGCGGATTTGAGCTGGAACAAATCAATTATTTATTGCTCAAAATTGTAGATTCGGGAAAAAAAATTGTCGGGTTCGACTTAAATGAAGTATCACCCGACAGATTTAATCCAAATAATGATTGGGATGCCAACGTTGGCGCCAGAGCTCTTTGGATGTTGAGTTGTTTTTTAAAGGAGCAATAAATAAACTGTTCTCGTATTAAAGAAATGCCTTAGTTAAAAAGCATTATATTTGCGTGCATTCACATAAGAGCTTTGTTTATATGAATAACCCAATCTCTACATTATTAAAAAAAGTTAAGTATAATTTCATTTATATTTTATTTAAATTAAATAAATTCTATAATTTAAAACAAGTATCTTCTGAATTATCATCAAATAATTTATTTATTATAGGCTCAGGAAGAAATGGAAGTACACTTCTAGCTATGTTATTAAACCGTCACGAAAATATTTTCTTACCCCCTGAACAATATGCTTTACCATACTCATTGACCGATTGGCAAATTTCATTTCCCAAAAAGAAATGGAACCATTACTATAAAAAACAACTAGAAGCTTATTTGAAAAAAAATCAAAATTGGTCGTTAACTAAAAAGGATGAAATTTATTTGGATGAAATTCTTTCTAACTTACCTAAAAACAAACAAAACCCAGTTGAATTATTTAACATAATTTTCCATTATTATGCTACTCATATAGCCGGTAAGACAAACATAACATATGTAGGTGACCACAGTCCGCTTACCACTATGTTTTACCCTTATTTATTTTATTACTTTTCTAAAGCTCATTATATATTTTTAATACGTCATCCATTTGATGTTGTTTTATCTTATCAAAAGTTAAAAGGAAATCCAGCTTCAATTCCCGAGAATGCCTGCAAAAAGTGGAATAACAGCATTAAAGCTTACAATTATTTAAAATCTAAAAATCATCCTGTTTTATTGCTAAAATATGAAGAATTAGTAACCAACACTGAAGAAAAAATAAATGAAATATTGGACTTTTTAAATATAGAAAAACAAAATTTACTGATTACTCCCTCAACAGAGGAAAATGATTTGTTAGGTGCAAAAGACATACCTTATCACAAAAATTTATACAAACCCATAAATAATACCTCAATTGGTAAATGGAAAGATTCTTTAGATAAAAATATCATAAACAAAATAACTCCTTTGGTTAAAAAAAATGCTCAAATATTTGGTTATAATTTAAAAAATTAATTTTTTGAAAAGAAAAAAAAATAAAATTCTATACATCTATCCTCATTTATCATCTTTTATAAAAGTTGATAGAAAAATATTATCAAAAAAATTTGACATTATTGATAACACCTATAATTGGAAAAAAAAACATCTTGTCCCTTTTCACCTGCTTCATCAGTTTTTTTATTTATTTTTTACTATAAAAAAAGTAGATGTCGTTTTAATTTCATTTGGAGGTTATTGGTCTTTATTCCCAACATTAATTGCAAAATTATTCAACAAAAAGAGTTATATTATTGTACATGGCACTGATGCAACCGCTTTTAAAGAAATTAATTATGGAAGTTTATTAAACCCTTTTTTAAAATATTTTATAAAAAAATCATTAGAAAATGCGTCCACAATATTACCGGTAAGTGAGGCGTTGATATATTCAGAAAACACTTATTTTGACAAAAATAAAGTAATTAAACAAGGTATTAAATATTTTTTTCCAAACCTAAAAACGTCAATTCATGTTATACATAATGGTATTGACACAAATTTTTGGAAAAACTTACATTTAGAAAGAAATCCTAACCAAATTTTAACTGTTTTTAGTGACCGTCAATTTCATTTAAAAGGAGGTGATTTAATTATTCAATTAGCTTTTGATTTTCCCGATTTTGAATTTTTAATAGCCGGAACAGATAAAATTCCTAAAAATATTACCCCCCTTCCCGGCAATGTAAAATTACTTGGTTTTCAACAACCAAAAAGCTTATTAAATCTATATAACTCATCTACTTTTTATTTTCAGCTTTCCATTTTTGAAGGGTTTGGATATTCACTATGTGAAGCTATGAATTGCGGATGTATCCCAATTGTATCAAATGTTAATTTATTACCTACTATCGTAGGAACTTCAGGGTATATTCTAAAACACAGGGATTATAACGAACTAAAAAAGCTATTTAACAATGTGATTTTAAATAAAGATAAAAATAATGAATTGAGCAATCTTGCTCAAAAGCAAATTAAAGAAAACTTTGAGCTTTCAATTAGAGAGAGCAAACTTCATACATTACTAAAAGTATATTAAGAATAATGTTCTTCTATTTTCTTTTTCACCTTTAAATAGCGAGTAAAACCAAAAATAAAAAGCGTTGGCGAAAGTACAAACAAGAAATAACTCATTGGGCGTAACGGTGCCAACAGCTCTATCTTTATAATTGTTATTGCCGAAACGAATATAAACAGTGCTGTGCGGAAATACGCTAAAAATGTGCGTTCGTTAGCCAATTTTGTTCGTTCTATCGCTAACCAATCGCGAACAATCAAGTCTTTTTTCTTATTGTTTTTGTCTATTACTTGTTTTTTATCTTCTCCCACGTTTCGTATAATTTTTCTTGTGTCGGACGATTTTCTTCCGGTTCGGTTAACGGCTCACAAGGTTTCAATGTTGCATAACATTCTTTGGGTAATTGTTGATACAATGCTGTTCCTTTTGTTTTCCAAGCAATCATATCATCACTGACTTCTTTTATAATTTTAGCCGGATTACCGACCACCAAACTACGCTTTGGTATGTGCATTTTGGCAGGAACAAAGCTTAATGCTCCTACTATACATTCCGGTTCGATAATTACATCATCCATAACAACAGCGTTCATGCCTATCAAACAATTTTCACCTATTGTTCCGCCATGTATTATCGCACCGTGACCAATATGCGCACTTTCTTTTAATGTAACGGTAGTACCTGGAAACATATGAATGGTACAATTTTCTTGCACATTGCAACCGTCTTCAATCACAATCTTTCCCCAATCGCCTCGAATGGCTGCTCCGGGACCGATATACACATCTTTTCCGATAAACACATTGCCCGTAACTGCTGCTTGCGGATGCACAAATGCAGACGGATGTATCACGGGTTTAAAACCATTAAATTCGTAAATCATTGGAATAAAATTAAACTCGTTCTATTACTGTTGCATAACCTTGTCCTACGCCTATACAAAGGGTAACCAATGCATATCGTTTTTGTTGTTTTTGCAATTCCAAAGCTGCTGTTTGTAAAATTCGCGCGCCGCTCATCCCCAACGGATGCCCTAAGGCAATAGCACCTCCATTAGGGTTTATTCTTTCATCATCATCGGCTAATCCCCATTCGCGGATGCAAGCCAAACTTTGCGCTGCAAATGCTTCATTCAATTCAATTATATCCATATCATCCATTGTTAAGCCCGCACGTTTTAATGCTTTTTGCGAAGCATACACAGGTCCAATACCCATAATGCGCGGTTCAACGCCGGCTATTGCCGATGACACAATTCTGGCCAACGGTTTTTTATTGTATCGTTTTAGGGCATTTTCTCCCATCAGCAACAAAGCAGCTGCACCGTCATTAAGCCCTGAAGCGTTTCCGGCTGTAACCGTGCCGCCTTCTTTGCGGAAAGCCGGACGAAGTTTTGCCAATATTTCTAACGAGGTATTGGGTTTTATGAACTCATCTTTATCAAAAATAATCGGGTCGGCTTTGCGTTGTGGAATTTCTACCGGCACAATTTCTTCTGCCAAACGTCCGTTTTGCTGCGCTTTTGCGGCTTTCATCTGACTACGGTAAGCAAATTTATCTTGGTCTTCACGGCTTATTTTATACATGTCAACCAAATTCTCGGCTGTTTCACCCATTGCTTCGGTTCCATACATTTTTTGCATTTTAGGGTTGATAAAACGCCATCCAAAGCTACTGTCGTACATTTTGGCATCGGTGCCAAATGCTTTTGTAGGTTTGGAAACTACATATGGACCCCGCGACATTCCTTCTACACCTCCGGAAATATAAATATCGCCATCGCCCATTGCTATTGCTCTTACCGCATTAATGGTTGACGCCATTCCCGAAGCGCACAAGCGATTTACGGTTTCTCCGCCAATAGTAAAGGGCAGTTCTGCCAACAGCAAAGCCATACGCGCTATATTGCGATTATCTTCTCCTGCTTGATTGGCACATCCAAAAATCACATCTTCAATTTCATTTTTATCAATATCAGGATGTCTGTCCATTAACGATTTAATCACATGAGCAGCCATATCATCTACTCTGACTTGCGCCAATGTTCCTCCAAAGTTGCCGATTGCCGTTCTTACAGCATCAACTATATACACATCTTGCATAAAATTTATTTTTGATGATTTTGTGTAGTAAAATTAGCTTTTCTTTTTTATTAAAAAAATATTCGTCTTTGCTATTTGTTTTGCATTCCAATTATAAAATTACATTTTGAATAAAATTGTCCTTTCTTCGCTTACTTTTGCGCACTTATCCAATGTGATTATGAACAAAAAACTACTTTACGGCATTTACTTACACATTTTGATATTTGTGTTGGCTTTTACCGGAATTTTGGGTAAACTGATTACAGTATCGTCATCAGTGCTGGTGTTTTACCGGTTACTGTTTGGTTTTTTGGCTTTGGCCGGATATATGTTTTTTACAAAAAAATTTGTTTTTATTCAGAATAAAAAAGATTTAACTAAAATATTGTTTACCGGTGCTGTGATTGGTGCACATTGGATATGCTTTTTTGAATCCATAAAACAATCTACGGTTTCCATCGGGTTAATTGCACTTTCTACGGCTACTTTGTTTGCTGCTATATTGGAACCTTTATTTTTTAAGCGAAAGTTCAGACTTTACGAATTACTTTTCGGGCTGTTAATAATCTCAGGAATTTTAATCGTATTTAATTATGAATCCGGTTATTCTTCAGGACTGATAATTGGCATTTTTGCTGCTTTTTTTGGTGCTTTGTTCACCGTTTTAAACGGAAAGTTTGTAGAAAAATATCCTGCTTCGAGAATTACTATATATGAGCTTTTCGGGGGATTTGTCATTGTTTCCGCTTACAGCTTTTTAACTGTTGATGATTTCTCTCAATTTTATTTAAAAACCAATGATTTAGCTTGGCTTTTATTTTTGGGTATTGTTTGTACAGCCATTGCATTTGTCGGAAGTATTGAAGTAATGAAAGAAATTTCGCCTTTTACGGTAACGCTTTCATTTAATCTTGAACCCGTTTACGGAATAATACTGGCACTTTTGTTTTTTGGGAAAGAAGAAGAAATGAGCCCCCAATTTTATTTGGGAGCTCTGATTATTTTAGGTACTATTTTTACAAATGCTTGGATAAAAGGAAAAGCAAAACATTAAAGTTTTACACAAACATTTTTTGGTTCGGTAAAAAATCGAAGTGCTTCAAATCCACCTTCACGTCCCATTCCGGAATTTTTAACACCACCAAAAGGTGTGCGTAAATCACGAACCAACCAACAATTTATCCAAACTATACCGGTATGCAATTGTGCAGCAACTCGATGTGCTCTTTTTAAATTTTCTGTCCAAACAGTAGAAGAAAGTCCATATTTGGTGCTGTTTGCCATTGCCAGCACTTCTTCTTCAGTATCAAAAGGAGTTAAAGTTACTACCGGTCCAAAAATTTCTTCCTGATTGGTTCTACAAGTAAACGGCAATCCTTCAATAACAGTTGGAGCAATATACCAACCATTTGCCAATTCTCCTTCCATCATTACCCGCTGACCACCGGTTAGTATTTTCCCACCCTCTTCCTCTGCCAAACGAATATAGGAGAGTACCTTTTCCATGTGTTGTTTAGAAACAACAGCGCCTAAATTACTAGTTTCATCTTTCGGATTTCCTACTTTTAGTTTTTTCACTTTCTCAACAAAAGCATCTCTGAATTTTTCGTAAATAGAGGATTGAATAAATATACGCGAGCCACACAAACATATTTGCCCCTGATTGGCAAATGACGAATACACTGTGGTTTTTAAGGCACTTTCAAAATCGCAATCTTCAAAAATAATATTGGGGTTTTTCCCACCCAATTCAAGGGATAACTTCTTGAATTTAGGTCCTGCTTTACGGGCAATTTCAGCGCCGGTTACCGTTCCGCCCGTAAAAGAAATGACAGGAATATCATCATGTTCCACTATTGCATTTCCTACTTTATGTCCGTAACCGTGAACAATATTCAATACACCTTTAGGCATACCGGCTTCTATACAAATTTCGGAAAGTAAATAAGCGGTCATTGGTGTGATTTCGGAGGGCTTTGCCACTACCGTATTTCCGGCTGCCAGCGCCGGAGCAATTTTCCAACTAAACAAATAAAGAGGTAAATTCCACGGTGAAATGCATCCGGCCACACCAATAGGTTCACGCAAAGTATAATTAATGGCAAAATCTTCCATACTGTGCGATTCGGAGGCAAAATGCAATATTGCCGTTGCATAAAAGCGGAAATTTGTAGCGGCTCTGGGGATATCAACTGTTTTTGCTAATTTCAGGGGTTTTCCATTATCTCGTGATTCGGCTTGTGCCAAAAACTCCAATCGTTCTTCGATTAATTCGGATACGCGCATTAAAATTGCAAATCGTTTTTCTTTGTTCATTTTGCTCCATTCCGGAAAAGCGGCTTTGGCTGCTTGATATGCCTTTTCAACATCACGTTCGTCAGAATCAGGTACATACGAATACGGCTTACCGGTAGCCGGTTCGTAATTTTCAAAATATTGTTTTCCTGCAGGTTCAACCAATTCGCCGTTGATATAGTTTAGAATTTTTTCCATAATCTATGAATTTACCCTGTAAAGATAATGTGATTTCGGCTAAAATGTAAGCTAATTGCATAATTTTACCCAAATATGGCCGGCATTTACATACATATACCTTTTTGTCATCAGCGTTGCTCGTATTGCGATTTTCATTTTTCTACCTTATTAAAACATAAAGAAAAAGTAATTGATGCGCTCTTAACAGAAATTGAAGTCCGCAAAAATGAACTTTCTGCACCTATAGAAACGATTTACTTTGGCGGAGGAACACCCTCGGTACTGAGTGAAAAGGAATTGGCAACTCTGCTGGATTTCATTTTTAAATTTTACGACTGCTCACAGGTAAAAGAAATAACTTTTGAAGCCAATCCGGAAGATTTGTCAATGGCTTACTTAAAAATGCTGAAAAAAAACGGAATAAACCGCATTAGCATTGGTACACAATCTTTTGTAGATGAAGAATTACGGTTAATGAATCGCAAACATTCGGCAAAACAAGGCATTTCGGTCATCAAAAACATACAAGATGCAGGTTTTGAGAACTTTACGGCAGATATCATTTACGGCATAAATAAAAATTACAAAAAGAATCTAGCAGAAAACATTAAAGTTTTACAATCATTGCAAATACCTCATTTTTCTGCTTATGCACTGACCATTGAAGAAAAAACCCTTTTAAACAAAAAAGTGAAAACAGGGGAATTTAGCATCCTGCCCGACGATGCTTACGAGTATTGCTTCAACACTCTTCATGCATTTGCGCAAGAGAATGATTTTTTACATTACGAATTGTCGAATTATGCCAAACCCGGATTTAAAAGTCTGCACAACAGTAATTATTGGCATAACAAACCTTATTTGGGTTTTGGTCCCTCCGCCCATTCTTTTGACGGAAAAAATATCAGGCGATGGAACGTAGCCAACAACCATTTATATGTAAAAAACATTCAAAAGAACACGCCTTACTTTGAACAAGAAATTCTTACCGTTGAAAACCTTTTTAATGAATATTTAATGACAAAATTGCGCACCATAGAAGGCATTGATTTTAAATACCTAAGCAAAAATTTCCCTAACAAATATTCTACCCGGATACTTGAACAAATTAAATTGCTCAACGCATCATGGTATAACCTAAACGAAAACCGATTAAATTTAACGCCAAAAGGTTGGTTAATAAGTGATTTTATTCTAAAAAAATTGTTTATTTAAAAAAAAGAAATAATTTTACCCACTTAAACACATAAATTTAGTTTACAAACCACTCATTATTAACGTTATGAAGATTTTTAATTTCATTTTGGCAACCCTTATTACCACAACATTTGTAAATGCACAAAAAAACCTTGATGAAAAAGAGCTTTACAATCGTTATCCTTCCGATAAAATTAAACAGATAGAATATAAATTAGGTAAAAGAGAGCAGTTAATTGCAGGACCTTATGTAAATGAAAAAGGCGAATCGGTAATGATTACACTTTCTAAAGGAAAAATGGGCGCCCTTCAACAACTGAAAGTAATTATCTTTAATGAAAATTTTACTGCTTCAACAGAAAAATTCATTGATATTCCACAGTTAAAAAATGAAAAACCTGCCATGTACGATCATTTTTTAAAAGATAACACTTTGTTCCTTTTATTAAATGTGGATATAAAATCTAAAACCGGTTCTAGCAGAACAATTTATGCTTACAAATTGGATATCAACACAAAAAAGACCATTGGCAGTCCAAAAAAAATTAAAGAACTTGCTTACGATAAAAAAGGAGCAGACACCTCTTCAAAATTATTATTTTCCAACCACAAAGACTTCATGGCATTTGCCGAAGCTAATTTAAATGAAGAAAACAGAACAACTACCGTTACCTATGAAGTATTTGCTATTGAAAACGGTGAATTTGTTAAACAATACGAACAAAAAGATGTGGAAAAACATGATGAAGAAACAAAAATTTCAAGAATCAGAGCTTTTCAGGCGCTAACAAATACCATGATTCTCGATAACGGTGCAATAATTAAAAGGTTTAATAAATATGAAAAATTAAAAAAAGAAGAAAAAGACAATTATTTGTTTACATTAAGTGTTATTGATGAAAACGGTAAAGAAGATGTTGATGTAAATATTGACAGTTACAACATGAAAGATAATCAAGATTTCAGCTTTATTAATTATGAAATTAAAAGCGATGAGGATTTATTATACATTGGTGGAACTATAGAAGAAACAAGCGGTTTTACTAAAACAGACGTAGTCAACAAGGTTTTCTTTTTGAAATACAATTTAGAAACTTTAGAAAAAAACATTGATAAAGTTTATACTATTGATGATGAATTTATAAAAGAAGGTATGAGCGAAAAAGCTGTTGAAAAACTGGAGAAAAAACGAAAAAAAAAGGAAAGCAAAGGGAAAGATACCGATATTGGCTTTAAGGATTTAAAAACGATTGATTTTGTCTTAAATCCTGAAGACGGACATTTAAATATTATTTGTGAAATAAATTACACTTATGTAACTACCAATACCTATACTGATGCAAATGGTGTAAGTCACACAACAACTACTATTCATTATAAAAATTTTGACATAATTGTGTTCAACATTAATAGTGAAACCGGTGAAATGGAATGGAAAAGAAAGATATTAAAAACACAATCTTTTACCAATACCAATATTTACAACGGATTTATATATCGTATTAACAAAGAAGGTGAATTAATATTCATATATAACGATATAGCACACACATACACAAAAGGGTATAACATTAATATGACTATTCTGTCTCCCGATGGGTTCACCACACACTACTCATTAATTCGCCCCGAAGGAAAACGCTCAAGGGTAATGAATGTGGGTTTAAGCAAAATTATTAACGATAAAATTGCTCAAATTTACACCGTAGAAAAACGTGATGTAGAAATATTTAAAGTAGAGTTGCCCTAAGTTAAAAACTCCATTTTAATCGTAAAAAGATACTGTTGCCGAGGTTTTTATAACCTGAGAAATCGCCAAAATACGATTGTCCCAATAACATAATATCCCAATTATTGCTGATGGAATATGTAATGGAGGGCATTGCAAACAATAAATTACTGTTTGTTCCATACATCAATGCAATACTACCGTTTAGTAATGGTGTAATATTTCCGCTGGTTTGAGCAAAAAATGCCCATTGAGAAGGAAATAAATTTTTGGCAGTCAGTTGCAGCGAGGTATTTTGCAAAGCAAGCAATGATGCTTGATTGAAATCTTGCGTATTGTAATAAACCGAAAAATTTACATACATTGAGTTTTCAAAAGAATAATCAAACGATGCTGATGATACAAGAACAGTAGTAGTATCCAACGTGTTTTGTTGCGGTAAAAACCAACTGGCTTCACCTTTAAAACCTATTGCATTTTTAATACTTCCGGCCCAACCGCCGCCTAAAACAAAATCTTGATTATACACCCCGCCCAAAACCTGAAAATCGTATAGGTTTTTATTGAATTTATACATTAATGCCGCTACCCAAGAACTGTCATTTTTTGCGGGTTTCACAGCAAAATTCATACTGCTCATTCCTGTCGGATAATATTCAATATACACAGCATCCGAGCCGGGGCGTTCTTCATAATCAAAATTGATAAAATTATATGTGTTAAAAATATCATTTGGATTCCAAGCGACATTAATTCCCCAATTTATTCGTTGACGTCCAAGCGTTATATCCATCTTTTTTAATGAAAAATTCACATTTGCACGGTCAAAAATCGTGTGCATAACCAGGGCTTTTTCATTTACGGGTAAAAAGGACATATCCACCAATCCATTATCTACATCGGTTTGTTTGCCAAAAAAAGGATTGTTTTTTACTCCTTCTCCATAAAACAATCGATTTCGCATTGAAGCATTTACAGTAATGGATTTGGTTAAAAACAATTTTGCATTAAAGCGGTTATGTAAAAAATGTAACCCCACTAAATTGTCGGCATTGGTAAAACTTACGGTTTGCATATTTTTTAAATAGCCATTAACAGCAACATACTTGCTCCATTTTTTCGTGCTTTCTGTTTGACCGAAAACGTGCGAAACAAAAGCTAAAAGCAATAAAAGCGTATATTTAATTTTGTTGAACATCGGAAACAATTTTGCCGTCCTCTAATGTAATTACTCTTCGTGCGCGCTCTATTACGCGTTGGTCGTGTGTACTAAAAACAAAGGTTGAATTTTCTTCTTTATTTAACCGTTCCATAATATCGAGCAAATTTGCGGTAGAATGCGAGTCAAGGTTGGCTGTTGGTTCGTCTGCCAAAATAAATTTAGGTTTTGATGCCAATGCTCTTGCAACGGCTACACGTTGTTGCTGCCCTCCGGACAGTTCGGTGGGTTTATTGTTCACTCGGTCGGCTAAACCTACTTCTTGAAGCAATTGTAATGCCCGTTTTTGCCTTTCTGCTTTGGGTTTATTTTGCAACAGCATAATGAACTCCACATTTTCCATTGCCGAAAGCACAGGAATTAAATTATAGGCTTGAAACACAAAGCCGATATTATACAAACGAAAATCAATCAATTCATTATCTGATAATTCATTTATTTTCACATCATCTACCCATATCTCGCCTGATGTAGGTTTATCCAAACCGCCTATTAAGTTCAGCAATGTGGTTTTTCCCGAACCCGAAGGACCAATGATTGCCGTAAATTCGCCTTGTGTGATTTCCAAATTCACATGATTTACAGCATGTACCGGCACGGCAACATCGGTATAGGTTTTAGTTAACTCACTTGTTTTGATGATTATTTTACTTTCCATAAGCTAAATTTTACGTAATGCATCCACGGGTTTTAATTTTAAAGCTTTGTATGCCGGATAAACAGATGCCAAAAACATAATTACAACCACTTGAACGGTTATTTGAGTATAAAATTCGGGTTCCATTTGCGGATAAACAACGGTATCAAAGCCCCACTCTTCCATTCCTTTGGCGTATGCCGATAAATCTATTCCTGTTTTTTGAAACATTTCTATAATCCCCCACGAGGCAAGCAAACCAAAAGGCACTCCTATAAGTGACAGCAATAATGATTCGGTCATAATCATAGTAAAAATCTTCTTTTTGTTCATTCCAATTGCCATAAGCATTCCTATTTCGCGTGTGCGTTCCAAAATAGCCATCAGCATTGTGTTTATCAACCCAAACGCCAATGTGAGGAGTATAATAAAAATGATAATGTTCATCATTTGGTCAAACGATTCTACCATCATTTTCATCTCAGGCATTATATCTTTCCAGGTTTCTACTTTTAGAGTGGGTAATTGATTTTGCAATTCGTTGGCAACGGTTTCCAAATCATCGTTGTTATGCAATAAAACAGCTATTTCCTGATAATTATTTGTTCCCAATAATTGTTGTAACGAGGTAATTGGTACAAAAATATTCCCTTTATCCCACATCGAATTGGAGGTTTTGAAAATACCTCTTACTTTGAAAGCTGCACTAACCATTTGATTGTTTACATCTTGAAAAGTAACCACAATCTTCGAACGAATATGGACTTTCAGTTTTTCGGCGGTAGCCTGAGAAATATAAACAGGAAGGGTGCGTTTGTATTGATATACAAGAGCTCCTTCAATAAGTTTATCTTTAAATTTTGTTACTTTGTTTTCCTTTATAAAATTTACCCCATTAATCTTAACTCCGGCGGCGCTGTTTGCCGAATTAACCATACCAAAAACAATACTGCGCGGAGCAAAATCTTTTATTTTTTCATTTTTGGTAAAAATTGTTGTATCAATTGCGAAATTATATTTCGGATCAAAATCTTCTCTAAATTTAGGATGATGAATTTGAATGTGCGAAGTTTCGGTAGCAATAGCTTTATTGACACGTTCAATACTTAACCCCCAGTTTAATGCCAATATAAATATTCCGCTGACTAAACCCAAAGCCATAGCCAAAATAATGACCAACGAACGTGTTTTGTGTCGCCAAATATTTCGCCATGCTATTTTTATTATTGTTTTCATATTTTAACTGCGCATTGCTTCTATTGCTTTAAGTTTTAAAATTTTCAGGATAGGATAAACAGCCAAAACGGAGGCAAGAATATAAATAATAATTCCTTGATTGATGAATATCATCGGGTCGGTAGAAACTTTCAGCACGGGTTCAAATCCATAATTTTCGTAGGTTTTAGCCACTTCACCTGTAAACCGTATCGGATTATAGTAAAAATAGGCAATTACAGGAGACGCCCCCACAACGCCCAGCATAACACCTAACAATGCTACAGAAATAGTTTCGAGGTAAACCATTAAAGCCAGTTTGCGTTTTTTCATTCCTATAGCTATAAGCACGCCAAATTCGTGTAAGCGTTCAGAAATCATCATGATAAGCGTGCCCAAAAACACAAAGGCAACAATTAAATACAAAACGGCAATCATTAAAATTCCTCCGGCGCTGTCAAGGGCAATCATCTCTACCAATTCGGGCATCATTTCTTTCCAAGTCATTATTTCGTACTTATCTGTAAGTAAAGAAGTATTTAAGGATGCTTTTATTTCTTCTGCTTTTTTATAGTCTGTAAAAACGGCTATTGTTGTTACCAAATTGGGCATTCCCAATATTTCTTGCGCACTTTTAAGTGGAATATATATCAGTTGATTATTTAATTCGGGGGAACCGAACTTTACAATTCCTTTTACAGCAAATTTTCCGGCAGCATTTACCCCATGATAGCCCTGTCCGATAAAAACCAAAGTGTCGTGAACAGAAAGTTTCAATTTTTTAGCCAAGCCCTCGCCTATCAAAGCGGCGTTATCTTCAGGTGTTAAGTAATTTCCTTCGATTAATTTTTCTTCAATATGTGTCAGTTGATTTTCGTTTTCAGGGTTTACTCCAACCAACATGGCTCCCTTGGTTGTACTGTTTGATGCTGCAAGCACAAATGTTTCTATACGTTCGGTATATTGGTTAGGCAATTGATTTTCCAACACATTATACAACGTATCATTGAGCTGAAGAGCATTATCAAGGGTTTGTTCTTCCCAATATCCTTTTTGGTGAATTTGTATTTGTCCCGTATAATACCCCACAACGTTATTTATCATTTCGTCGTAAACACCATTTTGCATAGATCGCATTAAAATAGCCAACAATACGGAAAAGAACATTACGCCCATTGTAATGTATGTTCGGCGTTTATTTCGCCATATATTTCGCCAAGCAAGTTTTATCAACATTACTTAACCCTTTTCATATTGTTTACAGAAAAGAAATCTTCCGATATTTGGATATCAAATTCCAGTTTTTGATATATCAACACCGTTTTATTCCCGGGTTTATCTACCGGAATCATTTCCATTTTTGAGGGTAACAATTTTCCGCCAAGCATCTTAATGTCTTTACCCGTCATAATGTTTACTAAATAGCCGTCTTCATCATAAAATTCGGTTCGCAATTGCAAAAAATCTTTCTTGTCAATAAAAGTAATAATCTTTCCCCACACAACAGCGGCATCAGGTTTTGGTGTTAATTCAATTTTGTAACAATCACGACCGTCAACCACACTATCGCCCACCAATTTATGTGTGTAATCTTTTTCCATTGAAGATTCTTTTACCAAATCATCATTTGTAAAGTCAGAGCCCATCCAACTTTGCGACATCATTGAAGGAGGAAGTTTAATTGTTCTTGAAATTGAAGGCACCCAATTCCATATTTCTTTATCCCGTTTTAAAAAAACAGTTCCTTTTTCTTTTGCTGGAGCGGTAATAAGAATTAAAGAATATTTGGTACCTAAACTCCATACTTTAGCTTGCATTTCGCGTGTCCACTTAGGGCGAATAATTTGTATGGTAAATTCTGCATACGAGGAGTTGCCTCTTATTTTATCTTCGGCTTTTTTAATTATTTCGTCAGCCGTTAATTGCTGAGCAGATACCGTTAAAAGCGACAATATTCCAACAACTGTAAAGATGATTTTTTTCATTTTATTAATTTTTTAACTCATGCGATAATTTTAATATCATAAACTCTTTAATATTATCCGAATCAATCATTCCGACAACTTGCCCTTCATCATTTACCACAGGTGCCGCCGACAATCCTGATGACAGCAATTTTAGGTAAGCTTCGTTTAAATCTTCATTTTCGTGCAAAACAACAAAATCTCGGTTCATCACTTCCGACACCAAAGTATCGCCGCCATAAGTTTGTATTCCGGTTAAAATTTCATTTTGCGTTAAAACACCAACCACTTGTGTGAAGTTAATATCAAAAATCAAAAATTCTTTGTCTTGTGTTTTAAGCATATGTTTTACAACATCTTCCAGTGTTTCGGTTTCGGCAAACGAAGGGAATTTCCGCATCATTGCACTTTTTACTTTCACTCCTTTAAACGCCACTTTATTTTGTTCTTGAATAGCTTCTGCTCCTGCACCCAAATACACAAACAAACCTATAAATACAAGCCAAAAATCAAAGAAAAAACCTAAAAAGATAAATACAATTGCCAATGTTTTTCCAATAGAAGAGGCAATTTGCGTTGCGGTAACTCTATCCATTTTTAAAGCCAACAAAGCACGCAACATTCGCCCACCATCCATAGGAAATGCCGGAATAAAATTAAATAGAGCCAAAATCATATTGGCAGCCATTAAATTGAACAAAAACATTTGCGCAGAAAATTTTTGATTGTTTTGCAACATTCGTTTCAAATCTTCTTGTGTTGGAAACATATCTGTTGCTTGTAGTACAAAATACAAAATAAATGTGATAAGAATATTTACCATAGGTCCGGCTATGGCAATTACAAATTCTTGCTTTGGTTTTTCGGGAATTTTTTCCAAATTAGCCAATCCACCAATTGGCAACAAGGTGATGCTTTTGGTTTTTATACCATAATGCATCGCCGTAAGTGCGTGCCCCAATTCGTGCAGCACCACGCAGGCAAATATTGCCAATACAAATACGCCGCCCATTAAAGCATCTTTAACATTATGGCTTTGCATATAATAAGTCATCATTATCCAAAACACGATTATCCAAAAACTCCAATGAATTTGAATTTTAATTCCTTTAACTGTTCCAATTTTTAATGCACCATTCATGGTAGTTTAATTTTGTGTAAATTTACAATAACAAAATAAATATATTACAAATATGCAAATTACTTTTTTGGGTGGTGCAGGAACAGTAACCGGCTCTAAAACCTTAATAGAAGTTGGTAAAGAAAAAATCTTGTTAGATTGCGGATTATTTCAAGGGTTAAAAGAACTCAGACTAAAAAACTGGGATAAACTGCCGGTAAAAGCAAGTGAAATTTCGTACATTATACTTACACATGCACACTTAGACCATTGCGGTTATATTCCGCTTTTTGTAAAACAAGGTTTTCAAGGAAAAATAATTTGTACTCCACCTACCCGCGACTTGGCAGAAATTATACTGAAAGACAGTGGAAAAATTCAAGAAGAAGATGCTGAAAGAGCAAATAAATACGGTTACACCAAACATCATCCGGCAAAACCACTCTACACAGTTGAAGATGCCATTTTTGCCATGAATTTCTTCGAAACCATTGAATTACATGAATGGGTAGAACTTTTTCCGGATATAAAATTTCAATTCAAAAATGCCGGACATATACTGGGTAGTGCCTTTGTCGAATTACACATACAAGACAAAACCTTTATTTTTTCAGGAGATATTGGACGAAAAAAACCGCTTTTACTTCACCCTAAAGAAAAAATCGGCCATGCCGATTACATTGTTTGCGAATCAACTTACGGCGACCGGTTGCACGATAAAACGCCGGCAATTATCACACTTTGGGAAGCCATCAATTACACTATTCTTGACAAAGGTGGCACTTTGCTTATCCCGACTTTTGCCGTAGAAAGGGCGCAAGAGCTTATTTATTTGCTTTCCATATTAAAGAAAGAAAAGAAAATTCCTCATGATTTACCCATTTATCTAGACAGTCCAATGGGAGTTGATGCTACTGAAGTCTTTGCAAATTATCCAAATTATCATACACTTTCTAAAAGTGAAATTAGAGAAATGCATAATACCGTAAAACTGATAAAAGATTTCCAAACCAGCGTAGATATTGTAAATGATAATCGGCAAAAAATTGTATTGGCCGGGAGTGGAATGAGTACCGGCGGGAGAATTTTATATTACTACAATAAATACTTGGGTGATGATAAAAACACTATTCTTTTGGTTGGCTATCAAGCCGAAGGAACTCGCGGACGCTCACTAAAAGAAGGTGATAATGAGATAAAATTCTTTGGGACATACCATGAAGTAAGAGCTGAAATTATGGAAATTTCATCCCTTTCGGCACATGCCGACCAACATGAAATATTAGACTGGCTAAAAACAGCAGACAAACCACCAAAAACACTTTTCTTAAATCATGGAGAACCGCATCAAAGCAATGCTTTGCGTGCTAAAATTCAAGATGCATTAAAATGGGAAAAAGTAATTGTGGCTAAAATGAACGAGCCGTTTTATATTGATTGATACTCTTTAAAAGAAGAAAATTGAGAGGTCGCGAGCGGATTCGAACCGCTGTAGATGGTTTTGCAGACCACTGCCTAGCCACTCGGCCACGCGACCATTATTTTTTAGAACTCGGGCAAATTTACTAATTACTATTAAATAAACAACTACTTTTTTTGTTCTTCGTAAAAAACAACCGAAAAACTGTCCATTAATTCTCCCACCGGTGGATTTAACTTGAAAATCTCCAATTTAACGGACTCTATCAAATCACTCAATTCCATAACTTTACGAACAATTCTCTCGCCCACACGCTCTATGGTTTTGCTTTTTTGTGCCATTTCATCTTTTATAACCGCTATTAACTGCTCATAATCAACTGTTTCGCTTAGTGCATCGTTGTTAAATGATGCGTTTTTTAATGCTACTTCCAAATTCACCTTATACTTGGCGCCTATCCGTTGTTCCTGTTCAAACCATCCGTGGTAGGCATACAATTCAAGAGAATTTATTTTCAGTAATGTTTGCATCAATTAAGCGGCTAATTTTTCCAATCCGGTATCAATTCGTTTTAACGTTTCATCTTTTCCAAGCAATGCGCAAATTTCAAACAATGAAGGGCCCATACCAACACCCGTTATCAGCACACGCAAGTTGGGCAATACTGCTCCAAAACCCAAATTATTTTCCTCTAAATATGCTTTGAATGTTTTTTCGATGTTTTCGGAAGAAAAATCATCTATTGCGGCTAATTTTTCACGCAATGACTTAATAATTTCCGGCGTATTTTCTTTCCACTTTTTGCGGATAGTCTTTTCATCGTAATTTTCAGGTGCTTTAAACAAATAAATGCCTTCCAACATTTCGCGAACAAATGTGGCACGTTCTTTCATTAGTCCGCAAACTTTGGCAATATATTCTTTGTCAAATTTTGCCACATCAATACCTGCTTTTTCTAACTCGGGAATAAACAATTCAGCCAATTCTTCATTTGATTTTTTTCTAAGATATTGCTGATTGAACCAACGTGTTTTATCGGGGTCAAATTTAGCACCCGATTTCCCCACTCTCTCCAATGAGAAGGCTTGCACCAATTCATCCAATGTAAATAATTCTTGCTCGGTTCCGGGATTCCAACCCAATAATGCCAACATATTGACAAACGCCTCGGGAAAATATCCTTTTTCTCTGTAACCGGAAGAAATTTCACCCGATTTGGGGTCTTTCCATTCTAATGGGAATACAGGAAATCCTAAGCGGTCGCCATCTCTTTTGCTTAATTTTCCGTTGCCATCCGGTTTTAGAATTAACGGCAAATGGGCAAACTGAGGCATTTCTTCTTCCCAACCCAAATATTTATACAACAAAACGTGCAACGGACCCGAAGGCAACCATTCTTCACCACGGATAACGTGCGTTATTTTCATCGAATAATCATCCACTACATTAGCCAAATGATAAGTAGGCATACCATCGGCTTTAAAAATCACTTTATCATCCAAATTATTGGAATTAACAACTACCCAACCGCGAATTAAATCTTTAAATTTCACTTCCTCGTTTCTGGGCATTTTAATTCTAATCACATAAGGATCGCCGTTTTCTATTCTGCTTTTCACCTCTTCTGCCGATAAGGTTAATGAATTTTTCATCGAATTTCTGGTTACGGCATTGTATTGAGGTGCTGCCACGCCGGCTTTTTTCAAATTTTCGCGCATTTGCTCCAATTCTTCAGGGGTGTCGAATGCGTAGTAGGCGTAGCCGTTTTCAACCAATTGCTCGGCATACGTTCTGTACATTCCGGTTTCTTTTCGCTCCGACTGACGATATGGACCATATTCACCACCAAAACCAACGCCTTCATCCGGTATCAGGTTACACCATTTCAAAGATTCTATAATATATTCTTCTGCTCCGGGCACATAACGTGTTTGGTCGGTATCTTCAATACGCAAAATAAAATCTCCACCATGTTTTTTGGCAAACAAATAATTATACAAAGCGGTTCTTACTCCTCCCATATGCAATGGTCCGGTAGGACTTGGGGCAAAACGTACGCGAACTTTCTTATCCATAATTTTGATGATAATTTTCTTAAAACGGCTGCAAAGATAATACAAATTACAAAGCCCAATTCATTTTTAATATTCAACTCGGGTATTAATAAATCAAACCTGATGTTAAAAATTTAAAACTAAAACAATATAATGCTCGAATTAAAGTAAATTTGTATTTTTAGAAATTAACATAATAAAACAGAAATATGGCTTGTAGTGGATGCTCAACCGGCAGAGGAAACAGTTCTTTGCCAAAAGGTTGTAAAAATAATGGTTTGTGCGGCTCCGGATGTAATAAATTAAACGTATTTGATTGGCTTTACGATGTGCAACTTCCGCAAAACAAACCACCTTTTCCGGTAGTGGAAGTACGATTTAAAAACAGCAGAAAAGAATTTTTTTATAACCCGAATAATTTACCTTTAAAAATTGGAGATGTTATTGCTGTTGAAGCTTCGCCCGGTCACGATATTGGTATTGTTTCGTTAACCGGCGAATTGGTAAAAGTGCAAATGCAACGCAAAAAAGTTGATTGCGCTCCCGAAGAGTTAAAAAAAGTTTACCGCATTGCCCGTCAGGGTGATATTGACAAATGGCAAGAAGCACAAGCTTTGGAAGAAGAAACAATGCACGAAGCACGAAGAATTGCCGCCGATTTAAAATTAGAAATGAAAATTTCTGATGTAGAATACCAAGGCGACAAAACCAAAGCAATTTTTTATTACACAGCCGAACAAAGAGTTGATTTTAGAGAATTAATAAAGATATTGGCCGATAAATTTAAAATCCGTGTAGAGATGCGCCAAATTGGTGCTCGTCAAGAAGCCAGCCGTTTAGGCGGCATTGGCTCGTGCGGAAGAGAATTGTGTTGCTCTACTTGGCTAACCGATTTCCGCTCGGTTTCTACCAGTGCGGCACGTTACCAGCAACTGTCGTTAAACCCGGCTAAGCTTGCAGGACAGTGCGGAAAATTAAAATGTTGCTTGAATTTTGAACTCGACTCGTATGTTGATGCCCTGAAGGCATTTCCCAACACCAATATCAAACTGAAAACCAAAATGGGTGATGCCAAATTTTTGAAAATGGATATTTTCAAAAACCTAATGTGGTACACTTACGAAGGCGAAGTAATCAAGTTTATTCCTTTAAAAGTTGAGCGTGTCAACGAAATTATCGAAATGAATAAAAACGACAAGCTCCCGGAAGATTTAAACGATTACGCCGAAATTATCGTAGAAGAAACCAAAGACTACACCGACCTTGCCGGACAAGACAGTTTAACACGCTTTGACAACTTAAACAAAAGCAAAAAAAAATAAACGTAAAAAACGCAACAACCGTAACCAAAAAAATAACAAAAACCGAAAGAACAATCAAAACAACAATGCCTAAACTTACACACATAATTTACCTTTTGTTTTTAACATTTGGGCTTACTGCTTGCTCAAACGACACTGTTTTTGATGCATACATTCAAGTACCCGAAAACGGTTGGGATTACAAGCAACAAGCCACATTTAACTTTAATATTACCGACACAACCTCGTGGTATGATTTGTACATAAATGTTCGAAATAATGGCGATTACCCATATCAAAATTTATATGTATTTACCACATTAAAGGGGCCCAACAATCTTGCTGTACGCGATACTTTTAATTGCATTTTAGCCGACAAAAAAGGCAAATGGCTTGGCTCAGGCGTAGGAAAAACACGCGATTTACAAATACTATATCAAAAACAAATTCGTTTTCTACAATCGGGCGAATACACCTTTGCTATAGAACAAGCTATGCGCGACACTTTATTGCAAGGCATCAGCGACATTGGATTTACAGTAAAAAAACATACCGAAACAGAGTAACGCATTTATGAAAAACAATAAAAAAACAAAACAAACCAATCAAAAAAAATCTTCTTTCAAAAAGTGGATTATTGCTTTTTGGAGTTTGATTTTCATCGGATTTATATTTGCCGGCATTGTGCTTTTTGCCGCCTCAAAAGGCATTATGGGATTTGAGCCCTTGCCTTCTGTAAAAGAATTGGAAAATCCAAAAAGTAACTTGGCTTCCGAAATTATTTCTGCCGACGGAAAATTATTGGGGAAATATTTTAAAGAAAACCGCATTAATGTAACCTACGACCAACTGTCGCCTTACTTACCGCAAGCATTGGTTGCTACGGAAGACGAACGTTTTTACGACCATTCGGGAGTAGATTTACGCGGACTGGCTCGTGCTGTTGCCAAAATGGGAAAAGCCGGCGGAGCAAGTACCATTACGCAACAGTTGGCAAAAATGTTGTTCCACGAGCGTTCGTTATCGCTCGTAGGACGTATCAAACAAAAAATTCAAGAATGGATAATTGCCACAGAACTTGAAAAGCGATACACAAAAGAAGAAATCATCACTATGTATCTCAATAAATTTGATTTCTTAAATAATGCCGTAGGTATAAAATCGGCAACCAATGTATATTTTGATAAAGAACCTAACGAGCTGACAATTGAAGAAGCCGCCACTCTTGTTGGAATGGCAAAAAACCCTTCATTATTCAACCCTGTTCGCAGACCCGACACTACTTTGCACCGCCGAAATGTAGTTTTGTTTCAAATGAAACGAAACGGTTTTATTACCGAACAAGAGTTTGATTCACTCAAACAATTGCCTTTGGTTTTACATTACACAAAAGTTGACCACAAAGAAGGAATTGCCCCTTATTTCCGCGAAGTTTTACGATTGGAACTACAAAAACTGCTGGCTCAAAAAGACGAAGAAGGGAACTACATTTATCATAAAAGTGACGGTTCGCCATACAACATTTACAAAGACGGCTTAAAAATTTACACAACCATTGATTCGCGAATGCAACAATATGGAGAATATGCTGTTCACGAGCATCTTAAAAATTTACAACCGGCATTTTTCCGCGATGTCAAAAGACGAAGAAACCCGCCATTTGACAATCGATTATCGAAAAAACAAGTGCAAAGCATTATCACCACAGCAATGAAACGTTCGGTTCGCTACCAAATATTAGCCGGTAAAGAATGCCCCGAATGTCACCGCAGAAACACCATCAAAACCACCAAACATCAAGGCAAAGAATATTATGTTTGCACAGCCGAAGATTGCGGAAAAGAATGGCCTGTTCGCACCGAAGAAGAAATTGAACAAATATTTAAAATACCGGTAGCTATGCGCGTTTTCACTTTTGAGGGGGAAAAAGACACTACACTGTCACCGCTTGATTCAATTTTATACTACAAACAAATTTTACAAGCCGGCTTAATGAGTGTTGACCCTCACACAGGTTACATTAGAGCTTGGGTGGGTGGTGTAGATATTAAACATTTTGCCTACGACCACGTAAAACAAGCCAAACGTCAAGTAGGCTCTACATTCAAGCCATTTGTATATTCGCTTGCCATTCAAGAGGGATATTCGCCTTGCTACGAAGTACCCAACCAAAAAGTAATGTTTAAAAAAGGTGAATTTGGATTATTGAAAGATTGGGCACCAAAAAATTCCGATGGAATTTACGGTTGCAACGTATCATTAAAATACGGTTTGGCCAACTCTATGAACACGATTACCGCTTGGGTAATGAAACAATTTGGCCCGCAAGCCGTTGTGGATATGGCTCACCGGATAGGTATTCAAAGTCATTTAGACCCTGTACCTTCGCTTTGTTTGGGTGTTGCCGATTTATCACTTTACGAAATGGTGGGCGCCAATGCTACATTTGTCAATCAAGGTGTTTGGATAGAACCCACTTTTTATACACGAGTGGAAGATAAAAACGGAAATGTAATTATTGACAAAATACCCGAAAGTCGAGAAGCATTAAGCGAAGAAACCGCTTATGTAATGCTAAACTTGATGAAAGGGGTTGTTGATGGTGTGTATAACAAATGCATAGGCGATTTGCGTAAAAGTATGGGCAAAAGTCCAATGTATGTGAGTGGTACAGGTATGCGATTGCGCGGAAGAAAAACAGAAAAACGTCCTTATGTAGGATTTAAAAATCCTATTGCCGGCAAAACAGGTACAACACAAAATCAATCCGACGGTTGGTTTATGGGACTTACACCCGATTTGGTTACCGGCGTTTGGGTAGGTGCCGAAGACAGAAGTGTGCACTTCCGAAGCATTGCCAATGGTCAAGGAGCAAATACTGCATTACCCATTTGGGGATATTATATGAATAAAGTTTTTGCCGATTCTACCATTAAAGTTTCACAAGGCGATTTCCCCAAACCCGAGACACCCATCACCATTGAATTGGATTGCGAAAAGTACAAATCGCATCAATCGGGTACGGATATAGACAGCTGGGAGTAAAAGAATTATCCTTTTGGTATTCACGCAAAAAGAATATTAAAATCAATAAATTAACGGCTTTTTGATACCTTTGCCGCTATAAAAATTCACAATAATGAAATACCCTGAATATAAACAGTTGAATTTATCGGCTGTTGCCAAAGAAATATTAGAAAAATGGGATAACAACAATACTTTCGAAAAAAGTATCGAAACCCGCGAAGGAAATCCACAATTTGTTTTTTACGAAGGTCCGCCTTCGGCAAACGGGTTACCGGGTATTCACCACGTAATGGCGCGCACCATTAAAGATTTATTTTGCCGTTTTAAAACAATGGACGGCTATCAGGTTTACCGAAAAGCCGGCTGGGATACTCACGGGTTACCGGTTGAATTGGGCGTTGAAAAAGAATTAGGTATCACAAAAGAAGATATTGGCAAAAAAATATCGGTAGCCGAGTATAACGAAGCGTGTAAAAAAGCCGTAATGCGCTACACCGATGTGTGGAATGATTTGACAAAAAAATGGGCTATTGGGTAGATATGGAACATCCGTATGTTACCTACCACACCAAATATATGGAAACCGTTTGGTGGTTGTTGAGCCAAATTTACAATAAAGGATTGCTCTACAAAGGATACACCATTCAACCCTACTCACCCAAAGCCGGCACAGGATTAAGCTCACACGAACTTAACCAACCCGGATGCTATCGAGATGTAACGGACACAACCGTAATAGCGCAGTTTAAAGCCATTAAAGACAGTTTGCCAGAAACACTAAAACCTTATGGCGACAATTTGTATTTATTGGCTTGGACAACCACACCTTGGACCTTACCATCTAACACGGCATTGGCTGTAAATCCGAATATACCTTATTCAATTGTTGGCACTCTAAACCCTTATACTAAAAAACCAGAATTTGTAATTATTGCCAGTGATGCCTTTAATAGATTATTCAATAATGACGCAGATTTAATAACAGAGGAAGATGAGATTATTGAAGATAAAATTACAAATCCAAAAAGATATTTTAAAGTCGAAGAAGTTTTACCGAAACTATTATTAAGTGAAGAATTTGAAAAATATTATGACAAAAAGTCAAAAAAGAAACCTGTTGGTGTATTGATGGCTGATATTAAAGGCGAAGAATTGATTGGAATAAAATACGAACAATTATTGCCTTATGCTCAGCCCTATCAAGATGCAGATAATGCGTTTAGGGTAATTCAGGGAGATTTTGTTACAACCGAAGACGGTACCGGTATTGTTCACATTGCACCGACCTTTGGTGCCGACGATGCGCGAGTTGCCAAAGAAGCCGGTGTCCCGCCAATGTTGGTTTTGGATGAAAACGGAAATCCTGTTCCGTTGGTAGATTTACAAGGTAAATTTAGACCCGAAATGGGCGAATTTGCCGGGAAATATGTGAAAAACGAGTATTACGCCGAAGACGAAGCCCCCGAAAAGTCGGTTGATGTTGAAATAGCCATCAAACTGAAAGAAGAAAACAAAGCCTTTAAGGTAGAAAAATACAAACACAGCTATCCGCATTGTTGGCGTACAGACAAACCTGTACTTTACTATCCGCTCGATTCGTGGTTTATTAAAACTACTGCTGTAAAAGAGCGAATGATTGAACTGAACAAAACCATTAACTGGAAACCCGAAAGTACCGGAACAGGTCGTTTTGGCAATTGGTTGGAAAACCTGAACGATTGGAATTTATCCCGTTCGCGTTATTGGGGAATTCCTATTCCTATTTGGCGCACCGAAGACGGTTCGGAAGAAAAATGTATCGGTTCTTTGGCTCAATTAAAAGAAGAATGTCAAAAAGCGGTTGACAAAGGATTGATGAACGAAAATCCTTTTGCCGATTTTAACCCGCAAGACGAATCCGAAGAGCATTACAACCAATTTGATATTCATAAACACATTGTAGATGACATTATTTTGGTGAGCGAAAGCGGAAAACCAATGTATCGCGAACCCGATTTGATTGATGTTTGGTTTGATTCCGGCTCAATGCCTTATGCACAATGGCATTATCCGTTTGAAAACAAAGAATTGATTGACGAACGAAAATTTTTCCCTGCGGATTTCATTGCCGAAGGAGTTGACCAAACCCGCGGATGGTTCTTTACCTTACACGCCATTGCTACCATGGTTTTTGATTCGGTAGCATATAAAAATGTAATGTCAAACGGTTTGGTATTGGATAAAAACGGACACAAAATGTCTAAACGGCTGGGCAATGCCGTTGACCCATTTGAAACGCTCGAAAAATACGGACCCGATGCTACGCGCTGGTATATGATTACCAATGCTCAACCTTGGGATAACCTTAAATTTGATATTGACGGAATTGTAGAAGTACAACGTAAATTTTTCGGCACACTTTATAACACCTATGGTTTTTTTGCCCTTTACGCCAACATCGACGGGTTTACGTATGCCGAAGATGACATTGCTTACGAAAAACGTCCCGAAATAGACCGCTGGATTTTATCCAAATTAAATACATTGATAAAAAATGTCCATCAGGAATACAACGAATATGAACCTACACGTGCCGGCAGATTGATACAAGAATTCACCATCGACCAATTGAGCAACTGGTATGTCCGCTTATGTCGCCGCCGTTTTTGGAAAGGTGAATATTCAGCTGATAAAGTTTCCGCTTATCAAACTTTATACACTTGTTTGGAAACCATTGCCCGATTGTCGGCACCTATTGCGCCGTTTTACATGGATAAACTTTATTCAGACTTAACATCTGTAACACAAAAGGGTAATACCGAATCGGTACACTTGGCCAATTTTCCAAAAGAAAATGAATCGTGCATAGACCTCGATTTGGAACAACGAATGGATATTGCTCAAAAAATTTCTTCAATGATATTGAGCTTACGCAAAAAAGAAGGTATAAAAGTGCGTCAGCCATTGCAAAAAATAATGGTACCTATTTTAGACCCTACTTTTAAACGTCAGTTGCAAGATGTAGAAAAATTAATTTTATCGGAAGTAAACGTAAAAGAACTTGAATATTTGGAAGACACCGGCGTTTTGGTAAAGCAAATAAAACCAAACTTTAAGGTGTTGGGACCAAAATACGGTAAATTGATGAAAGCCATTGCGGCAAAAGTAAACCAACTTTCGCAAGAGCAAATCAACCAATTGGAAAAAGAAGGTAAAATAGAACTCGAAGTAGAAGGCAATACCATTACCTTAACCAAAGACGATGTGGAAATCTCTACACAAGACATTCCCGGCTGGCTGGTAATGACCGAAAACGGAATAACCGTTGCATTGGATATAACCATTACAGAAAAACTGAAAGAAGAAGGAATTGCACGCGAGTTCATCAATCGTATTCAAAACTTACGTAAAGACAGCGGTTTAGATGTTACCGACAAAATCATATTAAAAATAAAACAACACGACGCAATAAATAACGCTATTTTAAACAATAAAGATTATATTTGTTCCGAAACATTGGCAACCGATATAGAATTATTACCGGAATTGCAACAAAATAATGGAATTACCGTTGATTTAGATAATGAAATAAAAACTAATATTACACTGGAAAAAGCTTAAAATTATGTCAGAAAAAACAAGATATTCGGATGAAGAGCTTCAAGAGTTTAAAGAACTAATCGAAAAAAAGATAAAAGAAGCCCAAGAAAATTTACGTGCACTTCGCGACCAACTGTCGCACAAAGACGATTTTGGCACCGATGATACATCGCCTACATTTAAAATGATGGAAGACGGTTCGGAAACTATGTCAAGAGAAGAATTAGCTCAATTGGCTGCACGACAAGAGAAATTTATTCAGCATTTGCAAAATGCTTTGGTACGTATCGAAAACAAAACCTACGGCATTTGCCGTGTAACGGGAAAACTTATCCCAAAAGAACGATTAAGAGCCGTTCCGCATGCAACACTTACAGTTGAAGCAAAAGAGCAAATGAATAAATAATCCGTACATTAATGAAGCCTTAAAAAAGCAATCGAACATTTCGTATTGCTTTTTTTCTTATCTAAAATGAAGAAGTTTAAAGAAATCATCACGCATCCGTTATTTATAATTTTTACCGTATTATTCATTGACCAAGCCATAAAAATATGGGTAAAAACCCACTTAATGTTGGGCACGGGCTTCAACGTGTTGGGCGATTGGTTTCAAATTCATTTTGTAGAAAACCCGGGAATGGCATTTGGCTTTGAATTTGGTGGCTCATACGGTAAATTGTTTTTAAGTTTATTCAGAATTGTAGCCATCGCCGGTATTGGCTATTACTTATACAAATTACCCAATTATGTTCCCAAAGGATACAAAATAAGTATTGCATTGATATTTGCCGGAGCAATAGGCAATGTAATAGACAGTGCTTTTTACGGAATGATTTTTAATGACAGCTTTGGTCAAGTGGCAGAACTTTTCCCCCCCGAAGGTGGTTATGGTTCTTTTTTGCACGGCAGAGTGGTAGATATGTTTTATTTTCCACTTGTAGAGGGCTATTTCCCCGACTGGTTCCCAATTTGGGGTGGTGAGCATTTTATCTTTTTCAGACCCGTTTTTAACTTTGCCGATGCCGCAATTTCGGTTGGTATAGCCATCATTTTGATTTTTTATCGAAAAGAAACTTTTAAAAGTAATTTTATTGAAGAAGAACAGACTAATGCTACAGAAAACCTGAATGTAAGTGAGGAATAAAATAATTTCTCTATATAACTAAAAAATCCTGTAAAATTTACAGGAGTTTTTTTATCCTCAAAATATAACCGTTTAATACTAAACCGTTAAAATATCTTTTTCTTTGGCAGCAACCAAATTGTCCACTTTGGCAACATATTCATCGGTTAGTTTTTGTACTTTTTCTTCAGCACGTTTCATATCATCTTCCGACAAACCTTCGTCTTTTAATTTTTTAATTTGCTCGTTGGCGTGTTTACGTGCATTTCGAATACCAACTTTGGCATGTTCGCCTTCTGCTTTTGCTTGTTTTACAAGCCCTTTACGACGTTCTTCTGTCAATGGCGGAATATTAATTAAAATCACCTCTCCATTGTTTTGTGGGTTTAAACCCAAATTTGCATTCATAATGGCTGCAGCAATTGGGTCCAACATTTTTTTCTCCCAAGGTTGAACAGTCAACGTTCGTCCATCTAAAGTATTGACATTGGCAACTTGTGTTAATGGAACAAGTGAGCCATAATAATCTACCTTTACACTCTCCAACATCATCGGATGAGCTTTTCCGGCTCTAATTTTTCGCAATTCGCTTTCTAAATGATGCAATGCTTTTTCCATTGCTTCTTTGGCTTCATCAAAAATCAAATCTAATTCCTCCATTGTTCAACTTTTTAAAATGCTTTCAAATATAATAAAAATTGTGGCTAAAACTCGACTAACGTACCTACTTGTTCGCCGGAAACCAATTTCTCTAAATTTCCGGGTTTATTCATATCAAATACGATAATGGGTAATTTATTTTCGTTACATAATGTAAAGGCAGTCATATCCATTACATTGAGTCCTTTTTTGTAAACCTCATCAAAAGTAATGGTATCATATTTTTGGGCTGAGGCATCTTTTTCGGGGTCAGCAGTGTAAATCCCATCCACTCTGGTGCCTTTTAATATTACGTCTGCTTCTATCTCAATAGCGCGTAAACTGGCGGCTGTATCGGTTGTAAAATAAGGGTTCCCTGTACCTGCGCCAAAAATCACCACTCTGCCTTTTTCGAGGTGTCGCACGGCACGGCGACGAATAAAAGGTTCGGCAATTTGCTTCATCTCTATTGCCGAAAGCAAACGGGTTTTCATTCCATTGTTCTCTAATGAAGATTGCAAGGCCATTCCGTTGATAACGGTTGCAAGCATTCCCATATAATCACCTTGTGTGCGTTCAATTCCTCCTTCTTCGGCTTGAATGCCTCGGTAAATGTTTCCTCCCCCAATAACAATAGCAACCTCAACACCTTTATCTACAACTTTTTTTATTTCTTCGGCATACTGTTGTAAGCGCTTATTGTCTATTCCAAATTGCTTATCGCCCATAAGCGCTTCACCGCTAAGCTTTAATAAAATTCTTTTGTATTTCATTTTAAAGTGGATTTTGGTAAAATTAAGCACAAAAAAAGCGAGAATGTTTATTCTCGCTTTTTTTTCAATTATTTTGATTATCCGCCAATCATTACTCGCTTAAACTCTGTAACGGTCAATCCGTTTTCAGATTGCGATAAAAATTGCTCAACGGTTAATTTATTGTCTCTGATAAATGCTTGATTCAATAAAGTGTTTTCTTTCAAATATTTTTTCACTTTACCTTCAGCAATTTTATCTACAATATTTTCAGGTTTTCCTTCTTGAATAGCTTGCTCACGGCCAATAGCCATTTCTTTTTCGATAATATCGGCAGGAACACCTTCTTCGCTAACTGCAATTGGATTCATTGCTGCAACTTGCATAGCAACTTGTTTTCCAACTTCTTCGATTTTATCTCCTTCTTTGTTGAATCCAACAATAGTAGCTAATTTATTTCCGGGATGGTTGTAAGCCACAACTGTATCTGCATTTATAATTTCGTATGCCGAAATATCGATTTTTTCACCAATTTTACCAATCTCTTCGGTAATTTTTTCAGCAATGGTTAAATCGCTTCCAGGATATTTAAGTGCTTTTAACTCTTCAATTGTTGCCGGCTTGTTTTCTAATGCAGCATTTAAAATATTTTTGGCAACATTAAAAAACTCTTCATTTTTGGCAACAAAGTCAGTTTCACAGTTCAAAGCGATTAAAACACCTGTTTTTTTATCTGCAGTAACATCTGCTAAAACAACTCCTTCGGCAGCTTCACGGTCGCCACGTTTAGCAGCTACTTTTTGACCTTTTTTTCTAAGAATATCGATGGCTTTGTCAAAATCTCCTTCAGCTTCTACTAAGGCATTTTTACAGTCCATCATACCTGAACCGGTCATTTTTCTTAATTTGTTTACTTCGGCAGCGCTAATTTTTGTCATTTTTATAGTTCTTAATGATTAAACAATATTATTTTGATTCTTCTTTAGCTTCAGCTTTTTCTGCTTTTGGAGCTTCTTCTTTAGGAGCTTCGGCTTTTTTCTCCTTTTGCTTTTCTTTCTCTTGTTTTCTTTCTTGAATTCCTTCTTCGATAGCTTGCGTTACATATTTCAAGATAACCTTGATAGAGTTTGCAGCATCATCATTTGCAGGAATTGGGAAATCAACGTCGTTTGGATTTGAATTGGTATCTACAATTGCAAAAGTAGGTATATTTAAACGTTTTGCTTCTTTAACAGCAATGTGTTCTTTTTTAATATCAACGATAAAAAGAGCAGCAGGAATACGTGTTAAATCGGCAATACTTCCTAAGTTTTTCTCTAATTTTTGTCTTTGACGTGCAATTTGTAATCTTTCTCTTTTTGACAAAGTGTTTAAAGTACCGTCTTCAGCCATTTTATCGATTTGTGTCATTTTACGAATGGCTTTACGAATAGTACTGAAGTTGGTTAGCATACCTCCGGGCCAACGCTCGGTAACATAAGGCATGTTTACACTTTTAGCTGCTTCGGCTACTACATCTTTTGCTTGTTTTTTAGTAGCAACAAAAAGAATTTTTTTGTTTGATTTTGCAATTTGTTTTAAAGCTGCTTGGGCTTCTTCTAACTTTGCAATGGTTTTGTTTAAGTCGATAATGTGGATACCGTTGCGCTCCATAAATACGTAAGGAGCAAAATTAGGGTTCCATTTTCTTTTAAGGTGTCCGAAGTGCACACCTGCTTTCAATAACTCTTCAAAAGTTGGCTTTTCCATTTTTGTTTTTATTAAATTGTTTACATTCTGTAAATGGCAATTGTTGAGTAGTTCTCAATGAGAAGTCTCAACAATTTAGATACTAAACAATCGCCATTAACGTTTACTAAATTGAAATTTCTTACGCGCTTTCTTCTGTCCGTATTTCTTACGCTCAACCATTCTTGGGTCACGCGTTAAAAGTTTTTCGGGTTTCATCAGCGCTCTAAATTCAGGATTGATTTTTTCTAAAGCACGGGCAATACCTAAACGAATAGCCTCAGCTTGTCCGGTGATTCCGCCACCGTAAACATTTACTTTAACGTCATATTCGTTTAAAGTATCGGTTACCAAAAACGGCTGATTTAATTTATATAACAAAACCGGAGTTTTGAAATATTCTTTGGCATCTTTACCGTTTACGGTAATATTTCCTTTACCTTTAGAAACATAAACTCTTGCAACAGAGGTTTTTCTTCTTCCTGTAGTGTTTACTACTTCCATAAACTATTATTTAAAGTCTTTAATTTTAATTTCTTTTGGTTGTTGAGCGGCATGCGGATGCTCTGCCCCTTGATATACATGTAAGTTTCTGAAGATTTCTCTTCCCAAACGATTTTTCGGCAACATACCTTTAATGGCTTTCTCTACCATAAAAGTAGGTTTCTTAGCCATCATATCTTTGGCTTTAATTACCTTTTGACCACCCGGATAACCTGAGTGTGAAATGTATTCTTTTTGATCCCATTTCAAACCGGTTAAACGAATTTTATCGGCATTCACAATAATTACATTATCACCACAATCTACATGAGGGGTGAAGTTTGTTTTGTGTTTTCCGCGTAAAATTTTTGCGGCAACAGATGCCAATCGTCCTAAAGTTTCGTTTTCAGCATCGATAACTACCCACTCTTTGTTTACGGTAGCTTTATTGGCCGAAATTGTTTTGTAGCTTAATGTATTCACTTTTCTCTCCTTATTTTCAGTTAATTACATACTATATTCCCAAAAAAGGGGCTGCAAATTTAACAGTTTTTTTTAATCCTGCAACATTATCAACAAATAAAATATTGATAAATACAAAATTAACGTGCGTTAAATCAGCTTCTTTCTTAAAAAGGATTGCAAAAGTATAGATTTAAATTGTACTTGCAAGAGTTTTGTATTATTAAATTTTTGATGCTATTGAATGACAAATGAACAAATGCTTAGTGCTATAACATATAATAAGATAATCCAACGGAAGATTTGTTTTTTTATATTATGATATAAATGGGTAATTAATATCGCCATTGGCGGAATAGTAAAAACCATACTCCATTTAATATTGAAAACAAAATATATCAACACGGCAACAATCAGGGCGGTAAGTATAGCGGTATAAATATTCCTTTTTCGAACGGTTTTTCTGCCAAGGTAAAACAAGGTTAATACAAACAATAAAACTGAAGAGCCAATATACAACCGGACAACTTCCGATGATAAAGAAAAGGTTGAAAGATTTAGTTTTTCCATAAAGGGTAATGAAATACCTAAATATTCAAACAATTTGACATAAAATACAGGTAAAAAAATGCCAATTATTGCCAACAACCATTCACGCCAATAAAACGAACGTGATAAGATTAACATTAAAAACAAGACTAAACCGAAGAACAATAAATATTCATTTGCCACATATAACAATCCAAGCACAAAACCGGCATTGAATGAAATATGTTTCACATCTGATTGATTATAAACGGTCAACACCAAAAACAAATAAAAGACAAACAACAGCAGGTACAACCCAATAAACGTATTAAACAACACCGGCTGAATATTTAATGTAAACAATAGAAAAATAAACGAAGAAAGATAGGTGAGCTCCTTGAACAAATGAAAACGGTCACTCATTACATTTAGCACATAAATTGTTACGGCAATTGACAATATGTTTACAATATATAATGAATTGAACGAAGCTCCAGCCCAAAAAACATAACTGACAGCTGTTACCAACAACAACAATATATTTATGATAAATGATACCGGCGAATTATTATCTATAAGCTTCAACAACATTTATTTTTAAATTTGGTTTTGTAGAATTAAATTATTTTATACTTTTACATCATCAATCTTTAAAAGTATTAAAAATGAACGAATTTGTATATCACATAGGTTATTTTTTAGAATGGACTTTCGGTATTTTTAAGCTATTGGGAAATGCTTACAATATTTTCTTCACTTTGTTTTTTATTGGATCTGTAGCTTGGTGGATGGTAAAAATGAAGCAATTAATTCAAGAATCCAAAGATAAAGGTGAATTGATTTAATTATCGCCTTTATAATTTTAAGATATCAAAAAACCTCAAGCATTGCTTGAGGTTTTTTAGTTATAGCAAATCTAAATCAAAACCGATATCTTTTCGGTAATACTTGCCTTCAAAATTTATTTTTTCGGCATTTTTGTAGCACTTTTTCAAGGCGTCTTTATAATCTGACCCATAAGCTGTAACAGCCATTACTCTTCCTCCATTTGTTACTTCTTGTCCGTCTTCATTTAGAGCAGTTCCGGCATGAAAAACAACAGCATCTTCAATTTCACCGTCAACCGATATAATCTTTCCTTTTTCGTAAGCTTCGGGATAACCACCGGAAACCAACATAACCGTAGCCGCGGCTCGCTCATCTGCGTGATATTTTACTTGCCCTATATTTTTATTGGCTATTCCTTGTAAAATATCCATTAAATCGGATTGAATACGCGGAAAAACTACTTCTGTTTCGGGGTCTCCCATACGCACGTTATACTCTATAACATATGGGTCGCCAGCAACATTCATCAGTCCTATAAAAATAAAGCCTCGATATTCAATACCATCGTGTTGCAAACCTTTAATGGTTGGCTCTACAATTCTTTCTTTTACTTTTTGCATAAAAGCATCATCGGCAAACGGAACAGGTGATATTGCTCCCATTCCACCGGTATTTAAACCTGTATCACCCTCTCCTATTCTTTTGTAATCTTTTGCTTCGGGCAAAATAATATAATCTTTTCCGTCAGTAGCAACAAAAACCGAGAGTTCTATACCTTTTAAAAATTCTTCTATAACTACTTTTTGACTTGCCGCTCCAAATTTTTCATTCATCAACATAGCTTGCAGCTCCATTTCGGCATGGGCAAATGTTTCGGGAATAAGCACGCCTTTTCCTGCAGCCAAACCGTCTGCTTTTAACACATAAGGCGGTTCCAATTCATTTAAAAAATCGAGTGCTTGAGTAAACTGAGCTTTGGTAAATGTTCTGTATCGCGCCGTAGGGATACCGTGACGAGCCATAAACGACTTGGCAAAATCTTTACTTCCTTCAAGTTTAGCGCCTTCCCTTCCGGGACCGATTACCGGCACTTCACTAATATCATCATTCGACAAAAAATAATCAACAATTCCATTCACCAGCGGGTCTTCCGGTCCAACCACCACCATATCAATATGGTGTTCCAATACTGCTTTTTTAATAGCATCAAAATCGTTTACTTGTATAGGTAAATTTTCGCCCACCAAGGACGTTCCGGCATTGCCGGGAGCAATAAATAATTTTGATATTTTGGGACTTTGCGCCAATTTCCATGCATAAGCGTGTTCTCTTCCGCCACTGCCTAATATTAATACATGCATACTGTTACGTTTTTTTAACAAAAATAGATAAGAAAAGCGGATTGCCTTACATTACAAAATAAAGATTTTACACGATTTTTTAACAACTTAATCCGTTAACTTTCAAACATTTTAAAAAAATTATAATAAAAAGTGTAACGAAACAAACTTTCTGCGTTATATAATTGAAAGTTTTGAAAAAATGAACCTTTAAAACCCCTTGCTCATGGAAGATGAATTAACGATAATAGAAAGAGCAAAAACAAATCCGCAAGATTTTAAACCGCTCTACCAAAAGTATTTCAACGATGTATTCCGGTTTGTACTTTCACGTACAGGAGACATTGAACTTACAAAAGATTTGGTTTCGGATGTATTTTGCAAAGTGCTGCAAGCATTGCCAAACTATACATATCAGTCGCCAAGCGGATTTAAAGCATGGCTGTTTAAAATTGCTTACACTACCACCATGGAATTTTTCCGCAAGCAAAAAAAAGAAGTTAGCATAACGGTTGACGAAACCGATTTTAACCGGTTTATCAATGAAATAGCTGAAAAAAATTCTTCTTCAGAAAATAATAAAGAGCAATTGAAAAAGCAACTATTGGAAGCGCTTCAACAATTAAACCCCAACGATTTACAATTGCTCGAATTACGTTTTTTTGACAATCTGTCTTATGCAGAAATTGCTCAAATCACCGAAAAAACAGAAACCAATGTAAAAACCAAAACTTTCAGATTATTAAAAAAACTACAATCAGAAATCTTAAAAACTTACAACCATGGCTAAAATAAATATACAACCCGATTTTAACAACCAAAATTTTGAAAAGTATCAAGATTTTGACAAGGTAATGGATAAATACAACCAAAACCCCACACCTGAAAACGGTGGTGAAAACAAAAACGGTAAAAAATTCAACTTTAAAATATTTATAGGACCGGGAATTGCTGCCATTACCATTATTGCATCAATATTTTACATGCAAAAAGATAAAAAATCACACAACGAAAAAACAAATGAAACACAACAAGAAGAATTAATTGTTGACGAAGAAATTGTTTTTTCGCCCAACATTCCGGTTGACACGCTGAAACTCAACATCAACCCGGATTCTTCTTACATTATTACTCAAAATGATTATTTTATGTTTATTCCGCCCAAAACTTTGGTGGATGAAAACAATGAATATGTTGAAGGCGAAGTAGAATTTCTTTTTCAAGGATATAAAAATGTTGCCGAAATTGCATCATCAAATATACCCATGAATTACGACAGCAACGGAACAACTTATGCATTTCAATCGGGTGGAATGTTTCAACTGAGGGCTTACCAGCGCAACAATCCAATAAATATAAAACCAAAAAAAGAAATAACCATTGCTTACAAAACCGAGTTGGAACAAAGCGGAAATGTGTACTATTACGACGAACAAAAAAACAATTGGACTTTTACCGAAAAGGATAAAGGATTGCAAAATACAGACAGCATTGCCAAAATAATTGATGAATTGATAACCGAATCGCTGATTGACAATATAAATGACAAAAGAGTCGTTTTTGACTTGGATGTTCTTACAAGCGATTTTCCACAACTAAAACCATTGAAAGGCATATTGTTTTCGGTAGCCGACAAAGACAGCTTACTTGTAAGAACCATTGCTCAAACTCAGTGGAACTTTGTAGAAGCTACGATTAACAAAAACAATGTTAAATTTTGTTTTGGAAAAACTAATACAGATACTAATGCTTGCTTATTGACACGTCCGGTGGTAACATCAAAAAAAGAGATTAAAAGTTTAAAAAATAAACTTCAGGATTTTGTTCAAACCAAACAACAAAGCATTATCGACCAAAAAAAGCAATTAGTGTTTGAATCCAATAAAAATCAAATATACAGAGCATTTAAAATTACCGGCTTTGGTGTATGGAATTGCGACCGTCCGTTTAAAGATGATGATGCCATTGTACAATTAGACTTAAAATTACCCAACGGCGAATCTTTAGATGAACACAAGACTTTCCAACTTATCAGACTGAACAATAAAGCTATTGCTACGGGCAGAAGCAAGAAATTAAAATGCAAAAAAGGTCAGAAATATATTATTATGGTGAACGATTATGACGCAAAAAAAATATACAGCACTAAAGTTTTCACCGTGAAAAATCAAAAGCCATTGGCTCTCAAACTAAAAGAAACAGACACTAAACAAATGGTACTAAAATTAAACACAAAACTGTAAAGCTTATGCATAAATTATCTCTAAAAATAATCATTTGCATCTTAGGAGGAGTATTTCTAATGCTCTCTCCTTTGCATGCGCAAAACATCAAAAAATACACCATTAAAGTTCGTGCGGTTAAAGAATTGCCCAAAACCTCAGAAGTAACTGATATTTTAGTGAGGGGTATGGACTTAAAACTATTTGAAGGATTTGCAATCCCTTACGATTTATTATATAAAAAAGTAATTAAGGAAAAAGACCAAACCATTACCGGCGTAAAAAACGGGAAAATTATCTCCAAAAAAGGAAAACAATTTGTGCTGTGTAATAAAACAGGAAACATTCAAATAATAACTCTTAACAATAAAACCAACAAAAAAATTGCTTACAAAGCATTGGTCAGACCTGCTCCTACGGTTTACATTGGGAAAAACCCTGAAGGAAATAAAATTGACGGATTATCCTTGATTGCATTGCCGGTAAAATTTTCATCTCAAATTGGCAGCACACGCTTTAGATTTGACACGCGAATAATTGCATTTACCATCAGTTATTTATTGGGCAATAAAATAACAACTTACACTTTTCCAGGGAATAAAATTCCGAAAGAAAAACGCAAAGAATTTGACAGTTTACCTGCAGGTACTAAGGTAACCATTTCCGAAATCTATTTCAGTTACTTTAATTTCGAAAGTATTTTAATGAAAAATGCCGAGTTTACCATTGAAGAAATCAAATTTGACAAACTTTAAAAACCATACAATATGCTAATGACCGACTTTAAAGGAACGATAATCATAAACAAAGAATCGTTGGACAATAAATTCAATAACGGGCGTTATGAGTTTTTCCTTTACGCCATAAAAAAACATTTTAGTTGTGTAAAAAGAAATTTACAAAACTCCGAAGAATACAAGTATGAACTAATGGAAGCTTATATTGATAAAGACAACGAAGCCCTGCTGCGTTTAGTGCGCGATGCACCGGGAGTTTATGACCAATTCTACAACGAAGAACGCAAAATTTACCAACAAGAAAAATACAGCGGTAGCGACGGTATGTACAAATTTGCCAACGATTACCCGTTATTCAGTCAGATTGCTTTTTTTCCGTTTTCGGAAGATGACTATTTGTTTGCCTTTCATTGCATGGGCTATTTCACCCCTTATATTGAAGAATTTATTGCTATGGGATTGCATTACGACAACGAAAATCAAACCTCGACCGATTTTGTCATCACTTCATTTGGACAACCTGCTTGGGAAACGCCTTGGCTTGAAGCCAACTCAATGTTTGCTTGGCATAAAAACGACCCGAACAAATGGTCCGAAGAGCATGAAAAAGAATTTATGAAATGGTATTTTTAATCCAACACCAGCTTTTCAAGAATACCCAATACAGTTTCATTAACGTTTTTCACTGCCAAAGGAATATTCCATTGGCTTTTGTCCCGTTGCGTTACATAATTTGATATTGCCCTGATTTGAAAAAACGGCACATTTTCTTTCAAACAAGCATACATAAATGCCCCACCTTCCATAGTTTCAACATCGGGATTAAAGCGGTGTTTTACGGATGATATGGTTTCTTCCATACCCGTTACGGTATTTACCGTGATGCCCTTTACTTGCTGTAATTTCCGCACCTCATCGGGAAGCAGAAAATTATTTTTCAATTCGCCTTCGGTTATCGGGTAGTCCGATTCTTCCAGTAAATCTATATCAATTAACGACAAAAACCGTTCGCCGTCTTCTACGCCCAATTCAGAAAATTTATCCGTAGCCACGTGCACCACTTCCCCTATTTTTAAATTTTTGTTAAACGCTCCGCAAATACCCAAGTTTATTGCCACATCATACGATTTGTTTAAATATTTCCCCATTTTATATGCCATGGCAACCATGCTTACACCTGTTATTAACACATCAACGGTGTGGTTATGTTCGAAAGAATATCGTTCGAAATTTTCGCCTATTTTTTCTTTAAATATAAAATTCGACAATATAGGCGCAACTTCTAATTTTGTGGCACTGACCAACAACACTTTCATAATCTATATTTTTAAAACTTTTAACGATTTTTAATTCATATCATTTTTGATTGTTTAAATTTAAACATTACTTTGATAAAATAAAATTTAAAACCCAATGATTTATCTAACGCGTCGCGAAAGGTTTAATGCCGCCCACAAACTTTACAAAGAAGAATGGAGCGAAGAAGAAAATTTGGCTTTTTTTGGCGGTTGCGCCAATCCCAATTGGCACGGGCACAATTATGAATTGTTTGTTACCGTAAAAGGAGAAATTAATCCCGAAACCGGTTTTGTGGTCGATTTGAAAAAACTCAGCAAATTGATTAATGACAAAATAATTGCAAAAGTTGACCATAAAAACCTAAATCTTGATGTTCCTTTTTTGCAAGGGATGATTGCCAGCACCGAAAATTTGGCTGTTGCCGTATGGAATGAACTTGAAAAAGATATTGCCGAACTTGGCGCCCAGTTGCATTGCATAGAAATTAAAGAAACCGAGAATAATACGGTAAAATATTACGGTCAAAACCCGTAATTTTGAATTTCATTTATTTAAAATAGTATTATGAATAACAAGAGCATGGTATCTGAAAATGAAATGGACGGATACGAAAAAGTAGAACAATATAACGAAGAAAAAATTGAGAAATTATCCTCTTTATATAAAGAATCTCTTTCTATTTTGGGTGAAAATCCTGATCGAGAAGGTTTAAAACAAACACCTGAACGGGTAGCAAAAGCAATGCAATTTCTTACCCACGGTTACGATCTGGACCCGGCGGAGATTTTACGTTCAGCAATGTTTACCGAAGACCACAACCAAATGGTAATTGTTAAGGATATAGAAATCTACTCAATGTGCGAGCATCATATGTTACCGTTTTTTGGTAAAGCACACGTGGCATATATTCCAAACGGGAAAATTGTTGGGTTGAGTAAAATCCCGCGAGTTGTAGATGCTTATGCCCGGCGTTTGCAAGTGCAAGAGCGCTTAACCGACCAAATAAAAGATTGCATCAACAACACATTAAAACCGCTTGGTGTTGCAGTAGTAATTGAAGCGGCACATATGTGTATGCAAATGCGCGGCATTCAAAAACAAAACAGCTTTACCACAACATCTTCGTTTACCGGTGCTTTTGAAAAAGAACCGACAAGACGAGAATTTTTAAACCTTATTTCGGCAAATTTGCACTAACCAACTGACAATTTGACTATTTTATATTTATTGGCATTTTAATTGAAACAAAACATCGAAAATTTAAAAACATTACAACTATGAATAATTGGAATATTGAACAAACACAAACGGCAAACAAAGTTGCTGCAAGTCAGAGCAACGTAAAAGCTTTTGTTTCATCTGTGTTTATGTATATGGCAGGTGCACTGCTCATAACTGCCGTTTCGGCGTATGTATTCTCCACGATGGACGGTTTTATACAAATGATGTATAATATCAATCCAGCAACAGGTGCTGCCAAATTAAATTTATTTGGCTATGCCATTGTTTTTGCACCATTGGTAATGGTATTGGTAATGGGTGCAGGTTTCAACCGATTGTCGGCACCGGCATTGTTTGCCTTGTTTTTTACGTACAGTGCCGTAATGGGAATGAGTTTAAGCTCAATTTTCTTAGTTTATACCGGAGCTTCTATTTTTAAAACATTCATTGTTACAGCGGCAACTTTTGGCACAATGGCTGCCGTGGGTTATACCACAAAAACCGACTTAACCAAGTTTGGCTCCATTCTTATCATGGCGCTGATAGGCATTATCATTGCCAGCATTATTAACATGATTTGGTACAGCTCTACAATGGATTTAATCATCAGCATTATCGGTGTGCTTATTTTTACCGGACTTACGGCTTATGATGCACAAAAAATAAAACAATTGGGTTATCAGATAGATAACAGCTCAGCAATAGCATCAAAATTTGCCGTAATGGGTGCCTTAAATTTATACTTGGATTTTATCAACTTGTTTTTATTCTTGCTTCGCTTTTTAGGTGACAGAAAAAACTAATACACGCATAATGCGATTATTTGTTGCAAGCATAGCAATTTTATTGTTCGCCTGTTCCGGAAATGATTCGGAGCAGGCGAATGTTATATTTGAAGAAGAAACAGAGGATACTTCTTTTTACTATCAAGACACGACAAATTACTTGCATAATTTTCCGGAAGATACTTCAGGACTCTCTTTGGAAGAGCAATTTTATCAAAAATACATCAGTATGTATTTTGATGACGATAATTACCTGGTGGTTACATTACGTAAAGGGGGCGTTCATTTTTTTGACCCTCACGACTCAACCGAAGTTGCCGAAGTTATGAAATTCAAAAAATTTATAGAGTTTAGAGACACCATTCCGGCAAACGAGATAAACAATATTTCATTATTTTCATTAGAACAAAAAATTGACAGTTTATTAGCCATTATGGAATGACCTTTAACTATTCAATACCTTCTTCGGTTTCGTATTCCTCTTGGTTGGGTTCGGTTAGTTTATTCCAGAAACCACCTTTTTTGTTTTCCTTTTTCTCTTTGGTTTTCTCTTTATTTTGTTCCGTTTGATGTTTGTTTTCTTGTTGAGGGGTGTTATCTTCATCACCAAAATCGAATTGTAAGCCATTTTCTTCGGGCTCTTTTTTATCTTCCTTGAGTGTGGTATCTTTTTTAAACCATCCGAATTCTTCTTTTAATATTTGCTTTACGGTGTGTTTCTCTTGGCGCAAACTTTCTTTCCATTTTTCTTTCAACTCTTTGGTGTCGTAACCAATTTTGTAATCGTCTAATGTGCCGCGCATATATAAAAACAATTCGGCACGTCCGGTTCCGTCGTCTGCAATATAACCAAACTCGGTGTTTTTATTTTTGTTTTTGGCTTTTCGCCAAAGAATATCATTCATCAACACTGTAAAATGATAATCAATACTTTCGTCAAATCCCTGAACGCCGGAAATGGTTACATCCAACGCCGATGATTTTATATCGGTTTTGGGAATTATAATTTTTTCGTCTTTTATTTCAATCGTTGTTTTCAATGTCGAGAATTTTATATCCTTCAATTCATCCACTTCAATGTAATCGGACATTGCCATAATAGTTTGGTAATTAACCAATCGTCCCTTTTTCACCTCAATATCGTTCAGCGCATACAAATGTTTGGTATCAATGTTCAGCATTGTGTCAAAAGGTATTACAAATGTGGTTTGTAAATTGGCTATGCCGTAAATATTGTCGGCTACCAATTCTGATTGTCCGAAATTATCCATTTGCTCAAAAAAACAATGTATATCCACCTCATTCAGCAATGCTTTGCCTGAAGCCAAAAATTGCTTTTGTGCGTTTTGAATTACTTTTCCACTGATGGAAAAATGCCCGTTGCAAGTATTAAAATTGGCTTTTTGCAAGGTTAATGTTTTGTTTGTGTAGCGAATATCGGAGGTCAGCTTTTGTGCTAAAAATTTACCGAATTGTAATGTGTCGGTTTGCAAATGAAGTTGTAAATTCAAATTTTCGGGAAAGTTTAAATAAAATGAATTTTCATCATCTGTGTCCTCATCGCTTTTGCTCAACAAATTATCCAAACGGATATTTTGCGACAACACATTGGCTTTTATTGTAACAGATTGATTTTCTTCCAATAAATATTGTAAAAAATTAGCCATTGAAAAATGGACTGTAAAATGATTTTCGCCAACCGATAATTGCGATTCCGGCACATAAAGATTGTTTTTGTTTATTTGCGCAAAAAGGGTATCAATTTTATACGGATTTTGATTTTCATCAAAAGATATAAGAATATCTTTTATTGATATTTTACCCGAAGCATTTAAGTTGGCATAGTTTTCTTTTGCCGACAAATCCTTTACATATCCTTTGTAATTTATTTGCGTATTGATAATTCCCGATAATGTTTGAAAAGTATCTAGCTCAAAGAATGTTTTAATTTCTTTTAAATCAAGCGTTGATGAAAAATTGGTTGACAGATAAGGATTATCCAGTCCGGAGAGTTTAAAATTGCCCGAAAAGGAACTGTTTTGTGTGTTTCCGACGAAATTTTCAACCGATATTTTACTTTCCAATAACGGTTTATCGGGCGCATTGTAAAAATTTCCTTGCATAGAAATATTAGAAATATCTAAATCGGCAGGACTTTCGAGCGTGGCATTTTTTACAGTAAAATCCAAGTTTAGCTCCGGCGATTGTGTGTGCGACAACATTCCGGCAATTTTCCCCGAATAACTAATATTTCCACTTGATGTGTAGTCTTCAAATTTCTCTTGTTTTTCGGGTGGTATAAGCGACAATAATTGCTCAATTTTCAAATTATCTCCTTTTGATTGTATATCGAGCATCAGTGCATCTTTGTGTTCTATGATTTTACCGCTTAAGAAAAATGTCAAGTCTTGAATTTTCAATTCACTTTCTTGTAATTCATACGTATTTTGGGTATTATCTACCAACAATTTACTGTTCAGATACAGGGCTTTATCGCGTAAAATTTGGACATTATTTTCGAACAATCGATGCACAAAAATGGTGGCAACATTTTGCATTTCGTATTTATCTTCCGAAAAGTTGCCTTTAAAATCAACATTTTCCAATGCTGCCGAAAAATGCATATTTTTTATATCATTCTTAAAGAAACAATCTATATTCTCTAAATGCACATTATCTAACGCCAAATTAAAGTTGGAAGTTGAAGCGGTATTGCCGGAAGTTTTCCAAAAAATATAATTGGGCACACCTTCGGCATCGACATATAAGTTGAGTGTTCCGTTTTCAATCGTGATTTTTTTCAGGTTATAATTTCCATTAATTACATCGAAAATATTGAATTGCAAATACAACTTTTGAACATCTATCAAAAGGTTTTTCTCGGGCAAATCGGTTACCTCATCGGCAGAAATATTTGTAAATTTTAACGATGCGTAAGGAAATTTCTCTATCAACGTAAAATCAACTTTCTCTACATTTACCGATGTATTTAACGATTTATTCAATTCATTAAGCACATAACTTTTCACCTCATCTTCGTAAGCCCAAGCCAATACACCCAACCCGACAATAACAAAAAGAAGTATTGCCAATGTTACGGACAGTATTTTTAACGCTTTTTTCAAGGTTTTGGTTATTCTTTCTTTTTGCGGGGAATCATTTTAAGGAAATGCACTTCTTTTTCGGTTAAAAAACGCCATTTTCCGCGCGGCACATTTTTTTTGGTCAAACCGGCAAACATTACGCGGTCAAGTTTGGTTACTTTATACCCCAACGCTTCGAACATTCGCCTCACCACTCTGTTTTGTCCGGTATGCAATTCCAACCCAACTTCTTTTTTATTACTTCCGTCCCCTACATAAGAAACGGCATCGGCATATACTTTAGTGCCATCGTCAAGGGTTATTCCTTCGGCTAATCGTTCTAAATCGGACTTTGCCACATTTTGGTCGAGTGTTACGTGGTATATTTTTTTCACATCAAATGCCGGATGGGTCAAGCGCTTGGTAAGTTCGCCATCGTTGGTCAGCAATAAAACACCTGTAGTGTTTCTGTCCAAACGTCCAACAGGATAAACTCTTTCTTTGCAAGCTTTGGCAATGAGTTGTAATACCGTTTTGCGTTTAAAAGGGTCGTCAACAGTGGTAATATAATCTTTTGGTTTGTTCAATAATATGTAAACCGGTTTTTCGGGATTGATGGCTTGCCCGCCATACACAACCTTATCGGTCGGCTTCACCCGCGTACCCAATTCGGTTACAATTTTACCGTTTACGCTTACCACACCGGCTTTTATCAATTCGTCGGCTTCTCTTCGAGAGCAAATTCCGGCATTTGCCAAAAATTTATTTAAACGAACAGAGCCGTCTTCAAATACTTTCGACTCATTTATTTTTTTTGGCTTTGGCTTTCGGTATGGTTTCTTATGCGATGATTTTGCAGATGATTTATGTTGCTTTTTGGGTTTCATGTTGCGGATTCAATTTTTCAACTGCAAAGATACGTTTGTTTTGTGGAATAAAATTTTATAAAACAACTGCATTTTTAGGATGGAATAATGAAAATGCCGAATTAATATGATTTTATTCATATGTTAGCTTCCAAATTTGGTCTTTTATTTTGTGTTTCTTATACTCTACTGCAACAGCAAGTAAAATTGTTTTATCATCTTTGGACCAAGCAATATAAGCGGGTATTACCCTTTTCCCTGTGTATTCACTGTATCCCGGCGTGTTAAAATGTGTAATTTGAATTTTATTTTCGCCATTTATATCCATAATCCAAAACTCTCCTTTTGCCCAGCTCCACCAACGGTTATTTTTACCTTTTTCAAACCCTCTTGTAGATAAATACGCAATTTTGTCCTTTGCATGATTAGGATGAGGACATTCATCAAAAAACTCCGGATCATTGGTTAAATTTATATAACTTTCATTATTTGTATTAAAAATATACACATCTATTCCCAGTTCAGTTTGATTTGGCTCTAAATTACCACATATTGTAAGTACCGAATCTCCCAACAAAAAGTCATTTGATTCATAATATCCTTTCATTTGACCCGGAGTATATTCTTTTATATTTTTTATTTTCGGTTCATTATTCTCAATATAAAAATCAGCGACTATAATTTTCCATTTCCCCCAGTCACCGCCATCTTCGTACCTTTGAGACCATGAGATTTTATTGCCACCCTCTGAAAAATGAGGTTGTAAAATTCCACAAGACGGTGTTTTATCTCCAATGTACATTTTAGTTTTTAAATCCGTTAATTGAAAAACTTTATTTGTTTTTAAATTGATGATATAAACATCATTATGATAACCTATTCCCGGAGCAGCCAGAGCGCCTATTTTAGGCAAAACATGCTTTTCTTTTTCGGCTTGAAAAACAATCCACTCGCCATTAGGATGCCACGATGGTTGGCCTATATGTTTATTGGGTAACTCAGGGTGATCACACGTTAAGCATTGTTCATTTTCTCCGTTTGAATCTGATATATAAATATCATAATAGGTTTTGCCATCTTTGGCATGATAAGCCAGTTTTGTTCCATCAAAACTAAATTCTGGCCTTCCGGCTTCATCTTTAAAAAGTTCAATTTTTGTGTTTGAAAAATTTTGCGAATGTGATGAATATGAAAGTATAACCAATAAAAAGAAGATTAATGATTTATTCATGTTTGTAATTTTTACTAAAAATACAAAAACTAAACCATTATTTATTTTTTCATCATATTTAAATACATCTGCCTTCTATGTGAATAATCGACTATTTTATTTGGCGCGGCATTTAGATTGTATGGCAACCATTTTGTTATAAATTTATTATTCGGATCAAACTTTTTGAGTTGAGACTCGGGATTGAATATTCTAAAATAAGGAGCAGAGTCGACACCTGTACCGGAAGCCCATTGCCAATTTCCCGAATTTGAAGCTAACTCAAAATCAAACAGCTTTTCAGCAAAATATCTTTCACCCCAACGCCAATCAACCCATAAAATTTTACATAAAAAATTTGCGGTTAGCATTCGTAATCGATTGTGCATATACCCGGTTTTGTTTAACTGATTGATGGCTGCATCTATTAAAAAATAGCCGGTTTGTGCATTTTTCCATTTTTCAAACATCTGCAAATTGTTTTCAACCGGAATATTAATGTTTTTAAAATTTTGCGTTGCACTGTTTGGAAAGTGATAAATAATGTGCTGAAAAAATTCTCTCCATATCAATTCATTTAAATAAACGGGGTTTATTTTGGCTGCATTAACCAACTTTCTTATACTCATTAATCCAAATCTTAATGCCGTTGATATGTGTGTTGTTCCATTATCAAGCTCAAAAACATCTCTTGTAAGATGATAATTTTTTATTGTTTGTGTTAATTTATCGAATTGAGGAACAGAATATCTTAATGCAGATTCTTTAAATCCTAATGTTTCTAATGAAGGAAATTGATATTCTTGTTTGATTGATAAAAAGTTGGTTAAATAATTTTCTGACGGGTAATGTGGCAAATCATGTATTATGTTAAATTTATAAAGCCATTTTTTAGAGAATGGTGTAAAAACCTTATAAACTCCATTAGAATTAGTAGAAATTTCGTGTGGTGAAAATATAACTTGGTCGGTAAAAAAATTGATGGGAATGTTTGAGTTGCGAAGCAGTTTTTTTATCTGCCGGTCTCTATCTTGCGCATATGGTTCGTAATCTTCATTTGTGTAAACATGTTTAATTTTAAATGTATTGATTAGTTGCTTAAATACTTCTTGTGGATTATTTTTAAAAACAACAATTTGCTTATTAAAATGCTGAGTTAAGTGATTATTTAATTCTTTTAAACGGTTATAAATTAATGTAATTCTGTGATCATTTTCAGGCAAATTATCTATTATATTTGTATCAAAAATAAATATTGGCAATACATTGGAGTTTTCTGACAATGCTTTAAACAAGCCGTGATTATCATCTAATCTTAAATCTCTTCTAAACCAATAAACAGTTATTTCTTCTGAAAAGTTATTACTTAATAAATCCATTTTATATTTTATTTCTTAGCATAAGTTCTTCCGGATACGGATTAAAATACACTTGTTTCACAAGCCATTTTTCGGGATTCCGGCGTAAATGATGTTTTAATAGGGTAATTGGAACAATTAACGGTACGTATCCTAATCTGTATTGTTCAATTATTTCTAAGCATTCCTTTTTATCGTCTTTATCTAAATGTTTTTTAAAATATCCCATAACATGCAACAATACATTGGTGTGCTTTTTTGCTGTTGCCTTAAATTTTAGTGTTTTCATGAATAACGAGACGTAATCGTTCAAAAAATCCGTAGAGGGCGCTTTACCTAAATTTGCTGTCAATTGTCCCAATCGTTTATAATTAACCGGACTGTGAGCCATTAATATTAGTTTGTAAGATGTATGGAAATCAATAATTTCTTTTGCAGAGGGGATTGAATTGATTAAGTTTTTCAGACGATAATAAGCAAAAACACGTTCAATAAAATTTTCGAGTAATACCGGATCATTTAAGCGTCCCTCTTCTTCGATAGGCATATTTGGATATTTGTTTTTTAATGCTTGAGCATAAAGTCCCACACCGTTTTTATGCGGCATACCTTTTTCGTTATACACTCTTACTTTTTCCATACCACATGATGGTGAACTTCTTTTTAAAATATAACCGCAAAGATTTTCCGACTTTAGTTGCTCTAATCTTTTTTTTGACCATTGATGCATTTGACGAGTATAATCGGTTTGTGTTTTGCCTCCCATCAAATGAATATTATATTTTATCTTTACCAACCGAATATTTTCCCTTGGCACAGGCAGACCCATTTCAACCTCAGGACATACAGGAAGCCAATGTATGTAATTACTTAAGATTTTTGTAATGTAACGGCCTTCTTTATGCCCTCCATCAAAGCGAACTTTTTGTCCCAACAAACAAGAACTTATACCAACAGGAATTTTATTTAACTGTAATTTATTATGCATATCATTTAAATATTTCGGTTAATCTTTTTTGCCTGAAATCAAAAATTTGTTTTAACATGTTTTTAACAAATAGCTTATGAGCCGCTTGCCCCAAAAATCCATAAGGTAATTTATAATGCACGATATCTTCGGTTTGCAAACCTTCTTTTGTCTCATTAAAAATATGCTGATGATACCAAAATGCATATGGGCCAAATCGTTGCTCATCGACAAACATTTTTTTTGGAATAACATGCGAAATTTCAGTTACCCATGTTGTTGTATAATACGGAAAAGGGCTTACTTTATAAATTATTATTTGACCGGAATACATAGGACGGTCAGCTCCGGAAAGAATTTTGAAATTCATATCTTGAGGTGTCAATGAATTTAAATTTTCAGGATTGGAAAAAAAATCCCAAGCTGTATCAAGATCAATGTTTAGGTGCGACTTGTAATGTAATCGATGTATCATATTTTAATTTTTTAAAAATATATAAGCATTTAAAGATGTGGCAATGATGAGCCATAAAAAATATGGGAGCAACAATAGTGTTTTTGCTTTCATAAGCGGAGAAAAAAAGAACACCATAAACGCTATTAAAAGTGTTAATAATGATATTATGATTAATCCAACCGATGCATTGTGATAATAAAAAAACACAGGATTCCACATCACATTCAACAACCATTGTAATGCAAACAACATTACCAAAAGGAACTTATTGTTTTGAACAGGCCACAAATAGGCTATGTAAAAACTAAAAGAAATCATAATAAATGTCCAAGCAGCGCCAAAAACCCAACCCGGCGGTGTCCAAGGGGCTTTATTTAATTCAGCATACCATACGGAACTAACGCCATTATTAGTAAACAAACCACCCAGAGCTAATGCTCCAAAATTTAAGATTAAAAAAATTATCAATCTATATATCATATTAAATCAAGTTTTGTAAAGCGTCTACCAAACGAAAATATTTTAGATTAAACCCTGCGTTTTTCAATTTATCATTATTAATTGCTACTCCGGTTGTAAGCATTTTATGCTGCTCACCAAGAAATAAGTTCAATAGCCACACAGGCACTCTAAAAGGTAATAGAGGTTTGCCAAAATGTTTAGCAATAGTTTTGGCCATTTCATCATATGTGGGCTGTATATCACTAACGACATTATATACAGAACTTTTTTCTGGATTTTGAATTAAATAAAAGATAAATCGAACTACATCTTCGATGTGAACTATTGACATTATTTGATTTCCCGGCGCTAATGAAACACCGAAGCCCAACTTAAATGATTTTTCAATTTTTGGAAAAAACCCACCCTTGCCTGACAATATAAGTCCAAACCTTAAAACTGACACATATTTACTGTGTTTATAGAATTTTTCATAGTTTTTTTCCCACGCAATACATGTTGTTGCCAAAAAATCATTTCCGGGCAAATCATCTTCAGCAAAACGATGATTACTCAATTTCATACCATAATACCCTACTGCACTTGCTCCAATAAATAAATCCAATTGAGCTCCGCTTTCTTCCAACCCCTTAATCAACGTTAGCGAACTATTCACTCTTGACTGCAAAATTTTATTTTTATACTCTTTAGTCCATCTTTTTCCGGCAATACTTTGCCCGGCTAAATTAACAACAATACTTACCCCATCAAAAGCATTTGTATCTATAGAATAATTATCAGCATCCCACCCATACGTTTTCACACCTTTTGGTGCGCGAACATTCGCGGGGTTTCTAGACAGCCAATTAACCTTATACCCATTGGCAAGAAGAACTTCCGTTAGCACTTGCCCAACCAACCCACTTCCTCCGGCAACTAAAACAACATCTTTCATTTTTCGTTTAAATTTAAAACGCTAAATTACATCTTTTAAACTTAATATTATAGTTTTTTATTATTTTTGTTTAACTTTTATGCTTTTTTATTAAACATTTAACTATATTTGCACAACACAATTTACCAAACACAGATGGACATTAATACTATTTCCGAAATATCAGGTATAAAACCACATACTTTAAGAATATGGGAAAAAAGGTACAATATTATTCACCCCCAAAGAAGTGAAGGCGGAACAAGAATTTATTCTGATGAAGACCTAAAAACAATATTAAACATTCAATTGCTCACGCAATATGGATATAAAATATCTAAAGTAGCTAATCTTTCTCCACAAGAGAGAAATGAAATTATTAAAGAAAAGCTTGATGATGAAACCTCCAATGATCAATACACGCTTTTTATAAACCAATTAATTAAGTGTGCTATTGATTTAGATGAAATAAATTTTGAAAGATACTTTAACCAATGTATCATTCGTTGGGGTTTTGAAGATACAATATCTTATGTAATTTATCCTTTATTAAAAAAGATTGGGTTGTTGTGGGAAATTGACAATATCTCTCCTATTGAAGAACATTTTGCATCACAAATTGTATTGCAAAAAATTCATGAAGCAACTTCTCTATTGCCTTACCCGGTTCATTCTGACCAAGAGTATATTTTATTCTTGCCGGAAAACAATCACCACGCCATCCCTTTATTGTTTACCAACTATTTATTGCGAAAAAACGATAAAAAAACCATTTACTTAGGAGAAGACGTCCCTTTGAAAAACTTATTAAAAGTAAGTGGAAAAGGACGGTTTAAAAAAGCAGTATTTACAACTTTTTTCATCTTTCGTCAAGAAAAAAAATGCATTAAAACAATTGAACATTTACTAAACAATACCGATAATGACACTATGATTTTGGTTGGTGGCGAAATAAACAACTTACATGCCTTACAGAGAACATTTATAGACAACACAAGAGTAAAAACATTTTCTTCAATAGAAGAATTTAAAAAAATTACTCTTAATTCTAATTCCGAAAATTAATGAGTAAAAAAATTGCCATAATAGGTTCCGGTATTTCCGGATTGTCAGCCGCATGTCATTTGGCAAAAGCAGGGTTTGATGTTACGGTTTATGAAAAAAACAATTATGCCGGCGGAAGAATAGACAAATTAGAAGATAGTGGTTTTACTTTTGACATGGGACCAAGCTGGTACTGGATGCCGGAAGTATTTGACAAGTTTTATGCAGACTTTGGTTATAAAACATCTGACTTTTATGACCTGTTAAAACTAAATCCGGGGTTTGAGATTGTTTACAACAATAATAATACAATACCGGTTTGGTCAGACTTGAATAAAATATATGACGAGTTTGAAGCAATTGAAAAAGGAAGTGCGCAACAACTTAAAGCATATTTAAAAAAAGCTGAAAAAATATACTCCATTGCAATGAGCGATATGGTTTATAAACCATTTGTCTCTTGGACTGACTTTATTGACAGCAAAGCATTAAATATCAACCTATTATCATCATTACTTTATTCTGTAAGTCATGAAGTAAGAAAAAGGTTTAAGCATCCTTATTTAAGACAATTGCTTGAATTTCCTGTTATTTTTCTGGGCTCTACAGCCGAAAAAATACCGGCATTATACCACCTTATGAATTATGCCGCTTTTGTTCAAGGCACTTGGTATCCACAAGGCGGCATGTATAAAGTTACCGAAGCGTTTGAAACCATTGCCAAAAACTTGGGCGTTACATTCAAATTTAATGCTCCGGTAGAAAAAATAGTCATTGAAAACAACAAAGCAACTGGCATAACAGTAAATGGGGTTATCGAAAAAGCTGACTGCATATTATCTGCTGCAGATTATGCTTTTACCGAACTACATTTATTAGATGAAAAATACAGAAATTACGATTTAAACTACTGGAACAAAAAAACATTTGCGCCTTCGTCACTATTATTTTATTTAGGCATTAACAAGAAAATAAATAAACTTAAGCATCATACTTTGTTTTTTGATGCTGATTTTGATAGTCATATCGACAAAGTTTACAAAACTCATGAATGGCCCAATAATCCATTATTTTATCTATCGGCAACGTCAAAAACAGACACTTCTGTTGCACCTGAGAATTGTGAAAATTTAGTTATTCTCGTTCCCCTTTCAACAGAAATTGAAGATAATGAATCTGCTGTTAATGCTATCTATAACAATATTATTAAAAGACTGGAATCATATACCGGCGAAGCAATAGGCGAACATGTAATTTTCAAAAAACAGGTAGCCAAGAAACATTTTAAGGATACTTACAATGCATTTAAAGGCAATGCCTACGGCTTGGCAAACACCCTTATGCAAACTGCAACACTAAAACCAAAAATGGTAAATAAAAAAGTAAATAATTTATTTTACACCGGTCAGTTGACTGTTCCGGGCCCGGGAGTTCCGCCATCAATTATCTCTGGCGAAATTGCCGCTAAACTCATTAATAACCAAAACTAATTACAGATGAACAGTTTTAACTTATACAACAAAACCACGTTAGAGATTGCCAAAAAAATCACTACCAATTACAGCACCAGCTTTTCAATTGGCACGCGATTATTGGGGGCAAGCATTCGAGATCATATTTATGCAATTTATGGTTTTGTTAGAGTTGCCGATGAAATTGTAGATACCTTTCATCAATTTGACAAACAACAATTATTAGATGAATTTACTCGTGACACTTACCTTGCCATTGACAGAAAAATATCTACCAATCCGGTATTGCACAGCTTTCAGCATACTGTAAACACATTTAATATAGATCGTTCTTTAATTGACGCTTTTTTAAAAAGTATGTCTTTTGATTTAGACAAATCCAATTATGATGAATCGTCTATTAATGAGTATATTTACGGCTCTGCCGAAGTAGTAGGTCTAATGTGTTTACAAATTTTTGTAAACGGCAACAAACAACAATTCGAACAGCTTAAACCTTACGCCCAATCGCTTGGTGCTGCTTTTCAAAAAGTAAACTTTTTAAGAGATATCGGGCACGATTATAACGAACTTGGCCGCTCATATTTCCCGGGGATAGATATAAATCATTTATCAGAAGAAAACATTTCTTCAATTTTTAAGGATATTGAACATGATTTTCAGCATGCACTTACAGGTATAAACAGGCTTCTGGCAAGCAGTAAATTTGGCGTATATGTTGCTTATGTATATTATTATAACTTATTTGAAAAGTTAAAGAAAAATAAACATCTATTAATGAAAAAAAGAATAAGAATAAGTAATTCTAAAAAGTTATATCTTATATTCAAAGCTTGGTTTAAACTAAAAGCTGTTTCGTATGAATAAAAAAACAAATATCTCTTTTATTTTACTTATAATATTTACTTTAACAACGCTAAATATTCAATCTCAATCTATTATTGAGGTGCGAAAATTACTTGAAGAAAAAGATAAATCTAGCAGCATTGTCTATGCACAAAAAATTGCAAAATCATCAAACCCGGTTATCTTAGGTTATGCAGCAAAGTTTTATTTTTTGCATGCCGATTATTTATTGAACCCTTTTTCAAAATTGAAATATTTTAATAAGGATAAACAAATTCTTTACTCGTGTATCAATGCACATCCAAAAATAAATGATTTGCGTTTACTTCGATACGCTGATCAAAAAGAAATTCCGGCGGTTTTATCTTATAACAATATGCAAGAAGATAAAATTCTATCAAAAAATGCTCTAAACAAGAACACTGTAGATGACAAATATTTAACCGAAAAAATAAAAGAAACATTACATAATGATTAAAAATATACATAAAGAATCTGAACTACTAATAGTAGTTGATGAATTTGACAGACCCATAGGTAAAATGGATAAAACACTTGTGCATCAAAATGGATTATTGCATAGAGCTGTTTCTGTTATAGTCGTAAATTCCAAAAACGAAGTATTATTGCAACAACGCGCCATGTCTAAATATCATTCACCCGGAAAATGGGCAAACACATGCTGTACCCATCCATATTGGGAAGAAACAAATGAAGAAGCATGCAAACGCAGACTAAAAGAAGAAATGGGCATGGAATGTGATAAATGGTATTATTGGAGAAAAATGCAATACTTTGAAGATGTTGGAAACGGAATGGTTGAAAACGAAATTGATCATTTATTTTTTGCTTTTACAGATAATTTACCCAATATAAACAAAGAAGAAGTAATGGATTACAAATACATTCCCATTGAAGACCTTCAAAAAGAAATAGAAAATAAAAAAAACAATTTTACCTACTGGGCAACATTAGTATTAAAAGAAGTAAATTTACCATTAGTAAAAAAAATTAAGAAGTTGTATGAGTAAATATATTATCATCACAGTAGTTACCTACATTTTGATGGAGGGAGTAACTTGGTTTACTCATAAATATATTATGCACGGATTGTTGTGGTATTTTCACGAAGACCATCATGATCCAAGAAAAAAGCCACACCCTTTTTTTGAAAGAAATGATGTGTTTTTTTTTAATATTTGCCATCCCCTCAATGACTATGTTTTTAATTGGCACTTTATATCCAGAATATGCTTATTTAAATGCTATTGCGGCAGGCATCACCCTTTATGGTTTAACATATTTTATAATACACGAAGTTCTTATTCACAGAAGGTTTAAGTTTATGGATAAGTTTAGAGATTTTCCGTATTTTAAAGGATTAATTCGTGCTCACAAAGCTCATCATAAACATTTAGGAAAAGAAGATGGCGAATGTTTTGGTTTGTTGTATGTGCCAAAAAAATTCTTCAAACAACAATAAACTTATGTCCAATCACATTTATTACTTTTTAGTACTATTTTGGGTTATCGTATTTCCATTGATTTTTTCATTTCATAAAAAATTTTATTTTGTTGATAAATGGAATTTGTTTATTAAAAGTGTATTTCCGGTAGCTGTAATTTTTATTGCTTGGGATGTGTTTTTTACTTATAAAAAAATCTGGTGGTTTAATCAGGAATATATAACCGGAGTTAAATTATTTAACTTGCCTGTTGAAGAAATTTTATTCTTCTTTGTTATACCATACGCTTGTGTTTTTACTTTTTACAATATTGCAAAGTTTATTCCTGCTAACAAAATTAAAACTTCTTATACAAGAATTTTTTTCACCCTTTTGCTGATTTTGTCAATAATCCTTGCTGTTTATTATCATTCACAATGGTACACATTTACAACATTTTTACTTTTGTCGTTCACTTTATTTTATTTTTTATTTATAAAACACGACAACATATTTTTAAACTATTTTTTATTGGAATACCTTCTTACCATCCCGGGTTTTTTGTTTTCCAATGGAATTTTAACCGGAAGTTTTATGGTAGATAAACCTATTGTCTATTACAACCCAAAACATCATATTGGTTTAAGGGTAATGAATATACCCATAGAAGATTTTTTTTATGGTATGATTATGTTGATATGGATAACCTACTTGTTTTATATCGGATACAACAGAAAATTTAAATCTAACATTCAGAGCGGTCAGAGTATTTATATTTGATTACAAACTCATCATTTCCTTAAACTTTGCCGTTTGACGTCTTGACACCTCAACCTCTTCGCCACTTTTAAGAGTAACTTTTAATCCGCCGCTAAACCAATTTTCTATTTTATCTACCCACGATAAATTGATGATGAATTTTCTGTTGGCACGAAAAAATTGCGAATCATCGAGCTTTTCGCTCAAGGAATTAAGCGACTTTAAAATAAGCGGTTTGTTATTTTCGAAATACACTCGAATATAATTTCCTTCCGACTCGAACATACGAATGTCTTTAAGCTGAACAAACCAGCATTTATCACCGTCTTTTAAAAACACTCTGCTTTCTTGCGTCAGCTTGTCAGAGGTTTTGTTTTGTTGATTTAATTCTATCTTTTTTGATACTTTTTCAATGGCTTCTTTCAAACGGTTTTCTTCAACCGGTTTTAACAAATAATCCAGTGCATTTACTTCAAAAGCTTTAATGGCGTATTCATCATAAGCCGTTACAAAAATTATTTCGGGTAAATAAATCAACTCTTCTACCAAATCGAAGCCGTTTTTTTCGGGCATATTGATATCCAAAAATACCAAGTCGGGTTTTTGTGCTTCAATTTTATCCAAAGCTTCTTCGGCATTTTCGGCTTCATCAATTATTTCAATATTTTTATACGCTTGCAGCATTTTGGTCAGCTCTTTGCGAGCCAAGCGTTCGTCGTCAACTAAAATTGTTTTAATTTTCATGATTCAATAAGTTTAGTTGTTTTATTTAGGAATAATAAGGATAACCTCTACTGTTCCGTTTGCCGTTTTTATATGTAAAGATGCTTTTTCTCCAAAAATCAATTTTAACCGTTGTTTGGTATTCTCCAATCCAAATTTAGTGTTTTCGCTTTCATTTTTTACCAAAAACTCTCCCGGATTTTGTATGGAAATTTTCACCGAATGACTATCGTATTCATCAATACTTACTGTTATTTTGCCACCTTCTTTTCGTTTTGCTGTTCCATGTTTTATGGCATTTTCCACTAATGTTTGTAACATCATTGGCGGAATTTTCACCGATGAAACAGCAATGTTATTTTTAATTTCAAAATCTAATTTTTCTTCAAAACGCAATTTTTCTATTTGCAAATAATCATCTACAATTTTAAGTTCTTGGTCTAACGGAATCAGTTGCAATTTACCAAACTGAAGCGATGAGCGTAATATGTGCGCCAAGTTGGTAACAGCTTTTTTTGCCGTTTGAGGGTTTTCATCAATCAAAGCACGAATGGTATTCATGGCATTGAATAAAAAGTGCGGATTGAGTTGCGATTTCAGTTTATTCAACTCCATTTCGTTCTTTACAGCTTCCCAGCGTAAATTTTTAATTTCTTCACGGCGAGAATTTTCTACAAAATGATAAACAAAATAGATGGCTTCCCAAAAAAAGAGCAAAAGCGCCCAATTGAGTATTCGCAATAAGGTTTCGGATAATGAAAAGGCTATTTTTTCTTTTGAAATTAATACATCCGAAATAAAATATTGCACAAAATGAAAAACAGTTGCCAGCAAAAGGGTAACCATTATTATTTTGGGTAACCGCTGCCAAAACTTCCCTTGTAACCAATTAAATTTTAGCAATATAAAACGGAAAAAGTGGGTTAAGCCAACTCCCAATAAAAAAATAACAGCCAGGTTTAGCCACAATTCGGTTGTAAAAGGATTGCCCTGCAATTTGTTAAACAGGGCAATGAAAGCCACAAACAACAACCATCCGGACAGTTGTAATATCCAATAAGCGGTGTGTTTGGTTATTTTCAAAATTTTATTGTATTAGCTTATTGCCCAAGCCATGCTTTTCGCAAAGCGACTTGCTCGGGTGTTGCATTTGGGTTGATTTCCAAAATATTTTTTTCTTCTTTTTCTACCAGCATGGCTTTTGCCGAAAGTTTTTTCAGTTTTTCTTTGCCTTTCTTTTTACGGGCAACAACCACGGTTATTTTCTCTCCTTCTTTTACGTTTTTCAACTTATCAAATACCGATTGGTAATTTTCCATTGTCAACTCTTCACCATTGATACTGACAATTTCGTCGCCAACTTTATATTTCATGGCTTTGCCAAATTCATTCATATCGCCGGTATCCATTACCATCAACCTTCCGGTTTCGGGGTTGTACCCCAAAGCTATTCCGCCTAAGGTAAATGCTTTCACTTTTCTGCTCTTAATATAAGAAATGCCCACCATTTCAAATAAATCGTCCAATGGCAAAGGTTTATTGCCGTCTACATAGGTTTTTAAAAATTCGCCAATCTCAGGATAGGTCATTTCAGTAATATCATCTATTAATTCATCATCTTTAAAGGATTTATCTTTACCATATTTCTCACCTAATTTGCGCATTAAATCCACTAATCCCATTTTTCCGTTTGAGTATTTGCGCAAAAGAATATCTAAGCTCATTCCAATTAAAGCACCTTTTTGGTACACATTCATATACTGGTCTTCGTACTTATCCAAAACTCCTTTACTCATTTCGGTAAATGAAATATCATCATTAAAGTTTTTAGACGAATTGATTTTTTGTTTAAGAATTTGCAAATAATCTTCTACCGAAATCAACCCTTCGTAAACTTGCATATGGCCGGCAAAATATTCGGTTACTCCTTCGTACAACCATAAATGTTTAGACATTTTTGGGTTTTGATAGTCGAAATTTCCAATTTCTTCGGAATGAATGGTTAGAGGGGTTACAATGTGGAAAAATTCGTGTGCGGCAACATCAATAATAATTTTGCTCAACTGCTTTTCGGGCAAAACGGGCAAGTAATACAACGATGAGTTTGAGTGTTCTAAAGCTCCACTTCCGCCAGAACCGCTCATTCCTTCATACAGATATATAATAAATGCATATTTGTTTACAGGTAATGTTCCGCCCAAATATTTACGCTGCCCTTCGAGTGTTTTGTATATATCTTTGGCAATACTTTTTGCATAATTTTTACCATCGGGTGAATATACCGAAACCAGCACATCGCAGTTGCCCACTTTTAAATGTGCCGTATCGGGTTTTGAATACATAATGGGCGAATCGACCAATTCCATATAGGTATCTACAACATAAACATCTGTGTCGCCTTTGGCAATGATATTTGTGAGTCCGGTAGCACCGTAAAAGCCATCGGGTTTTATTACTTTTATTTCAAACGGAATTGTTTTTTTGTAGTTAATGTATCCAAAGAAACCATGATTGTTCAATACAAAATTCTTTCCTTCTTCTATATTTGTTCCACCGGGTTCAAACACAAAATTGTCAACGTTTTCGGCATCCCACGTATCTTCTACTTCATAGGTTATTTTATACAAATCTTTGGCGGGTTTTATTACCCATTCGTTATCATTAACACGTTCTACATTTAAGGGCTCGCCTTTACGGTTAAATGCTTGTAAATTTTCTACATATTGACCAAAATCATAAACCTGATATGTTCCGGGAACCATTTTGGGAATGTAAAAATGTACCTCATCGTCTTGCACACTGTCAAGCAATAAAGTAATATAAAGTTTATCGTTTTCTGTTTGGTTTAAATCTACAATGTATTCATACTTTGATTGTGCAGTAATTTGCAATGAAAGGGCTACTAAAATTGCGGCAAAAATTCTTTTCATTTTTTATAAATTTAATTTTGCCACAAATGTAATGATATACGGTGTAATTATCGGCTAATTTTCTACTAAAGGGAAGTTAAAAGCGTTGAACGGCTGTAATGATTTATAAAATCAAAAAGCCCTGCATAAAAATACAGGGCTTATAAATACATATATTGTATTAAGGGTTATCTTGCCGGTTTTGGACGATATTCGTCAGAAACGGTTAATTTTTTTCTTCCTTTTGCTCTTCTTCTGGCCAATACTTTTCTTCCGTTAGCCGATGCCATACGTGCTCTAAAACCGTGTTTGTTTTTACGTTTTCTTACTGAGGGTTGAAATGTACGTTTCATTATCTGTGTTTTTTTCTGTTCTTAAAATAAGGATTGCAAAAGTATATATTTTTTATCAATCTGCAAGCATATTTCTTTTTATTTTTTCTCCAACACCAAAACTACTTTATTAAAGTCGGCGGCGGCGTTTATAATTTTTCGGTATGTTTCGATTAATTCCAACGGAATATCAATGCGATTATAAAATTCATTTATCTCAATTATAAGCTTATTTCCTTCCATTTTATAGGTAGAAACAAACTGCATTTGCACCTCTCCGTCTTCGCTGTATTGTTGATTGATGTTGAGTTTTTCAAGATTTTTCACAGTGTATCCTTCCGGAATATTGACTACTATTTTTCTCAAGTACGAATGATTAAATTGCGCCTCAATGGGCAGTTTACGTTCTTTGTCTTCGTACATTTCCAATTGCGGACCTATCAAATTTCCCACTTTAAACAAATATTTTGGTCCGGCTTTATTGATAAATTCTTCGGCGTATACATTGGCATCAATAATGAAAGGATGAACCGGAAAATCGGATGAATGGTCGTTTTTTACCGTATAATCTTTTACTTCAATATTATCTCCGATAAATTCGATAAGCTGTGTGTATAATTCTTTTTTGTCTTCTTCTTTTATTAAATCAAGATACGGCTGATAGGGTTGAGCCGAATATCCACCAATTTCTTTATGCATAGCAACATTAATGGCATCCATATCTTCTGTAAATGTAACCTCCAAGTTGAAATTATCATAGGTTGCATTGTAAGGCAATGCTTTTATCCATCTGATTTTTGCTACGGCTGTATGCAAATCGCCAACCGATACTTCTTTTAAAAATAATCCGTGGTTGTGCGTATATTCATAAGGGATAAAACCCAAACGATAACCAATATCAGAAGGAATCATGTATTTATCCAAATCGGGGAAATACAACAATACTTCTTTTAAGAAAATATACGATTCAAATTCGGGGTCGAATTTAAGGCGAAATCTATCGCAAGTAAAGGCAATTTCGCGCTTAATATCAAGCATTTTAAATGCATTGGCGTAAAGCTTCAGTATCCCAAAGGTTGAGGCGTATTTTTTTTCTAATATAATGGTGATATCGGATAACTCCGGAATATTGATATCAATGACATTGATTTTGGTTTTCAGGTAATTTTCGAGTGCCAAAATATTTTCTTCGGCTGTTTTTTTAGAACTTGCTCCGGCTTGTTTCAATAATTTTTTCAAAGCGCTTTTTTCTTTTTTACCCAAGTTTTCGTAAACGGCGGCATAATAATTTTTTGCAGCGGATGCATACGAGGTGATATCGTAATTGCCGGTAGCGGTATTTGCTTCGAGCTGATAGATAAATTGCATCAACAGTGTATTGTACGGCGCCAAATCTTCTTTGTGTAATGCCGGCACAGAATCTAAACGAACATACCAATGGTTTACCAATGTATCTATTGTATCTTTTTGAATATCGGGCAAACCATTGTAGCTTTTAAATTCAAATATTAAATTATCGGGGGCAATAATGTCATACGAGACATTTCGTTGCGGAAACTCGGTTTGCATTGTAATTAATGTTCCGTTGTAATTAGGTGCTTCATCAATAACATATAAATAATCTACAATACTTCCTTTTTCAATTCCTTCAAATGCAAAATAAGTATATGAAGCTTCGGTTTCTTCATCTACGGAAGTGTAAATTTTACTACTATCTAAAGGGATAATATTGCCATCGGGTTTAATTACTCTGGCTCTGGCTCGCAATAATTTATCGTTTGCGCCAAGCGGAATGTATATTTTGTTAAAGCTTTCTATTGCATCGTCATTGTTTAATTGAATGGTTGCGTGTTTTAAATAATATTGATGCAAATTACCTTCGTCATCGTATTTATAATCTACTACGCGTTTGTTTTTATGTGTAAACTGTCCTTCTTCAACATTTACGGGTTTTACATTTTTTCCGGTTCCCCAATCGTAAATAAGGTAATAGGGTTTCTGGGCTGAAAGTGTGCTTACAAAGCCAATTAACAATGTAGCTGTTGCCAAAAATTTTATTTTAAAACTGTTCATACAAAATATATTTTATTGGATTTTTTTAAAAATTAACACTTCGCGGTATTGTTTGGAAATGCTTTTTACAATATTATTCCACTCTTCAAACTGAGCTTTTTTTATCAATAATTTTTTATATGCAAATTCGTGTTTGTAAATTATTTTGTTACCCCGGCGGGTATAACTTATGGCATATTCCATAAAATCGGAAGATTTTGAACTGTTGGGCGGCAAATAAGTGAGTTCATAGCCGTTGGGAATTTCAAATTCGACCAATGTAAGGGTTTGCAAGGTGTTATCTAACTCCAAATCGTATTTTTTTGTTTTACGGATTTTTATTTGAGAAGCTTCTTGTTCAAGGTTCAGGTTCAGATAAACTTCATCGTCCACTTCTTGCAAATAATCTTCAATTGTAAAATCGTAAGTAAAATATAACGGCGAATCAATGCTTTGGTTGATGATTTTGTAATCATTTAAATAGAATTTATTGTTTCCTTTTTCAATATCTCTTTTAACTATATCTTTTTCTTCGGTTTTATTTTTTACGCCTTCGAGGCTGTAAACCGTTTGTACTTTCAGATAGCCGTTAATTTGGGCTTTTCCCTTTCCTGTTATTTTATCACCGGAAACAGAAATTGTCACTGAATCGATAAATGCGTTTTGGTTGGGCGGAACAATTGGCACAACACCAATATCATAATGCACCGAATCAATACCAATGAGTGCTTCTTTTCCTTGAATGAAGGATGAAGGCAAACCCAACGGATGGTGGTTTCCGGTTGCATCCAAGTAGTAATATTTTCCGTCTATTTCTACGGTACAAATCATATGATTGTCGGAAATGGGCGTGGGCACTTCTTCATAAGTATATGGTATGGAACGAGTACCAATCCATGTGTAATAAGCTCGAATTCCTTTGTAACGCAACATAGCAACCAATATGCTCGAATTATCTTTGCAATCGCCGTATCTTTTTTCGCATACTTCATTGGCTTCGCGAGGAACAAAGCCGCCCAATCCTTCTTCAAAGGCAACATATTTTATATTTTTTTGCACCCAATAATAAATGGCTTTGGTAATGTCTGTCTCCGAGGTTTTTCCTTTGGTTATGGAATCGGTCAGGGCTTTTAACTCGGGTGAAATTTCTTGATTTATATTTTTGAGCAAACTGTAATACCAATGGTATAAATCGGCAACATTGCGCAAAACGGGAATTTCTTTTCCTTTATACGTATAAGTGCGAATAATGGGAATTACGTGCGGAACGTAATATCGAATGTTTGGCGCATCATTTTCAGAATCAAATTCGGGAACATTTTTGGCAGTAAAACGATAATGAATTTTACCTTTTTTTTCTTCTTGGGTAAATTCATACTTAAAAGTATCCATATTAAATTTTTTGAAATCTATATGGATGTCTTTATCTGCAATAATTGTAAATTCCGAATTGATTACCGGACGAAAACTGCCAAAATAAAAGCTGGTCAGAAAGCGCGGTTCTTTAACCGTTTCTTCGTAATACAACTCAGACATTGCTCCGTTTTGCAAACTTGGGTAGCGGAAGGTGATGTTACGTACATCGTCTTTAAATGTACTTCCGCCCAATTCTTCTTTCTCTTTAAATTCTTTTACTTTTATGGGTGTATATTTTTTTTCGCCCGGCACATAAGTGACGGCTTTTATATTGTCCACATCAATAAATGAATTGTAAGAGATAGAACGGTCGGAATATAAAGAAGCACGGTCGGTTAAATAGAGTTGTTTTTCGTAAACTTTATTGATAATCTCCAATTTCCCAGTTGCCTGATTGATGGATATTTCAACAGTGGTTTTATCTTCGAGCTGTACAACACGTGCATCGGGATATTTTTGACGCATTTTTTCAATGATATCTACCGATTGGGCAAAGGTGAATACAAAGCCGAATATAAATGGTATAAGTAATGCTGATTTTTTCATTAGTTAAAATAAGGTTTCTTCTACTACTTCATCATTAAAATATATTTGCTCTTTTACTTTTTTTCCTGTTTTATCGTAATAGGTGGCTTTTCCGTGTTTATTACCGGAAACATAGGTTATTTCCGATTTTAATTTCCCGTTTTCATAGTAATTCTTTTCTACTCCATCGATATATCCATAAATATAATTAGCTTCTCTTTTTGGGTTTCCGTTGCTGTAAAACTCTTTTGCTATACCTGTCAAATATCCTGATTCGTAGGTTTCATCTTCAAGAACTGTTCCGTTTGATGCGTATTTGATGTATTTCCCGTCAAATACACCATTTTTAACAGAATATTCTCTTGATTTTTTTCCGTTGGGATAATACCCTGTTACAACATACGATGCGCTTGTTATAGGTATCATTGGTACAAATTTGCCGTTTTTATCGGGGTAACTGTATCCTTGAATATTTCCGTATTGATAATAACGCACCAGTTGCAATTCTCCTTTATCGGAATAGAATCGTTGCTCTCCGTGTTTCATTCCTTGATAAAAAACTACCTCGTAGCTTTTGGTTCCGTTCTCGTTGTAGCCAATTTCTTTTCCGGTTTGTACATCCAAATCGTACTTCTCTACCGACTCCAATTGTCCGTTTTCATAATAATCTTTCCACTCTCCGTTTTTATCGCCATAATAATACTCTCCTTCGGTTTTTATTTTTCCGTTGTCATAATACCACACCCATTTGCCGTTTCGATTATCATCAAAATATTGTCCTTTTGTATCTGTGTTGCCGGACAAGGTGTACCAGATATGCTCGCCGTGGGCAAAGCCATTCAAGTAAACTCCTTTTTTTCTTACTTTGCCGCCTTTTATATTGTAGTAATAAATTTTTTCCGTTTTTTTATCATCAAACCAAAGCGTATCAATTACATCTCCATTGATATTATAATAGATGTAAGCTAAATTTTTATCATCCTTGCTTAATGATATACTGTAGAGTTTTTCATCGGGTGTGAAAACATATTGTTTTCCTTGAGCCAAATCACGATGATAATAATTTTTTTCTGAAATTTTTCCATTGATAAAATACTTAATAACTTCTCCTTCAATCTTTCCTTTTTCGTAATACGCTTGTGCTTTTAATTTCCCATTAATGAAATATTCGGTATGATAACCGTCTCTTAAGCCGTCTTTGTATTGTATTGATTTATACAATTGTCCTCCGGGGTAGAAAACTTTTACTTCGCCGTCTGTTTTTCCTTCTTTGTAATTGCTTACTTCTTCTAAGTTTCCGTATTTATCGTAGTATTTCCACTCGCCGGTTTTACCACCTTGAAATTCATAGTAACCTTCCAGCTTTTTAATTCCATTAGGGTAATATCCTTCGAACCAAAATTTTCCTTTTGATTTTTTACTTTCTTTTATCACATTGCCTTGTTTATCATAATACTTGTAAGCAACCAAATCACCTTTGAGATAATCATATTCGTAGTAAATTTTGCCATCGTAATCGTACACGGTAATATGCCCGTTTAGCTTACCTTTTTCATCAAAATTTTCAACAGTATTGAGCGTTCCGTCAATGTAAAAGGTTTTCCATTCGCCTATGGCTGTTCCTTTTTTATATTTGCCTTGCTTGTATATCTTTCCGTTTCGGTAATAAGAGATATAATCGCCTTCCATTTTACCGTCCACATAGTTTACTTTATCATAAACCTGACCATTGCGATAATAGGTAATGCTTTCTCCTTGACGAACATTATCGACAAAATTTTTCGTGTTGCGTTTTTCTCCCGAATCATAATATTCGATTAACTCGCCTTCTATTTTATCATCTTTTTGTGTGGCTACATAATGCTTAAACCCTTCGCCAATTTCGTAATTCAGAACCGTTTGACCGTTGGCTTTTCCTTCTTTATAAAATGAATGCTCCACTAATCCGCCATACATTGAGTATCTGTAATAATCGCCGTCTTTCAACCCGTTTTTAAATTCTATTATGTTTTCCAAGTTGCCATTTTCGTAATACAATGTATCCACACCGTTTAGTTTTCCGTCTTGGTAATGTGCTATTTCTTTTGTTTTTCCATTTTGGTAATACCAAACCCAGCGTCCGATACGTTCGCCGTTTTCATTATACATTCCTTCAGAAAGTAATTTTCCGGAACTGTAAAAGTATTTCCAATAGCCTTTGGGTGTTTTTGTTGTAAAATCTAAATCGCCAATGGCCGATACTTTGTCTTTTTCTTCAAAAATATAAGCCACTTGTTTTTTGCCATTGACCGTAATTTCAGTTTTAGCAAACATATCGTAAAACTTTGGAATAGACCATTGCACAAATTCTTTGATTTTTGGTAAATTGGCATTAACGATTTTTTTATATTTCGAACCGTCTTGCAATGATTGCAAAATATAATAGGTGTAGGAATCAAATTTTCCTTCTTGATAAACGGCTTTAAAAAACGGCACGTATCTTTTGCTGAAAAATCCGCCGTTTCCTTCAAAACTCTCGGCTAATTGTCTAAACAACAGGTGATTTTGTTTTACTATATTTAATTTTATTTTGTTTTTGATTTTATACTTTTTTTGAAGTGCCACATAATTTTCCAACAGCACGTTTATTTCATCAAAAGCTTTATCATCTTTTGATATTTGCACGTTTATTTTTTCTTCTTTATTGGCTGCCGCAACATTTGTATTGAGCCAAGACAATACATTTAGAGATGCTTCAGAAGTAGGATTATTAAACAAGTATGTGTTTAAACAAAGTATGGCTTCGGCTAAATTATGTGCCCGATAAGCCAATAATCCTAATTGCAAATGTGCATTTTCATAAAAAGGGTTTATTTCGATACATTTTTTTAAGTCGTCAACAGCATTTTGATGCTTCTCTTGATTGACATAAGTAATTGCCCGCTCGTAATAAAATTTATGTTGATATGGAAATTCTTTGATTGCTTTGGAAAAAGTTTCTACGGCTTTGTTCAGTAATGCATTTTTTTTCTTTTTGTTATCTTCAAATTTTTCTGCTTTATACCGATAAGCAAATCCTTTATTTAAATAGAAATAATAAGCGTACTCATTTTTGTTTTTCAGTTGTTCATCACAAATTTTTACAGCTTCATCATACTTTTCCAATTCGAGCAAATAAGAAACCTTGGTCGTTAGAACAGATGAGTAAATTGAATCGTTTTCATTGATTTTATCAATCCATTCTACAGCTTTTTCATAATCTCCTTTTTCTTCATAACTCAAGATACTGTCTATCAGTTGTTGAGTTGAATAATGAACGTATTCGGTTTGTTGCGCTTCAATTGTTGAACTGAGAAATAATGCTGAAAAAGTAAAAATCAGTGAAAGTTTTTTCATAATATTCTATTGTTAGATTTTCAATAATAAACTATTTTCTTAACTGTTTGGTTATTTACTTTGATAAAATAAATACCTTTTGTGCTATTATACAAATTAATTGAAATATTTTTTGTTTGCGGATAATATTCCTTAACTATTTCCCCATAAACGTTGTAAACAGCCAAATGTTTTATTATTTCAGAATTTTTAACAGTAAACTGTCCTTTTGAAGGGTTGGGAAATATTTTAATGTTTTGTGATTGTAAATGCGTATTGATTCCGGTAGTAATATATGCCGTATCGGCTACAATCCACAATTCGGGGTCGAAAATAACGGAATCAAAATTAAAGGGGAAATAAATTTTAAATGTTTGATTATTTTGCGTGTGATTGAACACCAATATTGTATCGATGTTTTGCCCTTTAAATTGAACAGGAACAGGCATTTCATAAAAACTGACCGAAGGATGGGAGGTTTGTTGCGTAATGGTTACTTGCAAAGTATCGTTGGTTACTTTATCGGCATTAATAAAATAAGTAGGATATCCTTCGCCATAATACCAATCGTTGAAAAACTCTGTCAGGTCTTTGCCGCTTGATGCCTCCATATGCGATTTAAACACATTTGTAGAAGCTGTTGCGAAAGCTAAAGCCGGGTCATTGAGATAATTCCTCATTCCGGCAAAAAAAGCTGAATCGCCAACTACCCAACGTAACATATGCAATACATAAGCTCCTTTGGCATAACTTAAACGACCGTCGAATATATGGTTTACATCGGTTGTATCGGTACAAAATACCGAGCCGTCGGGCTGCGAAGTGATGCGGTCTATTTGATTGCGTTTCCATATAGGCCACCAATAACCGTTGAACATGTGCTCATAAGTCAATCCGGTAAGATAAGTGGCAAAACCTTCATTCAGCCAAATTTCTTGCCACGAGTTGCAGGTAATTTTATTGCCAAACCATTGATGTGCCAATTCGTGTGCCATCAACTCGTGCCCAAAACTTCCCATAAAACTCATGGTTTGATGTTCCATTCCGCCACCCCATCCAAATTGAGCATGTCCGTATTTTTCATTCATAAACGGATAGGGAGTAAATAAGGTGTCGAACAATTGAATAATTGGAGGAAATCCTTGCACATCATTCACATTACTTATAGAATCTTCGGGGTAAAAATAATTTTGCATAAACAACGTACCCGTGCTCAATGGAATATTTTGATTGTATTCGGCATAGTTTGTTACGGCAAGGGCAATCAAATAATAATCTATCGGATATTGATGTTTCCAATGATAAATTACCGAACCCGAAAGTGTTGTGTTAATATTTACCAAAATTCCATTTGAGGCGGCTTTATTCCCCGTTGGTACTTCTATGTAAATATCCACCGAATCGATTTTATCTTTTAAGTTTTCTTTGCTTGGCCACCAATCTTTTGCTCCATAAGGTTCGGATAATGTCCAAATTATTGAGTCGTTTGCATGACTGCTTTGAATAAAACTTCCAAAACCGTTGCTTGGCGGTGTTCCGTGATAATATATCGTAATGCTGTCTATGGTGTTTTGAGGAATATTTAAACCGAAAACAGTTATTATATTCGCCGAGTGATTAAATGCCGGTTGAGTGGAATGATACTTTACAGAATCTACTATTAAAGGATTAGATAAATCGAATTGGATTTGACTTATTGGCTGAATTGCTTGAAAATAAGTAGTTACCTTACCTTGAATGGCATATATTTTCGGATCAATTACCCAATAACACCGATTATATTTAATATCATAATTTGTTCCTGTGGAAGATTTAACATTTGGTACATAAAATTTCAATTTTTCTTTCAGTGAAATTTCCGATAAATCGGCAGGATTATACTTTTGCGCATCAGCGTTAACAAAACTCAAATGTAAAAGAACAATAAAACAAAATATTTTGTCAATCATATTATGCAGTTGTAAGGTTTTCATTATCATATATTGCCAACTCATTATAAACACTGTCGCGCTCAACCGGAATTCGCTTAACTTCTTTAATAAGTTGGACAATTTGTTCGGTTGTCATAACCGGCGAGGTTTCATCCGAACCGGCCATAGAGTAAATTTTTGTAGAGTCATCAATTGTTCCGTCAATATCATTCACACCAAAATTGAGCAACATTTGAGCATTTTGTCTTCCAATCATTGGCCAATAAGCTTTTATGTGATTAAAGTTATCTAAATAAATACGCGCTATTGCATAGGTTTTAATATCATCAATAATTGGCGTTTCATCAATATTTGACATCTGATTGTTTTTATTCTTAAACTTTAACGGAATAAAAGCATTAAACCCTTTGGTTTTATCTTGCAATTCGCGTAGACGTCGCATATGGTTAACCCGATGAGAATAATCTTCAATATGACCGTAAAGCATCGTTGCATTTGAAGGCATACCTATTTCGTGTGCCGTCTGATGTATTTCGAGCCATTGCTCAGAGGTACATTTGTCTTTACAGATTTCAGCTCTTATTTGTTCGTCAAAAATTTCTGCTCCTCCTCCCGGAAGTGAGTTTTGTCCGGCATCTTTTAATATTTGCAATCCTTCACGGTAAGAAACTTTTGCTTTTCGACACATATATTCCAACTCTACAGCTGTAAACGCTTTAACATGTAAATCGGGATTAATGTTTTTGATGTTTTTAATTAAATCGGCAAAATAATACAAGCCCATTTTAGGATGAACACCTCCAACAATGTGCACTTCCGTCACATTTTTACCATCATACGATTTTACATAATCGTAAATTTCTTGCTCGCTCATTTCCCAAGCATCATAGGTTTCTCTTTCTCTTATTAAACGGGAATATGAACAAAATTTACAATCAAACACACAAATATTTGTGGGTTCTATATGAAAGTTTTTATTAAAATAGGTTTTGTCGCCATGTTTCTGCTCACGAATATAATTTGCCAAATAACCTAAATAATCAATTTCGGCATTTTTAAATAGGTAAATCGCTTCTTCGTCGTTAATTCTTTTATTTTCAAACACTTTATTTGCTATTTGCAAAAGTGTATCATCCTGCGTTAATTGTTTTATAAAATCCATCTTCAATAATTTTCTATTCAAAAATACACACAAAAAAAATCCCAACCGATATGGTTGGGATTTTTTCATTCTATAGTAACTAAATTATTTAGAAATTATCACCTTTTGTGTTGTTACTGTATCGTTATTTTTAACTGATACAAAATACACTCCGTTTGGCTGATCCTCTAAATTAACAGACACATAATTTGTATTGGATGAAGAAGTGGTAAATACTAATTCACCAATCATATTATACACCTGAATTTCAGATTTTTCACGGTTTGGTAAAATCACTGAAATTGAACCGGTAGTAGGGTTAGGGAATAATTTCACCTCACCGAAAGAAACCATCGCTTCTTTTTGCCCGGTAGCAATATCACACGCAATAGGAATTATTGCTGCAGCATGATTTACACCGTAAGCACTCAAATCTACCCATGCATTATTGCTTTCCAATGCCCACATAGAATTTGAAGATTTTGATGTAGAAAATACCGCAACAGTATCACCGGCAGGAGGTGTTGTTCCACCATGATCATATCCAACATAAAAATCACCGCTTAACGGAACAGCCGGAGATAAAGTCCATTGCATTCCTGATCCCGGTGTAATTGATGAAATTGCTACTGATTGAGAAGCGGCAACTGTTCCGGGAGAACCGGCATTGTCATTCCATACTTTTAACTCTACATTTCCTGAACCTGTAGCTACACCAAAGAAATAAATTACTTCTGTCAATTCTTTTCCGGTTTGCGAGAACGTTACTTTATCTGCCCAAGCTAAATCACCGTAAGTATTATTACCCATTACGTAACCATTTCCGGCACCCCAAGTGTACACACCTGTAGAGGCATCCGACGCATCAGGATTAATTAACCAGTTACCTACTGAATCACAAGTTACTGTTCCTGGAGGATTTACAGTAATTGTATAATTGGTTTTAGTATCAGTTGAAGATCCGTCACCAACTGTTAATGACACAGTATATGTACCTGCAGTATTATATGTTACAGTATGTGGTCCTTGAGTAGAAGCCGTTGCAGGTGAAACGCCACCTAATCCACCAACATCAAAGTTCCACGACCATGTAGTAATTGGGTTAGGCCCGGTAGATTGATCAGTAAATGTAACTGTTTGACCGGCATTAATTGTAGTAGTGTTTGATGTAAAATTAGCTGTTAAAGCAGCAGGAGAGCATACAGTTGAGTTTAATAAAGACGCTCTGCGTGTTGCTCCTGTAATAACGGCCACCATTCTTGCTTTTTGATCTAATGTAAATGTATTCATACAATTATCATTCACATAGTCCATATAGTTCATAAACATATCGCCATTTGGACCATTTGAGCAAGTAACATTTGGGAAAGAAGGACAACCATTATTTGAAGTTTGTTGCGTAGGAGTGTCATTACAATAATCATTACCACAGTTTGCATCTCCCCAAATATGACGTAATCCTAACCAGTGACCAACCTCATGTGTCGCTGTACGACCTAAATTATAAGGAGCAGAAACAGTCCCTGTTCGTCCAAAATAATTATATCCGATAACAACACCGTCTGTATTGGCTGCACCTCCATTGGTATTTAAACCGGGCAACCCTGAGTTACTTGGAAATTGTGCATAACCTAAAATACCACCTGAAATTTGTGTTACCCAAATATTAAAGTAATTATTGGGATCCCACGAAGTTGCAGGTTTGATAGTTCCGTCTATTGTTGAAGTAGAGTAACCTGAAGTTGTATTACTTAAACCTATTGACGTAGCACTAACTCGGTCTATACCTGGTTCAGGCAATACATTTCCATTCGGATCAACTTGCGCTAAGCAGAACTCAATTTCTACATCGGCTGCAACACTTTGAAACACAGATGGAGTATTAGAAGCATCACTGTTTAAGCGACGAAAATCTTCGTTTAATACATCAATTTGTGATTGAACTTGAGCTTGAGAAATATTTCTGCCTTGCCCAACACTTTCATTACTATTATGAATAACGTGTACAATTACAGGAATGGTGTAAACTACTTCCGGAGCTGTACCGTTAGCAACAGCTTGTTTATACGCCTCTACTCTTGGCGCCAACCATTCTTCAAAATCTTCTAATGTTCCCATATCCGGATTAGCAGCACGCATTGCTGCATCAACCTCCATGGTTGCACAATTTCTTTGACTAGGTGCAGGTGGAGTTGCTTGTACAGTTGTATTATTAATACTTGTACTTACATTTGCTTTAACAGCAGTTGTTTTTTGTGCATTTAGCCCCCACACTAAACTAAATGCAGACAACAATAAAGTAATCTTTTTCATAGTATTTATTTTAAATTCACTTAAAATTACGATTTTTTATTAAGACTCCCATATTATTTTCTGCAAATTATTACATTCCTAAAATAAAATATTGTTTCTTGTAGATAAAAAATTCTACTATTCATTACAACCTTTTAACTTTTTTGTTCGTCTTATTATTGATTTGCTTTTTTAAGTTAAATTAGATAGGTTTAAAAGCGTCCGAAAGTTTTTCGGGCGTTTTTTATTTTTCGCAAAGTATGCAGTAAGTTGCCTTTTCATTGTGCGAGAAATATTCGGCATTTAGCATCTTATCAATAATTTCTTCAATTTCTTCTTTTACAGCTTCGATAAAATCTTGATTAATCTCTTCTTTTTTCTTTAAAATGGATTTGAATTTTGGTTCTTTATTTATTAAAAATAATAATCCTGAATTATTAGGGAGTCTTCCATTGACCAAGAAATACAATAAGGTGTATATTTTTAACTGAAATACATATTTCTTATCGTTTTTATCTTTTCCTGTTTTATAATCCACTATTCGGAGCTGTCCATTTATTTCATCAATTCTGTCGATTTGTCCGTTTAGTTTTATTGATATTTTTTCTCCTTTAATTTTGAGTTCTATTGATGAAGAAATATTTTCTTCTAATCCCAGTATTTTTATTTCGGTGCTTTGGAGTTGTTTTTTTTCTTCTTCCAAAAAATTATAAATTATCTTATGTGTAAATTCATATATTATTTTGTTTTGACCAAACCGGTAATAATTTTCATTTTTAAATTCATTCTTGAAAAGCTGTTGGACAATTTCCGGTACTCGTTTTTCAAATACTTCAATATCGTTTGCCGTCAGGGTATGACCTATTTTATTTTGATATAACTCTTTTAAAGCATTGTGGATAATTGTCCCCATTGTGCTGGCTTCGATATTTTCTTCGAGAGTGTCTTGCTCTTTAATCTTTAAAATATATTTGAAATAAAAATCGAGCGGACAATCTAAAAAGGTATTTAATGCTGTTGGCGACACCCCTTTATCCGATGTTAAATAAGCAATTATTTGTTCTCGTATTTCAGGCGTGATTTTCACCTTTTTGGAAATCTCGTTTAAAGTTTTATCTGCAGCATTATAAATGAGTTTGTGATGTTTGAATTTGGGTAAATCATTCAAAATTTGATGAATAAACCGGCTTTTTTCTTGATTACTGCCCAGTTCGTCCTTTTCATTATTATAAAACAAGGCTATTGTTTCGGGATATTGTAATAATCGGTAAAAATGATAAGCAAAAATGGCATCTTTTTCGTAAACGGTAGGCAAATCGAAATGTTTTTTCACTTCAAACGGAATAAATGTTTGCACCGGTTTCCCTTTGGGCAAAACACCTTCATTTACGCTTAACATCAACACATTTTCAAAGTCAAGGTTTCGCGTTTCGAGCATTCCCATTATTTGTATTCCCGAGAGTGGCTCACCGTAAAAATCAATTTTATATCCCGGCAGCATTTGATTGAGCACATACAACAAACTTTTTACCGAGCTAATGTATTGATTGGTTTTCAATGTGTTTTGCAATTGCACCAATAATTTATTCCATTCAAATAAAATTTCCAACTCAATTTTATCAATAACCAATTCTTCATTTAGCAACTCTCGTTTTAGCCGGATGAGTTGTTTCAGCTTTTCGAGTAATTGATGTAAGGTTAATTCTTTAAACGTAAATAAATCATAAAATTCTGTGGCAATTATTTGCTTTTCGGATGCGATTAAATTTGCTAAATCGGTTATTTTGAAATAAATAATTCTGTTTTTTATAAAAATTTGCTCAACGTCGTTTACTGTCAAATTGTATTTTTTTTCCAAAAAATCGGAAATAAAGGGTTCTTTGAGCAACTCAAAAAATTCTTTGTAATAAAAATTATGGCTTTCCACATCCGATTTAATGTGATAGAATAAACGGATGTATTTTAAAATAAAAGACGAAAGTGGCGCATCTTTAAGCGGAAAGCCCATTGTGACATTTACTCCGGATAATTTTTCGGGTAAAGATGAAAGCAACGGCAAAAGCAATTTTTCATCGGCTAATACAATAACGGTATCTTCAGAGGCAGAAATAGTTTCTTGATTAAAAAAATTATTGAATGCTTTTGTTTGTAAAATATTTCCACTGCACTCAATTTCGTAAAACAATTTTTCTTGCTCTTGCAATGAATTTTCAATCCATTTTGGCTCTTTTGTAGTATTAAGTTTTGAAAAATGTTTACGAATAAAAACTCCGGCTTCCTGATCTTCATCAGTTAAATAAAATTTATCTACATCCCAAAAAACTTGTGCTTTATTTTCTTGCTGTAAAAGTTGAATGATTTTCTCTTCCGACGCTGTAAGTGCATTAAAGCCACAAAACCAAACTTGCGCCTGTGGGATATTTTTCAGCATTGCCGGATTATCGCACACATAGCGATACAATAATCCTTGATAAACAAGCTTTTCCTTTAAAAGCTCTGTTTTATATTGATGATAAATTTGAGGTATATTTTGCCAAAATTCAAGATAATTTTCTTGAATATCGGTTAAATTATCTTTATCAAAATTCCAAACATCAAAAGCTTTGTAATCGACAATATTTTTATAGATATCACCGGGATTAATTAAATATCGGTCTATCTCATTAAAGTCTGAAAGAAATACCTGCCCAACGGATAAAAATTCATCAAACGTTTCCTCTTTATAAAACTGCTTATAAACGGCAAACAATTTACTTAACAAGTATATATCATCAGCTTTTTGCAAAGAAGATACTTGCAAAATAAAATCTTCCATCCCAATAATTTGGGGCAACAAAACAGGCTTATCGATTATTTGCGAAATGTATTTTTTCAGAAAAATTCCTGCACGTTTATTGGGCAAAACAATAGAAATGTTTTTCCACTTATCCGTAGGAAAAGATTTTTTTAATTCTAATGCTATCTTTTGTAAAAATGGTTGTTTAATCATTCTTGTATTATATTAATTGAATAAATCCCATTTCATACCTACCTGAAAATTTCTTTGCCATACAGGATAATCGGGGAATACATACCATACCTTATTATCATATCTGTCTAAAACATTATTTACTTTAAGCTCTAAATCGAACCTTTTGAGTTTGAAAGCACAAATAACATCTAACAATGGATACCCACCGGTTTTTACTTGATTTTGAGCATAAAAACGTCTTAAAGCAGGCATATATTTAGGTGCATAATAGGGAAAAAAATAATTCAGTTGAAACCCGAATTTACTTAATAATTTTCCGGAAAACAATTTATAGTTATAAAATAAATTAACGATACCCTTAATTGGAGGAACCGGATAAATTATCTCATCCGAAGTATGCGAAATAGTTAAACCGCTTCCAAAAGTAAATCGTTTTACAGTATCCGAATAGGATAATTCAATCTGTTGAACAACAGCATTTCCTAAATATTGCTTTGGATAGGAATAAAAATCAAAATAAACACCATTATTTACAGAATGGAATTTATAATCTGCTATCACTTTATCTTTATATGAATAATAAAAATGAGCAATATGCGAAGTTAGCGCTCCAAATTTATAATCATAAAGAAAATGATTGCTAGCTAATGTTGTTTTCGAAAAAGTGGGTAATGTATTCTTAAATCCGTATTTTATCTTGATAAAATTATAACCGAATTTATTAGAATAAAAAGCATCAATAGATATTGCTTTAGAAAAATAGCCATTAATAATATATGTGCCATAAATTGATAACAAGGTATTTTTATTGGATTTATAATCCAATTTTGAAGCAATCAATTTGGCATTACCGGAATATGAAATTGAGTCGGATAAATAAGAAGTATAAAGATTGCCAAATGAAATGTTCAGATTAATACTTTCTGACAATTTATAGCCAACATAAAAAGAAGAAACAAGAGAATCAAAGAGCAATGAATCATGAGAAAAATTCTCACTAAAAAAATTATTGGAATAAAAATTTGCTCCATTATCGGAATAAAAAGATTTTTTTCGAATCCAAAAAATTGTGGTCCCAAAAAATACTTTAGCCGAATCTTTGGGTATAAAACTAAAATCAATATCACTCATTCTAAATTTAATATTATTGGATGCATCCAATAAATTTACCGGAACTTGAAATGGTTCATAATTTCCAAAAAACAATAAAGAATCATTAGAAATTCCTCCAAATTCATTACGCACAGCATTTATATATTTCCCCTGGAATTTTAAAGAGAAATTACGCAATTTGTGAGCTGTTTTTATATCAAACTGTCCATTTCTAAACGAAGAATTTCTAAAATAACCGGCACTAAAATCCCTTTTATATGAAAATTGAAAAGGTATGTGCTTATTAAGGTTATAATGTTTTATAAAAAAACGTTGAAACTTCTTACCGGAAGATAAATAATTTAAAGATGTTAATGAAGAATCTGGTTTTGATAAAAATAAATAGGAGGTTGTATCGGATAACCCATAGAAAGAAATAGGAGAAACAGAAAAAGTTTCCTCAACAGATTGAGCAAAGAAATTAGAAAAACTAAAGCAAAAAATTAATACGTAATATATTGTTTTCAGCATGAAACAAATATAAATAAAAAAGCCCTCCCAAAAAGGGAAGGCTTTAAATAAAATAGGCGGCGACATACTCTCCCGGACATAGTCCAGTACCATCTGCGCTAGTGGGCTTAACTTCTCTGTTCGGAATGGGAAGAGGTGGACCCCACTGCTATAACCACCATAAAATCGTAAATATTTTAATGACATATACTTGAAAGAAAATATCTGAAGGGAACCATATTTAAGAAAGTGCACGGGTAATTAGTACTACTCGGCTTTGCCATTACTGACTTTACACCTGTAGCCTATCAACGTCATCGTCTTTGACGACCCTTAAGGGAAATCTCATCTTGAGGCGGGGTTCGCACTTAGATGCTTTCAGCGCTTATCCCATCCAGACATAGCTACTCAGCGGTGCACCTGGCGGCACAACTGATACACCAGAGGTCTGTCCAACCCGGTCCTCTCGTACTAGGGTCAGCTCCTCTCAAATTTCCTACGCCCACAACAGATAGGGACCGAACTGTCTCACGACGTTCTGAACCCAGCTCGCGTGCCACTTTAATGGGCGAACAGCCCAACCCTTGGGACCTTCTCCAGCC